>SDBS01000669.1_pt1 | contig 34064 bp, 26 predicted proteins | sample 2277091 | NCBI WGS metagenome assembly SDBS01 (sample SAMN10404972, study PRJNA504765) | marine sediment metagenome | isolation source: marine sediment core GS10_PC15, 163 cmbsf | place: Arctic Ocean: Southern Knipovich Ridge | collected 2010 | reverse complement strand
AGCGTATTACGGCAGTATAGCAGGCTTTATTCCCTATTCCAAATAAAAGCGGTCCAAATGACCATAATAAATAAACATTGAATCTCTAGAAAACCGATAAGAAGACAAAATAAATATGCTACTTTTAAGAAAAGAGGCGGTGTTAACCACCCCTTCATTCGAAAGCCAGGCAATTACTCCCTTTTTAACAGAAGAACCGTTAAACCGGTGAGGAATACCGCGAGGGTGAGAACCAACAGGATCGGAACGATCTCGAACACGGTCCCGGTCGTCCTTTCCAGCTCCGCCACCTCGTCGGGTCCCAAGAGCTGCTGCTCGCCGGAGAATGGGGCGTAGAGCAATGTCGGTATCAAGAAAAGGGCGAAGAGGAAAACCGCCGTCAGGGCCAGAAAAATGCGAGCCGTTCCCCGGTGACGAACCCACGCGGCGATCCCGACGGCCGCTGCAATAGCGGAGAGTGCCACCAACACCCAATTGAAAGCGCCGCCGGGACTCATCGAATCACCCGTTATTTGTGCTTCATCGTCAGGACAAAACCGACGATGTAGAAGAGCGGCGCCCCGATCATGGTAATGTAGTTCAGAATCACGATGTTAATCCCGAAGATTGGAAGGATCGTCCACACTGCCAGTAACAGGGTCGCTATCCCCAGAAAGGCGATGTTGATGTTCCCCGTCGAGAGCCAGGCGATAAGACCGAGAACACCGGCGCCACCGATCAGGATGACGATCACCCACTGAAAAACTGCCACCAGATTGATGGATATCATCGGTACCTCCCCTTCGGTTTCAGTAACTTTACCGGGTCGGCATTAAAAAACCGACACCTTGAAAAAGAATTATAGCAAATTGCTATAATCGGAACAAGCAACACACCAGCCTTCGGAGGGGCCTTGCTCACCCAATACCTGCCGAAGATCCTCACCTTCCTCATCGCCGTCGCCGCGGTGCTGGTCTGGTCCAAGAGGCGCACCTTCCCCTTCCTCGTTCTGGCCATCGGCTGCACAGCCTGGTTCGCCTCGGAACTCCTGCCCGTCTTCGACCTGACCAGCCCCCTCCTCTACAGCATCTCGGTCTACCTGGGATGGTTCAGCCTGCTGACGATCCTAGTCAGCCTGCTCCTGATGACGCGCGACGGAGAGTGAATCACACATAATCGGAGGAGCGCCAGTCGCCTCCGTTTACCTCCTCGGCGCCCCGGGGTACCGGACGGTCGGCGGGGAAGTGATAAACCCAAGCGCAGACGCAGGCGCCGTCGCACACGACCTCTACCTCGGAGCGGAGAAAAAGGCCGGCGTACCCCTCCAGCCTGTCCAGCGCTTCGAGGGTTGCCCCGTCGGTGAACCGCAACAGCTCACCACGGATCGGCCCCGGTCCATCCAGGTAGAGGGCCGGATACATCGCCGGCGGTGGCAGATGGTACAGATGCCCCGCTTTTAATACGGCTCGATGACGTGAGATCGATGCAAAGAGAGCGGCGTTGCGTTCGCCGCCCTTCAATGTTCCATAAACGAACACCCCGACCGGTTCACCCATCCCGCCTCGTCCTACCTCCCACCCCCGGCGCAGGCACAGGCGCACCCGGCACAGGCGCAGGCGCATCCCCCACCGCCTCCACCGCCAAACCGGCCTCCCGAGGAGGTGCTTACCGGGACGGGGTTCGTCACCGAGGTCACACCACCGGTAAAGGAGCCGACGTCGCCCATGATCGAGCCGGCGAAGGAGGTCGCCCCCCCAGCCACATCGTTGGCAAACCGCGAGCCGGGGAGGGTTGGCAGGCGATCCAGCGCACCAGACCGCCCCGGAACACCACCCGTTCCGCCCGTAGAGGGGGCGCCGCCGTAGTAGCGACCCCACCAAAGGGGAGCATGCACGACGACTACATCGTCGAAGGCGCGCCGGGTACGCCCATCGAAGTCGTCGTCCATCATCACCCACCCCAAATCTCGGTCCCAGTTCTCGATCCTAAGGTCATCGCTACCGGCCTGTTCAACCTGCAGCCAGGCCTTCTCGATAACGGAGCGGTAGTAATCCCTCGTATCCCGCCGGGAGAAACCCTTCATCTTCTTATTGACGCCGTTGATCAGGTCTACGAACATCTTGCGAATCTTGGCCCGATCCACGGTGCCATCGTCCCGAAGCGCTTCGAAAAACCTCTTCTCGTAGGGGCGTAGCTTAACCGTTACCGCATCAGCGCCCAGGGGCTGTGGCGCGGGGAGCTCCCTCAACCGCAAAGGATCGCGCTTGGTGACCTCGAGCCGTCCCTTCTTCAACAGGCCGAAGATGGCCAGATTCAGCACCCGGTCCAGCTTCAGCTCGAGAACGATTCCCGCCTCGACGGCGGTCAGGCCTCGCTTGATCCCGATACCCTCCACGGAGGCCGAGGGAGGCAGATACTGAAGCCTTCGGCGACGGCGACTGAAGAAGGTGAAGAATGCGGAGAGGACGAAGAAGACGATGGGCACCAGACACCAGCCGAACGTCTCGACGATGCCGACGATGAAACCCCAGAGCCCCTTGAAAAATTCCTCGATGGCGCTGGGTTCATAAACGGCGTCCTCCGCCAGGTACTTCTTCGGGAAACTGACCCCCACATTCTCGCTCTGGTAACCGGTGAGCTCGTAGGGGTCGTGCCAGACGAAAACGAGCTGCTGGTTCTCCCCCTCACCGATGACAGCGGTGTAATCGAACTCCCGCTGATGATATACCGTCTCCTCAGGGGTAACGCCCGGCGGGAAAACGATCTTCACCGTCAGATCCTTGGTCCCCCGGACGAACTCGGAGCCGTACCAGGTGGGAGCGAACTCCACCGAGGCGTAGTCTTCCCTCTCGTCGTCGGGGTAGACGAAGTGGTAGAGCCTGATCTGGAAGATGAGCGTGGCCAGCTCGCCCTCATAGATCTCCGGAGTTAGATGTACCTCCACGCCGGGGTCCACGTATTCGCTTTCGTAGATGGCCTCCAGGGGGATGAGCGTCCCCTCGTCGGTGCACCGCTGGGTATAAGCGTGGACTTGGTCGGCGTCTTGATAGGCGATGGAATCAGCAGGAATCGGGGGGGTGAGCCAGGCGGCCGCCGCCGGAAGATCGTAGGTATCCCGGGGCATGCCGATGTCCACGATGTCTATGGGCTGCATCCAGGAAAGGTTGACGAAGGTAATGGCGTAGTAGAGATCGCAGGTACCGTCATGGTTGATGACGACGGTGGCCTCCATCTTGGGCAGCTCAAACTCGTACTGAGCGAGGGAGGGTGCGGCTAAGAGAAGAATCAGTGTCGAGATGATCAAGCGTCGCACGGTGGAAACCCCCGATTATCCTGGAGCAAGTAGAACATTAGATTTTATCCTAAAGTCATCCCCCGGTGCAAGGGTGTACCGGGGCGCAATTGACAAAAGAAGCCGCAGGACGTAATGTTCATTCAGATAAACTCCCGGTTAAAAATGAGACGATCCTTCCTCATCGCCATACTCTGCGGACTAACACTCACCCTTCTCCAGGGTTGCGGTAACGCTGCCGGAAACGGCGGCGAACCCGAGGAGTATCCCGATCTGAGCCTGGGCTGGGGGAGGCTACTGGCCGAGAAGGTCCGGGACGCGGAGCTACCCGGCGCTGAACTTGCCTACGTCTTCGCCGGATTCGTTGACGGGGATGGGCTTCTGGAAGATGCAAATTCCTTCTATCGCTTCTTTTTTACCGAAACTCAACCGCTCCTCGACACCGACGGCCTGTGGGTCACCGTGTACCCTTCGGGGGGCACCGACCATTCCGAGGATCGTTGCGCCTACGAAGAACCGCTGCCCGTGTTCTCCGGTGCCGGTCCCTGGATCGAAACCGCGGACGGGGCCCTCGAGAGCATTGGCGGGGTTAATTTCACCGACCGAACTTACGAGGTCCGCGAGGCCGTACTCTTCCACGCCTGGGCCGACTTCATCGTCCAGGTGGACTACTGGTGGGAAGAGGACGAGCACCGGGCGAAGGTCATCCTGAACGCCGAGACAAATGAGATAATAGACGTCGAGGACCATCGCTGATCAAGCGCTATCTAAGGAGGCCAATTATGAGCTATTTCTTTGCGAAGAAGTTGGAGTTGGGGTACGAGGAGGCGATCTCCCTGGTGAGGGAGGAGCTTGAGAGGGAGGGATTCGGCATCCTGACCGAGATCGATGTCAAGGAGACGCTGAAGAAAAAGCTCCAGGCCGACTTCCGTCCCTACATCATCCTCGGCGCCTGCAACCCGCCTTACGCCTACAAGGCGCTCCAGATCGAGGAGCAGATCGGGCTCCTGTTACCCTGTAACGTCGTCGTGCAGGAGAATGAGAAAGGTGAGGTGGTGGTCTCGGCGGTGGACCCCGTGGCCTCTATGCAGGCGGTGGGTAACCCGGATGTCGAGTGCATCGCGGTCGAGATCCGGGACAAGCTGAAAGGGGTAATCGAGAACCTGTAGAAGAATATTTCTGTGATAAAAGGGCGGTCGGAACGACCGCCTTTTTAAGGGATCATCTGCGTATATCGGACTAGCCGAGAAGTGTATCCTGCAGGTTCTTCAGCCCGTTTGGATCGTTTAGAACAAGCATCCCCATCACCTCTCTGGGTAGAGGGTGAGGGGGTAAATGTAGGGCGGGGTCTTGTGCACCAACCGCCAACGCCGGGCGATGAATCCCGGCACCGCGAGATAAATCACCAGCAATCCCGGCGGTTGCTTCCGCAAACCTCTTCATACAAGCATTCATCTTAGTTGTTTCAACCGGTCAGCACCGAATAGATGATAAACGCCGCGTAGAGGGCGAGTAAGACGACGCCCTCCCAGCGCTCTATCACCTTTCCCGACCGGGCGAAGGGCCAGAGGAGGGCGGCGAGCAGTATCCCGGCGCCGGCGTCAATCCAGATGCCCGGACTCATACCGGTAAGGAGGATGGGCGCCAGAGTCACCGCTCCGCCCAGTGCGAAGAGGAGGTTGAAGATGTTCGAGCCGATGATGTTCCCCACGGCGATGTCGGAATGACCCCTGATCATCGCCACCACGCTGGTGGCCAGCTCTGGCAGGGAGGTTCCCACGGCGACCACGGTCAGACCGATCACCCGCGTGCTCATCCCCAACAGGCGCGCCAGCTCCGAAGCGCCGGAGACGAGCCAATCACCGCCGAAAACGAGGCCGGTGATCCCGGCCCCGCAGAGGACGATATTCAGCAGCCAGCCGCCGGCATCCAGGGTTGTCTTCTCCGGGGCGTTCCCCCGTCGGCGGGCCGTTTTCAGGCTCCAGACGGTAAAGGCGATCCCGCCGGCGAAGGCCAGGATGCCCTCCCACCGGGCGAGGGCTCCGTCGAGGAAGAAGAGGGAGAAGAGCACGGCCACGACGACCAGCAGCGGCGCCTCACGTTTAACGAGGGTGCTCTCTACCGCGATGGGCCGGATGAGCGCCGTGAGACCGAGCACGAGGCCAATGTTGGCCACGTTGGAACCGAGAGCGTTGCCCAGTGAGAGGGCGCCGACGCCCTCTATGGCCGCGGTGGCGCTAACGGCGATCTCGGGCGCCGACGTGCCGTAGGCCACCAGGGTCAGACCGATAACGACGGGGGGCACCCCGAAGCCGGCGGCGATCTTCGACGAACCCCGAACAAGGAGGTCGGCCCCGGCGATCAGGGCGACGAAGCCGACGATAATCACGACCCAGAAGGGCATAGTGTGTATTCTGCTGAGTTAAAAAAGAGAGGCCCGATGATAACACAGCAATTGAAAAGGGGCGGGAGCCAATCCCGTCCAAAACCTTGTAACCATCAGTCGGACGACTCCAGCGCCAGCTTGACCGCCTCGTCGGCACGTCGGACGTAAACGAGCTCCAGATCTTCCAAACTCTGGTCCGTCTCGTCCTTGAAGGCGTCCTCCACCAAGGAGCGATTTTTTTCGGGAAGAAGGATGGTCTTGATTCCGGCACGTTTGGCGGCCAGGATCTTCTCCTTCAACCCGCCAACGGGGAGGACGTCACCCCGGAGGCTCAGCTCACCGGTCATCGCCAGGTCGTTACGCACCGGTCTCCCGGAGAGCAAACTGACCAGAGCCGTGGCCATGGTGATCCCAGCCGAAGGGCCGTCCTTGGGCACGGCGCCCGCCGGCACGTGGATGTGGATGTCGGAGTTGGCGTGGAAGTCGGGGGGGATGTTGAACCGCTTCGCCTGGCTCCTGATAAAGCTAACCGCGATCTGGGCGCTCTCCTGCATCACGTCTCCCAGTTGACCGGTGATCACCAGTCCACCCTTGCCATCCATGCGGGCGGCCTCGATGAAGATAATGTCACCGCCGAAGGGGGTCCAAACCAACCCCGTGGCCACGCCGACCATGTCGGTCCTCCGACGGCGGTCGTGGACGAAAACGGTGGAGCCCAGGTAGTCGGCCAGGTCACTGACCTTGATCGTGATCCTCTCCACCATCCCACCGGTGGCCACCTTGCGCGCGACCTTGCGGCAGACGGTGCCGATGGCCCGCTCCAGGTTGCGCACCCCGGCTTCGCGGGTGTAGCGATCGGCGACGGCGCGGATGGTCGCCACGGGAATGAGTAGATCCTTTTTCGTCAGGCCGTTGGCCTCGAGCCGCCGCGGCAGAAGGTAGCGCCTGGCGATCTGGACCTTTTCCTCCAGGGTGTAGCCGGGTAGGTCTAGCACCTCCATGCGATCCAGCAGTGGTCGGGGTATGGTGGTGGCGGTGTTGGCCGTGGTTATGAAGAAGACCTTGGAGAGATCGTAGGGCTCCTCAATGAAGTTGTCACGGAAGCTCCAGTTCTGCTCGGGGTCCAGGACTTCCAGGAGGGCCGAGCTGGGGTCGCCGCGGAAATCGCTGGCAAGCTTGTCCACCTCGTCAAGCATGAAAACGGGGTTCGATGTTCCGACGGTCTTCAATCCCTGGATGATTCGACCAGGAAGAGCACTCACATACGTGCGCCGGTGCCCGCGGATCTCGGCCTCGTCGTGGACTCCGCCCAGGGAGATGCGGATAAACGTCCGGCCCAATGCCCTGGCGATGCTGCGGCCCAGAGAGGTCTTCCCCGTCCCCGGGGGACCAACCAGGCAGAGGATCGGCCCCTTCCCTTCGGGGACCAGGTTCCGTACCGCCAGGAACTCAAGGATCCGATCCTTTACCTGAGTCAGGCCGTAGTGGTCCTCATCTAGGATCCGGGCGGCCCGTTTCACGTCCAGGTTGTCTTTGGAATAGTGGTCCCATGGCAAATCCAGGAGCCAGATCAAGTAGGTATGGGCAATGACGTACTCCGCCGAGCCGGCACTCATCTGGCGCAGCCGCTTGAGCTCGCGCTCAGCCTTGGTACGAACCTCCTCGGGCCAGGCCTTTTCAGCGATCTGCTCGTCCAGTTCGTTCAGCTCGACGCTCGATTCCTCTCCCTCACCCAGCTCACGCCTGATGGCATGTAGTTGCTGGCGCAGATAATATTCGCGCTGTGCCTTGGTCATCTCCTCGGAGATCTCATCCTGGATGGACTGACCGATGCGGAGAACCTCCAGCTCCTTCCCGGCCAGCTTGATAACGGCGTCCAGACGCTTCTCCACGTTAGGCGTGGCGAGGATCCTCTGTCTCTCATGGAGCTCGATGTTCAGATTCGTGGCGACGAAATCGGCCAGACGGGAGTTGCCCTCGAGATTGAAGGCGGCCACCACCAGTTCGTCGTTACGTTGGGAAAGCTTAATCAGGTTCTGAAAAACATCGAGCAGGCTATTTCGCAGCGCTTTGACCCTGATCGTATCCGGCTCGGAAATCTCCACGGGCTTCACCGGTGCCCGAAGGAACTCGACATCGGTGATGAGCTTGCCCCGCCTGATTCGCTGTAATCCCTGCACCATCAGCCGCATAGAATCGTCGGGCATGCGGAGCATCTTCAGGATGATTGCGAGGGTACCGAACTTGTAGAGCTCCCCTGATTCCTCATCCTTCATGGTAAACAGAGCTACGAGACGCTCTCCAAGCATTACGGCATCCACCAGCCGGGTGTCCCGCCTACCCTCCACCCCGATGGGGAGGAGCATGTAGGGGAAGCAGACCAGATTCGTCAGCGGAAGGATGGGGAAGAGCTTCTCTTCGCCAGGGTCGAGTTGAACCTCTCCGCTGGGATCAAGAACCTTCTCTTCGGTCATCTTTTCTCCATAGAATAAATATTAAGGCTTGTGCCGACTGTACTCACCCCAGGGGATCTTTGAAGGGCTACTCATCCACGTCTATGGCGATGCTGTAACCCCCCGTCTGGCGGGGAACCTTCACCCGCAGCATCCCCTGGGACCACCGGGCGGTGATCCCGGTCGGATCGGCGTCGAAAGGCATCAAGAGCTCACGGTGAAACCGACCGTAGACGAGCTCCATGCGGAGAACCTTCTGCGACCCGTCCGGGTAGCAGGGCGTTCTCTCACCCTCGATCACCAGCGCGTCGCCGACAATCTTCACGGTGACCGCCCCGGGGTCCACCCCGGCGAGCTCCACCTGAACCAGGTAGCCGTCGGATAGCTCGATTACGTCCAGGTAGGGGAAGGGGTGGTATTCTGACCAGCGTTCACCGGAATGGAATGATATCCGCGGTACCATTTCTCTCCACCTTGGATTGATTCTCCGACCCGATTGTAGCGTGGAAAGGGATTCTCCTCAACCCCCCCCAGGGGGTATGCTATACTGCCGGCATGCGGTTGACCGGCTTGGAGTTGGACCACTTCCGCCTGTACGAACGTCTCCGCTTCCGGACCGAGGCCGGGGAGCTGGCTTTGGTCGGACCCAACGCCAGCGGAAAGACAAGCCTGCTGGAGGCCGTCTACTATGTCGGCACGGCGCGGAGCTTCCGCTTCGCCGACGACCGGGACCTCGTCCGACACGGAGCCAGGCATTTTTCCATCCGCGCCAGCCTGGATAGAGAGGGAGAGAAGAGCGAACTGGCTCTCCTCTACAATCCCGAGGGGAAGCAGGCGGCCGTTGACGGTGAACGCTGCAGCCGCCTCTCGGAACTGCTGGGCAAACTGGTCGTCTGCTGCTTCACCGTCGAGGACCTTGACACCATCCGGGGCAACGCCGGCCGGCGGCGGCGGTTCCTCAACCTGTTGCTTGGGCAGATCTCACCCTCCTACACCCGGTCGGTGGGAGAGTACGTCAAGGCCCTACGCCAGCGAAACGCCGCGCTAAGGTCCGAGGAATACAACCCCGAGGAGGTCAGAGCCTGGGAGGCGCCCCTGTCCACCTCGGCCGCTCGGATCACGGCCCTCCGGCAGAACGCCGTTGATGAACTGACCGGATTCATTCACCCCATTTTCGCCGAGCTCACCGAGCGGGAGCACGATCTGCGCCTGGGGTACGAATCCAGTCTAGAGGAAACCCGGCTGTCGGCTGAGAGGCTCGTTGAACCCTTTAAGGGGATATTCGAACGGCACAGGGAGAGGGACCGACGCCGGGGACACACGACGGTGGGACCCCACCGCGATGACCTGAAACTGAGTCTGAACGGGGTTGATCTGCGTAGATTCGCCAGCCGGGGGCAGTTGCGGCTCGCCACCTTGGCCCTGCGCCTGGCCGAGGCCGAGTTTCTCGCCCGGCACACCGGCACCCGCCCGATCTTTCTCCTTGACGACGTAGCCTCGGAACTAGACGAGCTGACAAACCGGCGGTTGTTACCCGCCCTCAGGCAACGGGTGGGGCAATTGATCGTGACGGCGCTTCCGCAGGACCTCGACAACCTGAGCATTAGGGGGGAAGTGTACCGGTTGGAGGGTGGGAGTGTGAATCCACCCACACCGTAGAGGATTCTACGGGGTTATACTAGTGCCGACCCTCGGGTCGGCCACCGCCGAGGTCAGATGAGCCGGATCGGTGATCACCACGCGCTCACCCCCGTTTTTTAAAAACTCGAGGGCCGCCTCCACCTTTGGACCCATGCTGCCGGGGGGGAAATGGCCCTCTTGCGCGTACCCGGCCATCTCCCGGGAGGTGACCTGTCCGATATCGTGCTGCTCCGGTCGGCCGAAGTGGAGGACCACGTGGCTGACATCGGTCGAGAGAACCATCATCTCGGCACCCAGAAGGCGGGCCGCCAAGGCACTGGCCAGATCCTTGTCTATCACCGCCTCGACCCCGTGGTACGTCCCATCGGCGCGCCGGATAACCGGCACCCCACCTCCGCCTACCCCAATGACCACATAGTTGTTCTCATAAAGATCCCGGATGGCCTCGATCTCTACGATATCCACGGGATGCGGACTCGGTACCCGGCGTCGCCAACCCCGTCCAGAATCCTCCCCCACACTCCAGCCCTTCTCCTCGGCGTACCGCAACGCGTCCTCCCGGGAGAAGAAAGGACCCACCGGTTTGGTCGGATTACAAAAGGCGGGATCGTTGAGATCAACCACCACCATCGTGGCTACGGTGACCACCCTGCAGGCGATCCCTAGACGGCGAAGCTCGTTGATCACCGAGCTTCGGAGAAGATAACCCACCCCCCCCTGGGTGTTGGCCCCCCAGTAGTCCAGGGGCAGCTCGGGTAGCACTGGCTTTGCGTTCTCCGCCATCAGGAGCAGGTTGCCGACCTGGGGGCCGTTCCCATGGGTGACGAGGATTCGGTGACCGGCACGAACCAGGTCGGCGATGGCGACGGCGGTGGACAAGACGTTCTTCCACTGCTCGGCCATCGTTCCGCGTTGCCCGGCGCGGATGAGGGAATTCCCCCCCACAGCGACGACGATACGCATGTCGAGGTCAGCCTCCGAATAAAAGCAAAACCGCCGGCCTAAGCCGGTTTTACTTACAGACTGCATTATACTAAAATGCCTGTATTACTGTAAAGACGCACGGTTCGCAGTTTATCCCGCAAGCCTTCGTGAGTCAAAGCGAAAAACCACCCACCTACTGGTTGGACTTCCTCGCCTGGCAAGCCGACCAAACCCGGAGGACGAGGCGGTATCTGGCCCGTCGGGCCACGCTGCGCGAGGGGTTGGTGATAGACGTCGCCTGCGGCGCGGGGCACGTCCTCGAGGAGCTGGTATCCACACGGCCCAAGCTGGGGGTCGTCGGCCTGGATGCAGACCTTTCGATCCTAGGGACGGCCAGCTCGGATCTTCCCCGGGTGGCCGGACGAGCCGAAGCCTTGCCGTTCCCCGCCGGTAGCGCCACCGCCGTCATCTTTCACCTCGCCCTCATGTGGGTCAGGCCCGCCGAGGCGCTGAAGGAAACCAAGCGGGTGCTCAGGAGAGGGGGGCACCTGATCCTGGCCGCGGAACCGGATTACGCCGGTATGCTCTCCCATCCCGAGCTGGGCGGTAAGCAACTGATGGCAGAGAGATTGGCCAAAGGCATCCAACGGGCCGGCGGCGACCCATTTATCGGAAAGCAGCTCCCGGCCCTAGTGGAGGGGACGGGCCTGGATATCCTCGAATACGGTCTCGCCTCCAAGCCCTGGCACTACGGCCCCGATGACCTGAACGAACTCGAGCGGGTCTTCACCTTCCGTCTGGAGTTCCACCCGCAATCGGGGAGGGGTTGGTTGGTGAAGGCTCGCCAGGCGGCCAAGCGCGGGTCCTACATGGAATTCCTCCCCGTGTTCTACCTTCTGGCGGTGAAAAGGTAGAGCCCGCTCCGGCGGGTTGGAAACCGAAGGGGCAGGCCGTTGCGGCCTACCCTTTTACGAGCCGAGTGTACGGGGCTGACGGCAGAACCGTCAAATCTCGCGGTGCTCCCTCTTCGTCATGTACACCACACCGGGATACACCTCGTAACCACAGGCCGCGAAAGCCTTCTGAGACCCCTCGTTCCACTCCTCGACGAAGCAGGCGTAGATACCGACGCCCTGCGAAGCGAGCCACTCTTCAGCCGCGTTTATCAAGCGTCGGGCCAATCCCGTCCACCGATGAGCCGTGGCCACGGCCAGCCGGTTGATCCAGCCTTTCCGACCGTCGTGGGTGGCCAGCACGGCGGCCAGAAGCTCGTCTTTTTGAAATAGACCGAGGTACGCAACCATGTCCAGCTCCAGCTGACGCTCGAAGGAGGGTCGCGAGTCCCGGCCGCGGGGCTTGTGCTCGAGGCCGACACCGTTCCAAAGGGTTATCAGGCGGTCGTAATCGGCTAACCCGAGCCTTCTCAACACAAATCTTTCCGGTGATCGAGCCATCAAGTACCGAGATTGAATTTTAGAAAGATGTAATGCTTGCCCTCATCAACGTCGAGGCAACCCCTTCTCCTCAACTCTTTGACGTAGCGACAGACGGTCTCGCGGCTGCAACCGGCCATGTCCGCCAGTTCCTGATGGGTCAGCGAGATGGTCAGGCGGGTACCGCGGGGATCGTCAACGCCGTGTGTGTCGCGCAGTTTGATGAACATGGACTCGATCTTCTCCCGGCTGGTTTTGAACGTCAGGTCCTCGATCTGGGAATCGGCCGCCCGCAACCGCCGAGACAGCACCTTGATGATCTTGATGGCAATCTGCGGTAACTCTTCGAGCAGACGGAGGAAATCGTCTGAGTGCAGGGTGAGGATGGAGACGCTCCCCATCGTCTCGACGGTGGCGCTGCGGGGCATCTCGTCCAAAATGGAGAGTTCGCCGAAGAAGGACCCATCCGAGAGGATGTCGAGGATCTTCTCCCGGCCGTCCAGGCTCTGGCGGGTAACCTTGACCTGCCCCTTCTCGATGAGGTAAAAAACATCCCCCCGTTCGCCCTCGCTGATGATAACGTGGCCCTTCCCGTACCGACGGCGCTTGAGAAGCGGGAGTATCCGCTCCAGTTCCGCTTCGGCCAGCTCGCAGAACAGCGGGATCCCGGTCAGATTAAAATCCGGGTCCATCGCCCACCTCGGGTGGTTGTTACTGACATATTCTATTCGCAGTGTTCGGTTTTTTCTAAAAAAAGGAAGACAAGGGGGTCAACCCCTTGTTCCGGTTTTCCGGCGGGGTTAAGAAACCCCGCCCTACGAAAAAACCGGCGCCCCGAGGCGCCGGTTTCATTCGGTTGTATCGGATCCTACAGGTGGTCGAACTGGGCCAGGTTGGCGTCGTCGTCGTTACCCGGATCAAAGAGGCGCTTCAGCTCGACCGTCCACACACCGGTGTTCTCGTCGAGGACGCCCTTGGCCAGCACGTCGCCGGTGGAGCCCAGGGTGCTCGCCAGGCTGGCGAAACCCGGGATCTCGTCGCCCTGGTGCCAGGCGCCTCCAGGAAATGGGCCGAACTGATCGGGATCCTGGGGACCCCAGGCGATGTACCCCATGTAGATCCACTCGGGGGCCTCCGGCCAGTAGATGTACTTGGGCTGCTCCTGATGCTTGAACAGGGGACGCTCGTAATACAAAATCGGACCACTGTGCCACACTTCCCAGTTGTACCGGTAGCAGGGGAAGCCGGCGTCGGGGATCGGACCGTGGTCGTTGGTGATGTCACCGGCGGTCTGCCAGTAGTCGTCGGCGTAGCCGTACTCCTGGACCTCGGTGGGCCACCAGTTGTTGGTCTCGGTGGTCTTCCACCACCAGAGGTCGAGTTGGGGGTCGAGGCCCTCGTTGCCCATGTCGGCGGTCAGCTTGCAGACCCAATCGTCGCCGTCCTCGTGCCAGGAGGCGTCCCAGCCGTTCTCCCAGAAGCCGGCCACGGACGGAACCGGCGGTTCCTGCCCCGTATCGTTATCGGGGTCGTAGGGTCCGTCGGGGTCCTGCCAGCAGTCCCAGACCAGAAGCAGGGTGTCGGAGGCGAAACCGTGGTTATAGAGCTCGTCGCCCCAGAACTCCGGATCTACTGGACTACCATCAGGGGCGCCTCCCGCCACAATCGGATCCCAGCCGTTCTCCACTTGATGCATGTACCTTTTGAGATCCAGGTCGTTACTTATCCCCCTGTAGAAGCGCCAGCGCTTGTGGTAGTGGTCGTCGGTGCCGTAGGGGTCGGTCCACTGGAAGGCCATGTAGAGGGTGCCGACACCGGCGGCCACGTTGAAGCCGACGGCGATGTCTATCTCGTCAACCACGCCGCTGGAGGGCGCGTCAACGGCGTAGGTCTCGCCGTCCACGACCTCGGTGTCGCCGCCGAAACCGCTGGCATAGGGCTTGTGCTCCAGGGTGTACGTGTGCCAGGTCACGGTGCCCAGACCGGGGAACCAGGCCTCATCGGGAGTCAGCATACCGTCAATGGTCGGCAGGTCGGTGATGTACTCGGGAACGAGGGCGTTGGCGCCGCTCTGACCCCCGTTAAAATCGAGGATCAGGTGGGTGCCGCTCCAGTTGGAGTACGAGTCGTCGGTCAGGAGCACGCTGAAGGCCTGGTCCTTGTACTCGGCGATTGGGAAGGTGGTATCCTGCACCTCCGGAGCGCAGGCGACCAGTACCAGAAGAGCCGAAAGCAGCATGCCAAAGGCTATGTTACGCACTTTGAACCCCTCCTTTTTGGGCAGTGGGGGAGTTAAAGCTAAGGAATCACAATCAGTTGCATTTTATCGTTAGGAGGCTAACACTAAAAGTATTGGGGTGTCAAGGCACAATTTTGCGTTGTCGCTGCTACGAAACTTCAATTATAATGGGAAAGGAATTTACATAAAAGAGGTCGGTTATGACGGCGATTAAACGCCCTATCATTCTAGTAACCGCCGCCTTTGTGGTGGTGGCGGTGCTCATCTGGCTGCTGGGCTACACCGACGTCGAATCGGACCCAGCTAACATCTACTTGGTTAAACGAGGCCTCGGAGGGGCGGAGGCGGTCCTGCCGGGCTCCACGGTGTGGCTGTTCCCACTGGTTGACTCCCTGGTCTGTGTCCCCTCAGGTCTGCAGGAGCTGTCCGACTTCGTAAGGATCACGACCTCGGACGGCGAACTGGACGTCGAGGTTCGGGTCGAGCTGAACATCAATCCCGAGGGCGCGGTCCAGGTCGTGGAAGCCTGGGGCGGGGAGTGGCGGGAGAAGCTGTTGGGGAAGATTCTCGACGAGGTCGTCGATGAAGAATCCTTCGATGGTGCCGTGGCGGAACTTTACGGCCACCGCCGGGGCGAGTTACTGGCGGGTATCGAGCCGGAATTAAGGACGTACATGCAGGAGAACGCCCCCGCGCTGACAGTCGGTCGTGTAACCCTGCCGTCGGTTCGTTTCCCGACCCCACCCGAGGCCGCCGACCGGTTTTTCGCTCCGATTAAGGTGGTCATCTTGGGGATAGATGCGATGGAGAACAGCCTGCTCGAAAAGCTCATCGAGATGGGGGAGCTGCCCCACTTCGCCCGGATGCGTGAAGAGGGATATCTGGGCGTTCTCCAATCCGAGGCGCCTTACTTCTCCCCGACGATCTGGACCACCCTCGCCACCGGCAAGACGGCCGCTGAACACAGTATAACCGCCTTCACCCGCATCAACGCCCAAACCGGGCAGCCCGAGCCGCTCTCGGCGCTGGATCGCAAGGTCTCAACCTTCTGGGAGTTCTTGGGCGGATACGGCCTCTCCAGCATCGTCGTCAACTGGTACTATTCCTGGCCCACGGCGGAGATGAACGGCTTCCACCTGACCAACTACGCCTGGGAACCCAAGTTCGGCAAGGGCTTCACCGGTATTCCGCACTTCGACGAGCTTCCCGGCAAGACCTGGCCCGAGGGCATCATGACTGCTGTCAACACGGCCATCGCCGGGGACCCCTATATCTCCGAGAAGGACTACCCTCTGGCCTGGGTCCTGCAGTATGTCTCGGTCTACAGCGCCGACGGCATTCCGCTGGCGGGGGGACCGCCCCTGAACCACTACCTGGAAAGGGACATCCTGGCTGCCAACGCCGCCTTCTGGCTCATGGAGAACGAGGACTGGAACATCGCAGCCGTCTACCAGGAGTTTTTAGACGTGCTTTGCCACCTCATGTGGCCGGTCCACGCCTACTATTGGGAGAAGCTGACAGGTGAACCGGCCAATCTGCCGCCCATGCCCCCCGACCGCCGGGAGCTGGCCGAGAACGCCGGCGAAGCGATCATTGATGCGTACCGCATGGCAGACAAGCTGTTGGGGATCGCCATTGAGCGTTGGGGGGACGAGGCAGTTATCGTGGTGGTGAGCGACCACGGTTTCAACACCATCTACCCGCAGAAGGAGATTCTCATCGGCGACGACCAGCGCAAGACGATGATGTACTGGCACGACCCCACCGGTGTCTTCGGGCTTTGGGGTCGTCACGTCCAACAGGGGGTATCGGGCGAGATCACCATCTACGATTTCCTCCCCACGATCCTGGCCTTCGCGGGAGTGCCGGCGGCGGAGGACATGCCGGGACGCATCCTGGAGGAGGCCGTCGAACCCGAGTTCCTGGACCGTTTAAGGGCCGGCCCTCTGGCCGAGAGACCGGAAACCTACGACCCCCACGAGCGCGAGGTGGATCGAGACATCGCCAACGTCGTCAGCGAAGTGGAACTGGAACGCCTGCGCGCCCTGGGCTACATCCAGTAGAAACACCGGGATAGCCGGTGAAGAGCGTTAAATAAATTGGGGATAATCACCAATCTTGAACAAATAGTATCTTAATCTATGCAGACCTCAGTGTACGAGCACATGCTATCCCGCCACCGGATGATGGGGCGGTGCGGCGGATAACGGGAAGCTCGACCGCCACGTCAAGTGTCCGGCGTACCACCGCCGAATCCACGATCGCCGAGGCGGTGGCACAGGTTTTTGCGGAAGGGGACCCGGCGGACTACTCCGAGGTTCATTTGCGCAAAAACTGTGCCACCGCCGGCGAGGGACACTTGAACCCGACCGGATTGACGACGAGGTTCGTTTGGCGGGACGATTGAGGCCGAAACTGCCTCAAGATAATATTCTACACCGGTCAAAAACGGGTGATGATTAATAAAAATTTTCTGTATAAGGGCGGCGCGGTCACCGCACTGGCCCTTGTCATCTGGCTCACGGGCTACACCGAGGTGCCGTTGGAGCCGGGTTACGGATACCTGGTTAAAGATCCTTCGGGGGAGTACCGAGCGGTGAATGCCGGGGAAGACGTCTGGCTCTTCCCGCTCATTGGCGAGCTGATCGGCTATCGGCTGGGGACGAACATCCTCCGCTGCCCGGTTGAATTAATGACCGCCGACGGTGAGGTGACCCTGGAGCTCGTAGCGGAGGTGGAACTGAACTCGGACGTCGCCCCGGAACTCCACCACTTCCTGGGCGAAGACCTGGCTGCGGGTCTCGGCGAGTTGGCCGACCGCCTTCTAACTGAAACGGTGGGCGATTTTACAACCTCAGAACTCTGGTGGGGGCGTCGAAACGAGTTCGGAGGCTTCGCGGATGAGATACTCACCGAGGCGTTGACCGATGGGACGCCCGGGCTCACGGTTGGAAATATCTACATCCCGGCTATCCTCGAAGGGGCTCCGGAACCCACCGGAGAGCGGCGTTTGGTCATCCTCGGCATTGACGCCCTGGACGAAAAGCTGCTCACCGACTTCATCGCCGAGGGCTGGCTGCCCAACCTTAATAACCTCCTCGAAAGCGGCTACTACTCCGTCCTCCGCTCCGAAGCACCCTACTTCTCCCCGGTGATCTGGACCACCATCGCCACGGGGCTTCCTCCCCGGGAGCACGGGCTGACCGATTTCACCCTCCCCACTCCGGAGGGTGATCGTCGTCCAATCACCACCGGGGACCGTTTAGCACCCACCTACTGGGAAATCGTCGCCGAGGAGGGGCTTCCGCCGATCACGGTCAACTGGTACGCCTCCTGGCCGGCGCGAGAGATGCCGGTCGGGGAGACACTGACCAGTTACGCCTGGGAACCCCGTTTCACCCGGGTTTACGAGCCTATCATCTATTTTGAAAAGCTCCCCTACCGGACGTGGCCCGAGGGGATCATGGAGGAGGTGGACACCGCCATCGCCCGCCGGCCGTACATCGGTGAGGATGACTACCCCAAAGGGTGGCGCCTGGAGACGGTGGAGCGCCAGAGCGGCAACCCCCTGGTTCACTACCTTACCCGGGACGCCCTCACCGCCAACGCCCTGTTACACCTGATGGATACGCGGGACTGGCGGGTGGCGGCCTGTTACGTCGAGGCGGCCGACGTCGCGTGCCATCTCCTCTGGCCCGCCCACGCCCTCTGGTGGGAACGCTACCGCGGGAACCCAGCACTCGTACCGCCCAGGACCTCCGAATACTTGAAAGCGGTCGCGGAGAACGAATGGGACACGATTATCCGGGACTTCTACGTCTGGGCGGACAGGTTAATCGGCGCCGTTCTCCAAGAACTCGAACCCGGCGACGTCCTCATCGTTCTATCCGACCATGGCTTCGCCAGCGTCTACCCCCCGGCGGACACACCGGTCGGCGGAGGCGAGGTACAGCGGATGTCCTACTGGCACGATGCCACCGGGGTGCTGATCATGTACGGAGCTGGGATCAAACAGGGGGAGACAGGGGCGGAGGCCAGTGTCTACGACATCTGCCCCACCATCCTGGCGCTGCTGGGGATACCTCCCGCCGAGGACATGCCCGGCCGGGTCCTCACCGAGGCCCTGGAGCCGATCGTGGCGAAGATGTTGAAGGAAGGCCCCCTTTCGCAACTAGTACCCTCCTATGGTCGCGAGAAGCCGCGGGGTGCACCCGAGCTAACGGCGGAGCTTTCCAAAACCGAGCTGGAGCGCCTCCGGGCCATCGGCTACCTGCAGTAAGGTAAAACTAAAAGGGATCGCCGTTAGCAAACCGACCGATAGAAGGTGTTAATCTTTCCCTTTGTAGGGCGGGATTGTCCCTTCGGGCGCATATACCCAACCCCGCCGCCAACGCGGCGCGTTGGATCGCAGCTCCGCGAGGAGAGGTTTAAGTATTCGAAGGTGTATCGCCGCGAGCGACGCTCTCCTTCCGAGCTAAGACAAGGGATTTTACCGGAGGCATAGCTCGCTTCGCTCGGTTCAATCCCTTGCTTACCCTTTACACGCACACATCCAAAATGTAGGGGTGGGCTTTTTGTGAATTTGATAATCATTTCCCGCGAACGATGCTTTATTTCTCGATTGAAAACAAGTAGGAGCCGACCTTAAGGACATACCGCCCTACTTTCATGGGTCTGAAATACCTCTCTCTTAGTGGAGTTCCAGTTGGTCTAGATAAAAGCAGTGAACTTACAAAAAACAATTCAGGCGGGCCGGAAGCAATCCGGTCCTACTTCTATGCAAAAATACTCCTACAGGTTACCTTCTGGTATAATAAAGAGGTTAATCAATTTCAACTAAGGCGGTCACCCTACCCCAACGCTCGTGACAACTGACGAATCCGATATCAAACGACTCATCAATAGAGACAAGGGGTTGAAGCCCCTTGTTAAATCCCTTGGCCCGGACGATGTCAGAACCAGGTGAATCCTACCCCATTTCGGGAGCAGCTGTGAACGACGCGCCAGCACGATTTAGAGAGGAACGGGATAGATTTCCCATAACCAAGCGCTACGCTTATTTAAACCACGCCGGTCGGGGCCCCCTTTCACCCCCCGCACACGCCGTCATCTTAGTGCTCACCGAGGAAATGCTCTACACCCATCCGGATCAGCTCTCCGGGATGATCGAAAATCTGCGCCGCACCAGGCGCTCCATCGCCGAGCTGATCGGCGCCCCGACGACCTCGATCGGTCTAGTCCCCAACACCTCCTCGGGCATCGCCATGGCCGCGGGCTCTCTGCCCATTGTATCCGGCGACAACGTGATCTGCGCCGAGGGGGAGTTCCCGGCCAACGTGTACCCCTGGTTAAACCTGACCCGACGCGGGGTGGAGGTCCGATTCCTGGAAAGCCGTCCGGGCGGTGTTACCGTGGATCAGGTCCGGGAGGCGATGGATGAGAAAACCCGCGTCGTCGCCCTCTCCTGGGTCGGTTTCTCCGACGGCACACGCATCGACACCGCGGCCATCGGCAATCTTTGCACAGACCGGGGAGTCCGTTTCGTCGTGGACGCCATCCAGGGGGTCGGCGCCCTCCAGGTTGATCTCGAGGGAATAGACATCCTGGTATCCGGCGGCGGGAAGTGGACCCTGGCGCCCCAGGGTACCGGTTTCGTCTACATTCACCCTCAGTTGGTAGAGAAACTCCACCCCGACAGAATAGGCTGGCTCTCCATCGCGTCGCTGGCGGAAATGGACGACCTTAACGCGCTTACGAAGTACGAGTTCGAACTTGTCGGCGACGCCCGCCGCGTCGAGACCGGCATTAACTCCATCCTCACCCAAACGGCCCTGGGAGAGAGCTGTCGCTACTTCGTTGAGCTCGGTGTCCAGGCCATCGAAAAGCGGATAATCGGCCTGTGCGATTATCTCGGCGAGGGTCTTCGGCGAAAAGGCTACCCGATCCTCACGCCGATCGTTGACGGCCGCCGATCGGGTATCGTCTGCTTCAAGGCCGATGACGCGGTGAACCTAGTCAACAGGCTCAAAGAGAGGGACGTCATCGTCTCGGCGCGGGAGGGGAACGTCCGGGCGGGCATCCACTTCTACAACAACGAAGAGGACGTTGACCGGCTGCTGGCGGAGCTGTAGGATCACCGTGTACCGGATCGAGCCCATTACAACCGACTACCCCGACGAAGAGGATCTCGAGGCCCACCTTCAACGGATAGATCAGGAGAGGGATTTCCCGGATCTTGGCAGAGATGAGTACTTCGCCTACAGCGCCTTCGATGACGAAAAGCTGGTCGGCAGCATCTCTATAAAGGTCCAACCCGTCGAGGTCCCCGAAGGGATCCCCCTCAATATTCTGGAACTGCCCCAAAAAACATTCCACGAGACGGCGGGAGGGGACATCCTCGAGGGCTTCGTCCAGAGCTTCGCGGTGGAGGTGGGGCACCGCCGTCGGGGGCTGGGACGGCGTCTCCAGAAAGCGGCCCTCAGCGAGTGCCGCCGACATAACCTTTATCAGATGCGCTCCTGGTCGTCCCTGGATAAACCCGCCAACTTCGCCCTCAAGCTCTCGCTCGGTTTCTCCATCCATCCGGGCTACGACTACGTGGCCCGCTTGGATAAATGGGTACCCGGTGTTTTCTTCGTCATGAAGCTGTAGCGATGCCGATATTCGCCGCCGACTACAACTACGAACTTCCTAGAGAGCTTATCGCCCAACGACCGATCGAGCGGCGAGACCGATCCCGTTTGATGGTTCTGGTCGGTAACCGTACGCCGGAGCACCGCCTCTTCCTCGATCTGCCGAAGATACTGCGGGAAGGGGACATCCTGGTGGCAAACGACAGCCAGGTCATCCCGGCCCGCATCCGGGGGGTGAAACGGGAGGGCGGAGCCGAGGTTGAGGCCCTTCTGCTGCGCGATCTGGGCGACGGGCGCTGGACCGCCCTGGCCAAGCCGGGCAAGAGGCTCCATCTGGGAACCAAACTCGATTTCCGCGGGGGGCTATCCGGCGAGGTGCTGGCCAAGCTGGAGGGGGGGCAGATCGTCCTCGGCTTGGCGGGAGAGCGACCGATAAGCGAGATCCTCGACGAGTTCGGCGAGGCACCGCTACCTCCCTACATCGAACGGCCAACGGGCGCCGACGCCCGTGACTCACGGCGCTACCAAACGATCTACTCGCGGCATCGAGGTTCCATCGCAGCGCCCACCGCCGGATTACACTTCACCCCCGACATCCTCGAACGGCTTAAGGCACTGGGGATCGAGTGGCTCACGTTAACCCTTCACGTGGGCTACGGCACCTTCTCCCCCCTCCCCGAGGGAGACCTGACCAGTCACAGTCTCCACACCGAGTACTTCTCACTGAACAAGTCCACGGCGCGCAGTGTCAACCAGGCACGGCTAGAGGAACGCCGGGTGATCGCCGTCGGCACCACGACCGCCCGAGTCCTGGAGGCATCGGCCGACGAGCGGGGTCTCGTCAAGGCGGGCTCGGGCGAGACGGACCTCTTCATCCACCCCCCCTACCGATTCCGGTCGGTGGACGGCCTCATCACCAACTTCCACCTCCCCCGTTCAAGCCTGTTGATGCTGGTGGCGGCCTTCTCAGGAAGAGAGCGCATCCTAAACGCTTACGGCGAGGCGATCGAGAAAGGATACCACTTCTACTCCTACGGCGACGCCATGCTCCTCCTGCCCACCGGATAGATAAAAAAACCAGCCACCAGAGCAGGGCGCTGGACCAACGCAGCGCGTTGGATCGCAGACCCGCGAGGATAATCTTCTAGCCTTTCCAACCCTTATCTCCGTGAGCGGAACTATCCCCCGCACTAAAGACAAGGTGTTTTGCCAGAGGCATAGCTCGCTCCGCTCGGTTCAACCAGCGCTGGGCGCTAGTCCCGGCCTCGCGACGAGGACTTATTTCAATTTGATAATCACTTCCAGCGAACGATGCTTTATTTCACCATTGAAGACAAGTAGGAGCCGACCTTCAGGACAGCCCGCCCTGCTTTCATGGTTATTTATGCTCCTCTTTTGCTGAAGTTCCAGTCGGTCCGGATAAGGGCTGTGATCCTAAAAAAGAGCCCGGCGGCTCCCTACATGAGGGCGACCATCATAACTAACTCTCCCTGGGCCCGGGATCAATGACACGCACCTTTGACCGCCAGGACAGGATGTCCCGGTAGATCACCAGCCTACGGCTCACCACGTTGCCAACGAGCCCGGCCAGGGTAACCGGGATGAGCACCTCGGGGCCGAATATCTCGAGCATCATCACGATCGTTCCCACCGGAGCGTTGGTCAGAGTGACCAAAACAACGGTCACTCCGGTGGCCACGAGGAGGGTCTGCTGAACCGGGATCAGATCGGCCGCCCCGGCCCCGATCAGGCTGCCCAGCATCAACGCCGGCGCTAACAGGCCGACGCTGGCGCCGCTGCCCACCGCCAGGGCCACCAGCGCCGCCTTTAGCGCCACCCAGACCAGGGCGTCGGACCAGACCACCGGCTCGTACACACTCACGGTCTGAATCGTCGTCGCGCCCACCGACAGCACCTTGCCGGCCGCCTCCGGCGCGACGAGGATCACCAGGAGAGCACCCGCCAGGGCACCGAAAGCCGGCGTGAGCCATTCGGGCAGCCCGGATCGTCGGTGAAGACGCTCGATCAACCGGTAGAGGAAGAAAAAGCCGGCGGCCGTCGCCAGCCCCACCGCAATCACCAGCCAGACGGACCCTATCAGCTCCAGACTCAGCGTTGGCGCACCGGTGGGGCTGAAGGAAAAGAGCGGCTTGTAGAAACCGGTGACCCGAATCAAGAGATGGGCCGCCAGGCAGGCCAAGAGAATCGGAAAGAAGCGACGGTACTCGAAATGCTCGAGGTAGAGGACCTCACAGGTGAAGAGGGCCGCCCCGAGCGGAGCCCCCAAGATCGCCGCCAGGGTTGCCGCCATGCCGCACAGACCGGTCGTCTTAACGCCCTCGGCCTCGATGCCCAGAGCGCGGCCGACCCAACCACCCACGCCCATTCCGGCGTAGGTCATGGGACCCATCAACCCGCCGGACAGGCCGCATCCCAGACCGATCAGGCTCGCGGAAATCTTCAGCGGGGTGTCCAGCGGTTTCTGACGGGCCCCGTCGCGATGGTAGCACTGGAGCGTGTCGTCGAGACCGGCGCCGGAGATCAATTCCCGATTGTACCTCCCGATCAGGCCGACCGCCAGCCCGCCGAGCACCAAGGGAACCAGAATCCACCACCAGTCAAGGTCCCCCCAGTTCTGTGACGGAACCCCGCCGTGGACCAGGGAACCGAACCAGATGATGAACTCCCGAGCGCCGATCCCGATGACGCCACCGAGGACGCCGACCAGCAACCACGCGAAGAGACGCTTTATCATCCGCATAAGATTGTAGTGGAGTAACGGGCGACTTTAAATCATCATACAGAACGAGAGCAAGAAAACCAAGGTCCTCGTTCGGCCAAGCCCGAAACCCCGGCATGTCTAACAGGAAATCTCCGTTACTAACCGGACCGATAAGAAGGTGTATCTTCCTTATAAATATGCAGATATAACAGAGCGCGTGTTCACCGTTACGCTTAAAGAAAGTGGCGCCTCGGACGACTAACACCGTTGAATTAGAGGTATGAGCGTTTTTCGCCGGGGATAAAATCCCCGCCCAACATCTATCGGTTGGAAATACCCCTTTCCTAGTGGAGTTTCAGTTGGTCCGGATAAGAGTTGTGATCCCTTTAACATAGAGACTTGCCAACGGCCGAACCCTGATGTATCCTCTAGTAGGCTGGTGATTTCTGTGGGGCCCGTAAAGAGAGCAAATATTAAGAACCAACAAATCTAGACGGGACCCTGGATGGGTTGGTGGTAGCCCGGGCCCGACGGGCCAAAGGCTTACGCCGACCCCAAGGCACCCACCTGGTGCATAGGTTCTGTTATCCGCTACTCTTACGACACCGCGGTGCACCAGCCTCTCTTTACGATCAAGGACCCACCGGGGTCCTTTCATCTATCCAGGGCGATGGGGCTGGTCGTTAGAAATGGGATCATCAAACCCTTATGAATCAGCGTAGAATTTGCTCCCGAGGTGGATATGGACGTTTGATTCTTTTCGGCGGTTGAATTATAAAAAACTCTCCCGGATGAACAGGGGGTATTTTCGCTCGAGCCCGCCGAAAGGGGCAACTGTATCCGTCGTTTTGTGCGGCTTGACACAGGCGTGCGCTGGCGGTAGTGGTAACGGTAGTATCATCGCGGGCAGGTGACGTGGCGGTCAAGCTTTCTGCAATCTATCACATCGCCCGTTCATCCGGTGGCGGTATGGCAAACACCGAGACACTGCGGCAAGCATAGATGGTGCGATACCACCAGTTCATGATTGGTGATGAACAGTTAGAAATAGTGGATCTTCAGGTACTTCAAGAGCTCCCCGGCCAATTTCTCGCTCATCCCCCTCACCGCAGCGATCTCCTCAACTTTGGCTTTGCGGATCTTCTTCAGGGAGCCGAAGGCATCTAAAAGCGCCCCGCGCCTCTTCGGCCCGATGCCGGGGATCCTTTCCAGGATGGACTGCAACCCCTCGGAACGGCGGAGTTGTCGGTGAAAACGTAGGCCGAAGCGGTGGGCCTCGTCCCTGACCCGTTGCACCAGATGCAACGCCGGCGAATCCGCGGGTAGACGCACCGGGGTCGAACGCCCAGGCAGGTAAAGCAATTCCTCCTTCTTCGCAAGCCCTACGACGGTGAAGCGGCCCCCCAGGCCATCAGCATCCAACTGCTTGACGACCGCGCCGAGCTGACCCCTCCCACCGTCTACCAGGAGTAGATCCGGCAGCTCATCGCGCTCGGCCAACTTGGGGTAGCGCCGGTGGGCGACCTCGGCCAGCATGGCGTAATCGTCGGGCCCAGGCGTCTTCAGTTTGTAATGCCGGTAGAGCCTCTTGGCGGGTCGTCCGCCCTGGAAGCCGACCACGCCGGCAACGGGCTGATCGGGTCCGAGGTTGGAGATGTCAAGCCCCTCGATGAGGGTGGGGACGACGGGCAGGCGCAGCCGCTCGGCTAGCTCCAAGGCCGCCTCGGCCTGACCCCGTCGGCTGAGTTCGACCAGCAGTTCACTCTCCAGGCTCTCCTCCGCGTTCCTCCGGGCAAGTTCCAAGAGTTCCCACCTTGCCCCACGCCGGGGAACGGTGAGACGGACCCTGCCGCGTCCGGGTCTTTTTTCCGGAACCTCGCTCGGCGAGGCTCGCAGAAGCGCCCGGGCCACAACCAGGGGGGAGCTCTCAGTACGGAGTCGTGTCAGCAGCAGCTCGAGGTCCTTCAAACCGGTTGGCTCCTCGGGCAGCACGACGATTTTGGGCACCCAGTCGGCGCTGGTGTAGTACCGGACGATAAAGGCCGAGAGCACGTCGGCGTCCCCTTCACCCCGGGTGTTGCTCAGGGCGAAATGCTCATCGGCGAGTAAAAAACCCTCCCGAACCTTCAGGAGCTCCACTACCGCTTCCCCGCGCCTCCGGGCAAGAGCCAGAACGTCCAGATCCTCACCTCCCGTGCTGACTACCTGCTGTCTAGTCATCACCGATTCCAGGGCCCGCAGGGAATCACGCAGTCTCGCCGCCCGTTCGTACTCCCGCCTCTCGCTGGCCTCCCACATCTCCCTTTGCAGACTCTCGACCACATCGCTCCGGCGACCCCGGAGGAAATCACCGGCCGACCGAACATACCGGAGATACTCCTCCCGGCCCACGTAACCGACACAGGGTGCGCTGCAGCGCTCGATATTGTATTGGAGGCATGGCTGCCAGTCGGGCATGGGAGCCTTGCCGCCCTGTTCACGCCAAACATGTATCTCCCGACGGCAGACACGCAACCGGAAGAGGCGTTGAATCGTCCGCAGGATCCGCCGGATGTCCTTGGCGCTGGAGAAGGGGCCGAAGTAAAGGCTACCCTTCGGTCGGGTATCCCGGGTGACCATGACCCTAGGAAACTCCTCCTCCGTGGTCACGCGCACGTAGGGGTATCGCTTGTCATCCTTGAGGTTGACGTTGTACCGGGGTTTGTGGAGTTTGATGAGGGAGGACTCAAGGAGGAGCGCCTCGACGGGATTGTGGGTGATGGTGACCTCGAAGTCCACCACCCGCCTGAGGAGGGAGCGGATGCGCAGGGTGTGGTCCGCCGAGGGCTGGAAATAGGAGCGGACCCGGTTGACCAGGTCCTTGGCCTTCCCGACGTAGAGCACCCGGTTACCACTGCCCAGCAGGCGGTAAACGCCGGGCTCGTGGGTCAGTTTCTTCAGCCTGAGCTCGAGCTGGTTGTAGTCGCCTTCCATCGGTCAAATTATACCAGAGACGGAGAACCCGCCGGCAAGGAGTTTAAACCCCTGTCCTATTAAAAAGGGCGTCCCAGGGACGCCCTTTTGCACGAGAGTAGCCTTGTTACAGTTCGGTCGCCTTGATCGCGCCCCAGGAGGTTTCAATCGTTTCCATGTCGGGGAGCTTCGTCGGCTCGATCACGTCCAACCAGTAGTGGTGGTCCGTACCGCCCGGTGCATCGGTGTTGGTGGCCTCGGTTAAACCCCAGCCGTCGGTGGCGAAGACCACGAGCTGGTAGTGGTCACAGTAAAGCGAATTATCTGGGTTTGAGGGATCCGGCCTATCATAGGGAACCGTTAGCAGATCGGAGGTATCAATGGTGTAGCTGGTGCTGGTCGTCACCTCCTGGAACACTATGTCCTCATCCCAGCCAGCAACAAACTCGGGTCTGACTATCCTATCGGGCTCGCGCAGGTCCTCCCAGAGCTCCACCGAGTAGGAAACCTGGGATGGTCCGTAGCCATTGTTCAGAGAGCTGGCGGTCCAGCTGAACGGGCCGTAGGGATCGCCCTGCTCAACCTCGTAGGCGCCGTCGCCATCGGGATCGTCGCCGCCGGGGTCCGGGAAGTCGAACGCGTCGGGCCGGGCCCACCGGAATATGGCCAGGGCATCGGCCTCGTCCAGCTTACCGTCATCCATGTGGATGTAGTTGAAGCCGAGCAACCCCCGCTTGCCCTCCACACCGACCGTGGCGCTGCCGCCGTTGTTGTGAGCCGTCCCGGGGACCGAAACGTCCTTGTAGTAGATGAGGATTTCATCGGTGCTCATGTCAAGGGCGACCTGAAGGCTGACCGTACCGTCAACCAGGTCTTCGTACCCCCGGATACCCCAATCGTTCCAAGAGACGATGAAGAGGCTGCCCACGTTGCCGTAGTAGCAGCGGCTGTTTTCCAACCTCACCCCGTCGTCCCAGAAAGCGGCGATGAAGGCGTGGGGATTGTAGGGGCTGCCCTCGATTGGGATGGGCCGGTTTGCGTAGTCGGCATAGGAGCCGTCATCGTAGTATTCGCTCTCGAAGCCGAAGAGGAAGTTCGTGCTGACGTAGAGCGTATCGTAAGTACCGCCGCTTCCATAGTCGGTGAGATCGTAGAACACGAAGCTTCCGGGCAGCGTCAACGCAACCACCTGATCATCCGGACCGCTGAAGTTGATCTCCGTACCGCCCGTGACATCGTACCAGGTGTACGGTGGCCCGCCTTCCTGATCGGGGGCGTTGTCTATGTAGACGTAGTACTCGGGATTCCACAACGACTCAAGGGTGTCGGCGTCCCAGCTACCGTCGTACTCCGAGCCGAAATCATCCCCGCCTTGATCCTCCTGGGGCTTCTGGATGAAGCGGTCAAGATCCAGCCCGACCATGTTGGGCAATCTGACCGATACACAGACCGCGCTATCGGCCCGGATGGCGAAGGGAGACTCGGCTTGCGCCAGGCCGACGAAAACCAGAATAGAAAGAACCAGCAGAAGTTTCCGCATGACTCTCCTCCGTGAATGTCTTGAAAGGTTAATCCTTAGATGTAAAGATGAACTCGACCCTTTGCTCTGAACAGGGTTCAAATCAGCCTATTTTATCGTAGAGACCGTAACACGGACCCCACGGGGTGTCAAGGATTATTCCGGGTTCGCTCCCTTCGCTGGAAGAGGGCGGTCATGAGCGTGAAACGGTTGATCATTCGGTTGTTCAGGTCCTCGGCCCAGTAGCGCTCAGGCGACCGGAGACCGAGTCTGATCCGTAACGCGCGGGTTCCGTCGGTCACGTACATGCCGGTGCGGGCCACGGCCAAAGGGTGCCGACGGTTCCAACCGGGCCTGCTCGTCACGGTGACGCCGTAGCGGTACCCGGCCTCGGAGAGTGCGGCGACAACCCGTCGGTCGAAACGACCGAAGGGGTAACAGAAAGCCTCCGGCGTCCGGCCGAGCTTCTCCGTAATGGCCTCGCGGGACTCGCGGAGCTCCCGCTCCAGTTCCCCGTCGGACAACGTGGTCAGATCACGATGGCTTACCCCGTGGCTGCCGAAGCGGATCAGATCATTTCTCCCCATCTCCAGAGCCTGGGACCAACTGAGATGTCGAAAGGTACCGCGGGATAAAGGTTGATCCCAATCATTGGTTCTTCCCATAAACCCTGTCACCAGAAAAACGCATGCCGGTATCCCGTACCCTTTTAAAACCGGCCACGCCCCGCGAAAGACCGACTCATAGCCGTCGTCGAAGGTCAACACAACCCCGCGCATCTCGGTCATCCGGCGGGCAAGGGAATCGAGGTAATCTATGAGATGATAAACCGGAAGCCCCGATCGTCGGATAACCCCCATCTGCCTCTGAAAACCGGCCTCGGTGAGCCACGTACCCCCGAGCTCGAGGCGGTTCTGGACCTTGTGGTAGGTGAGGATGACGACGGGTTCGGGACGCACCGTCCCGTAGCGCCTCCGGTGGTGGGCCCGCAGAAAGGCCACAAGCAGCAGAAGCCCGACTCCGAAGATTAAAAACGGCCAGCCGGAGGTTATCATCGTTGAACGTCAGCCGAGTAAACGAAACGGATTCCCATCCTTCTCTCTTCACCCGGTTCCAGCCGTAAAAACCAGACCCAAACGAGTGTGAGTCCCTGCCAACTCCTCTTGATTCCAGCCTCCGTCGCCTCGACGGTGTAGATGGGAGATGACCAGAGACCCGCCGTCGGCTCAACGAGGCTGGCCATCGTCAAACCAGCCCGCAGATCGGTGAGGAACCACGATCGTACCGACTTATGCCCGCCGCGACGGGTGATCCTTTGCGGAATCGCCCCGTCCCGTCCCTCAAATTGGAGGGTTAACTCAAGGTCGCGGGGACCGCTGGGCAGCGAGGGAGTGGAGTCCAGGGCCAGGGTTAGGGAGACAGGTTTTAACCCGGGATTAACCACACCCACCCCGCATCGCCACCCTCCCGGGACGGGGGAGTACTCCAGGCTAAGCTCAACATTCCTTCCGCCAACCCCGGCCCTCCCCCTGTAACAGACAAGGCCCTCTCGGACTAGGGGCCCCTCCAGCTCGGGGAAGACAACGACTCCCCGACCGGCGAGCAGGCGCTCCTTGGCCGCTCTCCCGGGCATGACCGCCACCCTGCAAAATCCGCGGCGGACCCTGTCCACGGTGAAGCCGCGCTCGTCACCCCGGTGGTACGGCTCGGCGATACGGGTGAAACCGCCGGCCAAACCGGCGGGCGGGACCTTGGAAAACCAATCCAGAACCGCCCCCGCGTGATCCAAAACGACCGTTCCCCTGGAGTCGGTGATGAGGGCGCCGGGCCGGCCGAGCCTCTCGTAATCGTACAACCCGATCTCGGTTTCGGCATCGGCGTCCAGCCGCGCCAGTACCTCGGCCAGGCAACGGTAGCAGTGATGACGGAGGAAATGATAGTAAACCCCGCCGAAGAGGCCGTGCCAGTAAACGTCGTTGACGCAGGCCGCGTCGAGGAGGTCCCACAACCGGTTTTCCTCGCCGGGACTCAGAGAATCCGCCGCCGCGGTGAGGCGGTCGCGGGTGTAGAGGTAAGCCTTGTGCAGGCGATCGGCAGCGGGATACTTGACCAAAAAGTTCCGCCAGTGCGTCCCGCAGGTGAAGCGCCCGACCTCCCGCTGAAGTTCCGGGGCCACACCCGCCCGCTCAAGGCGTCCGGGGAGCGTTTCCAAGCGGCGCCGAGCTTCGGTGGGGAGGGCCCAGACGGCCATCCGGTCATAGGAGGCCGAGGGGATGTAAACGAGGCGCCGCGGCGGCTTCTCATCCAAAACTTCTGAGAGCAGCACCGGCTCTATCCAGGCGGCACCGGAGAGGCCCTTTAGAAAACGGCTCATCCAGCCTTCACGGTAGCAGAGATCGTAGGTCGTTCCCCGGCGGGCGGGCCAAAGGCCCATCTTCTCCGCATCGCTCATCACGACGACCACGGAACTGTCACCGCGCCGTGAGGGGCGGCAACCGGCAAGGTACTCCACCGTTCTTCGGGGGGCCTTCCAGGGAATGAGATACCGGATCGGCTCATCTATGGGGAAAACCGCAAGAACCTCACCATCCTGCTCCGTGGAGAAGACGGCGTGCACATCATCCCGCCGCCAGCCCAGGTCTAATAAATGCCGGTCGTCCAATAGGGTGTAACGATAGCCGGCGCGGGAGAAATCAGCGGCCAGTACCGGCTCCCAAACCCGCTCCGCCAACCAGGCCCCCAGGGGACGCTGCCCGAAGAGTTCCTCCACACGATCAGCCAACCGGGTTAGCTGCCGTCGCCGGTCGGAGGGATGTAGCATGGGGAGGATCGGCTCGTAGTAGCCACCGCCGAGAATCTCCACCGTCCCCTCCCCGCTCAAGTGTCGCAGACGGTCAATAAAGCGAGGCCGGTTGGCGACCAACCAGTCAAGAAGCGCCCCGGAGATGTGGAGGTTAAACTTGAGACCACTCGCCACCAGGGCGTTAACCAGCGGCTCGTAGCTCCGACGATAGGCGTGCTCGAAGGTCCCGGGGAAGTTGCCGACGGGCTGATGCAGGTGAAAGATCAGGGGCAGGAGGACCCGGCCCTTGGCGGGGCTGAAATCGTTCATGCGCGTCCGTCCCTGCCTTTACCGCTGTTTGATTTCTTTGGGCAGCGTAAAGATGAATCGGGATCCCTCGCCCAAATCGCTCTCCACCCAGATCCGACCCTGGTGACGCTCGATAATGGCCCGAGTTACAGCCAGTCCTAGACCAGTACCTCCATAGTGCCTGGTCAGGGTCGAATCCACCTGGTACAACCGCTCGAAGATGCGCCCATACTCAACCTCGGGGATGCCTATACCGGTGTCCGCCACCGTGAACCGGTACCCGTCCTCCCGCTCCTCGGCGGAGATGGTTATCGTGCCCTCACCGATGGTGAATTTAGTGGCGTTGGACAAGAGGTGGATAAAGACGTTTCTGATCTTGGGCAGATCCACATCCAGTATGATCGGGCTTTTTGGAAGTTCGAGCACGAGACTCATCCGTGGGGTGTCAATGTACTTCGCCTGCTCAACGAAGAGCTCCTCGAGTACCTTGGCCAGGTTAGCGGTCTGTAGCTCGGGGGTGTACTGGCCGGTCTCGATCTTTAGAAGGTCCAACAGCTCGATGATCAGGTGGCTGAGGTGATCCGACTTTTCGATGATCGTCTCGAGGATGTCCTGCTGTTTCTCGTTGATCTCACCGATGATGCTGGCGGCCATGAGCTGGGCGTAACCCTTGATTACCGTGACCGGCGTGTTGAGTTCGTGGCTGACCATGGAGACGAAGTCGGACTTCATCTTGTCTACCTTCAGAAGTTCCTCATTGGCCAGCGCCAGCGCCAGTGCCCTTTCGCGGAGCTCCTGGTAGAGTTTGATGTTGTGGATCGCCTGGGAGAGCTGGTCCGCGATCGTCTCCAGGGCGGAGATGTCCGCCGGATCGAAGGCGTTGGTCTCCGTCGTCTCCAGATCGAGCACCCCTTTGACCTCTCCCTCGACGAGGAGGGGAATGGCCAATTCGGCGCCGATCTCGAAGATTCCGGCGGGCATGACAAAGTGTGGGTCTTCGCCCGCGAAAGGCACATAGCGTGTAACCCCGGATCGGGCGGTCCAACCCACTACCCCCTCGCTCATTCTCACCCGGTAGCCCTTCCCGACCAACACGTCGAAGATACCGCTCTGGGCCTCCATAACCAGCTCGTTGGTGCCCTCGTCCACCATGAAAATCACGACGTTATCGTACCCCAGTGCCCCCTCTATGGCTTCCACGGTTTGATCGAAGAGCGGCGCCAGATCGAAGGACGAGAGGGCCAGCCGTCCGAGAGTATTGATGATCTTCAGCTGTTCCTGACGGCGGAGGATTTCACGCTCGGCCTCTTTAGAGCTGGTGATATCCCGGAGTGAACCCTGGTAGCGGATGTAGGCGCCTTCTGCGGCCAGGGACAAGTCGGTCTTCGGGTCCATCGTCTCCCCGAGCTCGCCGGGACTTTCATCAAGGATAGAGTGTAGCCCGGGGAAGGCCTTGGCCTCCACGCTCATGGCGACGATACGCTCGGGAGTACCGCGAGCCTGTAGGTGGAACTCCAGCTCCTGGCGACCTAGACCCGAGGCGACCCTTTCAAAGGCTCGCTTTACCGCTGCCCGCCAATCCGGTGCCGCGAGATCAACGAAGGATGTTCCTACAACATCGCCTTCGGTCACGCCAAGGTGACGGGAGAACTGGCGATTAGACGCCACGACCTTCAACTCCTCGTCAAGCACGAAGAGGGCGTCCGTGGCGTCGCGGAAGAGGTTGCGGTAATCGTTTTGGGAACGCTCCAGCTCCCAACGCAGCCGGGATGTGGTGATGGCCTGCGCCGCAAGATGGGCGAAGGATTCCAGGGGCTGGATGGTCGCCTCGGTCGGTGCAAGGCCGTCCTTGGGGTCGTCTACGGAGATCACGCCGAGGAGCTCCCCGTCCAGACCTTCGAGAGGAACGAAGAAGAAGTCGTTCGGGTCCCAGTTGATGAACTCCTCCGGCGAGTGGGTCGAGATGATACCCTGATCGCCGATGGTTCTCTCGACCAGGGAGGCGGGGAGGTAGTAGGACCGGCTGATCTTCTGAGCGTTCTCCTTGATGCGCTCCAGATCCTCCAGGGAAAAAGGCCTCCGGGAGAGAAGCTCTTCAATCTCCTCCTCAGACAGGTTGCTGAAGGCTATCCGACGCATCTCGTCGCCCTCAATCAGGGATAGGACGCTCCGGGAGAAGCTGGAGTAGGTCGTGATGGCATCAACGATCCGCTGGCCGATCCTCAGGAAGTTCTTCTGGACGACAATTTCGGCGCCGATCCGGGAGAAGGCTCGCATACGCCCGTATGCCTGGTCCAGCTCATCGAGGGTCTTCCGCTGCTGCTCGACACTCCGCGCGCCCTGGATAGCCTGGGCCAGGTTACTGGCGAAGGTCTCGTAGAGCTCCAGGGGAATACCGCCCTGCCGAGGGAGGAAAATGGCCAACCCTTCGGAGCGATCCTTGCTCTCCAAGGGACAGAGGATGAATTCGGTTATACCGAGGCTTTTAACCCGGCGAAGGGCGTTGCTCCAAATCTGCTGATATCTGCCGAAGGAGCCACCGTCCCGGGATATTCTGAGTGGACGACCGGTCCTCTCCGCCCGTTCCAAGACGTCGGCGATCAGCTCGCCTATCGACTCGTCCGGGATGATCGGATTCCGACCCTTCGCCGAACCTCTCTGGAGACCGGCCACCCCCTTTTTAAGCTCGTCATCAAAGAAGGTTGCCACCAAACGATAGGGAGTACTCGGGGAACCGGCGTGTTTCTCTTCCAAGGTGATGACCTGCAGGCCGCCCAGGCCCAAGGCCTCTGAGATGTTCC
>SDBS01000668.1_pt1 | contig 34078 bp, 21 predicted proteins | sample 2277091 | NCBI WGS metagenome assembly SDBS01 (sample SAMN10404972, study PRJNA504765) | marine sediment metagenome | isolation source: marine sediment core GS10_PC15, 163 cmbsf | place: Arctic Ocean: Southern Knipovich Ridge | collected 2010 | reverse complement strand
GACCGGCGGGGCATATACGATCGTCCTGGCAAGCGGCGGGGCCTCCGACCGTAGGTAAAACGGAACGACGACCGCGTCGGCCTTCCTGTCGCGTATCTCGATCGTCACCGGATCGTCTTCGCGCAGGTCGCTGTCCAACAAGCCCAGGCAAATGGCTCGCATCTGCTTTTCTTCGGTGAGCCGGCTTTCCAGCCCCTCGCCCTCGATAAGCCAGTAGGGAACCATCGTGCCGCTGGTAACGTAGCCGACGTGTCTTTCGCCGTTCCGCGCGGCGAAGACCTTCGCCCCGCGTCGGGCAACCGCCTTTCCGATAAGCACCAAAGGCATGATCCGCCTCGGCAGGTCCGCCACTCGGGAGTAGTCACCAAAGAGAATTCTCTTTAGGGCTGCGCGCTGTTTTTCCAGCGCCTTTTTCCCGATGAATTCGCCCTTGTCGGGGGAAAAGCTCACGGCGAACTGTGACAGCGGACATGCGAAGACGGGAATCTCCTTGCCTTCCGGGTCCTTGCCCAGCTCGTGGCCATGCAGCGGCAGGCACGCCTCCAGGCGCAATGTGTCGCGGGCGCCGAGGCCGGCCGGGCTGGCGCCACGCTGCGTGAGAGTGTCCCAAACGGCCAGTGCATCCTTTCTGGCTACAAAGACCTCAAGAGAAAGCGGCTCGCCGGTGTAACCCGTTCTGCCGATCAGGACCGATGTTGCTTGGATGCTTCCGGTAATCAGTGCGTTTCTCTTTGGCTCTGGCAGGAAGGGCGAATCCAGGGCGCCGGTGAGGATCTCCTTTGCAAGAGGCCCCTGAAGGGAGAGCATCGCCATCTCTTTGGTCTGGTCGAGCAGCTCGACGCTCTTGAAGCGGCGAAGAACGGATCGGAAATGGTCCCGGTCTTTCTGGCGATTCGCGGCGTTGACGACCAGCAAGTACTCATCCTCGAAGAAGTGATAGAGGTAGGCATCGTCGATTGCGCCGCCTTGGGCGTCAGGGATGATCGTGTACTGGGCTTCGCCTACCTCCAAACCAACCGCGTTGTTCGTCAGAGCGTGCTGAAGGAACTTCAATGCCCCCGCGCCACGAAAAAGGAACCTGCCCATGTGGGAGACATCGAAAAGCCCGCAGCGTTTCCGCGTGGTCAAATGCTCTTCGATAATGCCGGGGCGATAGTGCAAAGGCATCTCCCAGCCGGCGAATTCGACCATTTTCGCCCCTAGGGCCACGTGTTTCTCGTGGAAGACTGTCTTATCGATCTCGCTCATGATCACACTCGATATTCCTGCTCATTGCGGGGATGCCGGACTATTTACAACGAGCTCATCCTATCGGCCAAGTGAGTTCGCTTCAAACAGGAAACGTCAGGGTGCGGAGGAGCTGGCCATATCGGCCGACTTTGGCCTTATCGAGACGGACTCCGAGGCCAGGCCCCTCGAGGGTCTTGAGCCGGCCGGCGTAGCCGAAGCGAAGCGACCGCTTTGTTAGATCGTCGGCCAGGAGAAACTTACCATAATTGCCCTCGACGAATCGCACCTGCGGTATCATCTGCAAGAGGCGGCGCTGCGCGGCGGCGAGAATGCTTGACTCACCGACCATGCAGCCGACAAGCAGCGGCACAGAGTTCTCAGCCGCCAGGCGAGCCAGCGACGCAGCGCGCGAAAGCCCGCCGTTCTTGCTGATGCGAACGTTCCACCAGATGCGTTGCGGCTCGGCCAGAAGCGTGCGGGCGTCGTCCTCGCTCAGCAGTGACTCGTCGGCCATCAGAGGCAGCTCGCACCGCCGGGCGAGCTCCACCAACTGCTCGGCTGAACAGTAGACCGGCTGCTCGACCACGCAAACGCCGTGCGGTTTCAGTTCGGCCACGCGCGCCGGCGTAGAGTCGGCGTTCCAGCCGCCATTGACGTCGACCCGAAGTGTGCACCGCCCGGCTGCAACGGACTTGCCAATCTGCCTGCGGATCACGTGGAGGTTGTCGGCGTCGATCTGGTCGCCAAGACCAAGCTTGAGCTTGAAGTCGCGCAGGCCAAACCATCGCATCAGGCGCAGGCGCCTGGCCGTGCGGGCCGGATCGCTCGAGCCAAGCACGCCGGAAACCCTGGCGGCGATTGCCGCCTGAGGCCAAAAGGAGCCCTCAAATCCGCTGGCATCCAGATGAGCAAGGTCCAGCGCACAGGCGGCGGCGTTGATGCACCGGCCGTCGAGGCGCTGCGGAAGGGGCACAGAGGGGCTTTGACAGTATAGTTTCCAGAGGGCATTTTCCAGATCGTCAACGACGCCGTCGATGGCCTCCCCGGTCACGTAAGGCCGCGGGAGCGTCTCGCCCCAGCCGCTACGCCCGTTGGCCAACTCGAGGCGCACCACGACAGCCTCGGCCACGTCGCGCGAAGCGGAAGCCTGTTCAAACCTCCGCATCGGAATGGTCGTGCGATAGATATCCAGTCGTGCGGGCCTAGCATCCATGACAGCACGGTAGTGTATGGCGGAGGCTTCCGCGTAGTCAAAGGTGCGGCCGTAGAAGCTGCGGAACAGTTAGCCCTTCGGGCGCGATTCGAACTTGACGCCACAGCAGCATCTCTCTATCATGTCGAGCGTTCCAGGATAACCGGTGCGATTCCGGTCTAGGCTTAAGCACAACTGGTTCGTTGAGAAAGATTGCAACGCCCCCATCGTCTAGCGGCCTAGGATATCAGGTTCTCATCCTGGAGACAGGGGTTCGAGTCCCCTTGGGGGTAGGTGATGCAACCCTTTGCTTTTGCAAGGGTTGCATCTTTTTGCCAGGAAGTGACTACCGCGTCTCTGGCAGTTGGCTGTCGCCCTGCTGACAACTGCTGATTGCCCTTGGCATGCGCTGACTGCACCGGATCCTGCACCGCTTTGCGGAAGTGGTCCTCGGTAACTTGCAGGTAGTACTTGGCCGCGACCGGCTGGGAATTGCCAATCCACGCGCAAACAACGTGCATCGGAAAGCTCTCGGCAAGCTCCGTCTCACGGGTGCTGCGGAGGTTCTGGAACAGTTTCGGCCAAGGCGTCAGGCCTGCCCGCTTGATGATCCGCTGGAGTTGGGTTCGGAGATTGGCATTGGTGTTCCGATAGCGGGTAATCACGTACTCCGCCCCCGGCTCAGCTTGCTCGAAGCAATCCCGCAGGTGCGGGTATAGCTCGGGGAACATTGGTACCTGTCGAATACCGCCACCAACAGGTTCGAAATTCGGTGGAAACAATTTCTCGACAAGCGTATCGGGTAGGCGGTAGAATGAGTATTGGGTGGGCACAGAAGCGGCAATTCTCAGTTCAGACCCGACCTGCCCGCATTAGGCCGAGTTTTGATCCCTACGAAGCACCCGATTCGCTCTTGTTTCAGGAGCAAGGAGAACCAATGGTAAGGCCCCCGAACATTTTGTTGATCACCGCCGATCAGCTCCGTGCAGATGCGCTGGGCTGCTACGGCAATCAGGTTTGCCGCACCCCCAACCTGGACGCTCTAGCCGGCGGCGGTGTGCTGTTCGAGAATGCCTTTACCCCCAACCCAATTTGTGTCCCCGCGCGGGCCGCGATTACCACCGGAAACTACCCGCACATTTGCACGGACTCAAGGGGCAGCAACGATGCGCGGATTCATGACGATCAGATCAAGCTCGCCGAACACTTTGCGTCGGGGGGGTACGAAACATACGCGTGCGGAAAGCTGCACTACGTCCCCTACGCGCCCCCGGGCGAACCGCGATTGTTGCACGGATTTCAGCATTGCGATCTGACAGAATCCGGGAGGTTGATCGCGGAGCACGACCCGAGCGGGAAACTGCGTGGATTGGAAGATTACGTCGATTACCTCGCCGACGTCGGTTGGGCGGGTTACTCCCGCGCGCACGGAGTCGGGAACAACGACGTTCGGCCGTGCCCCTCCCCGCTGCCCCCCGAACACCATGTCGACCACTGGGTCGCCGACAGAACCATCCAACGCATCCGCGAGCATCGGACGCATCGCGCGGAACAACCGTTTCTGATCTGGTGCAGCTTTCCGAAACCGCACGCTCCGCTCGATCCCCCGGGGGAGTACGCCAATATGTACGACCCTCGCGATGTTCCGCCGCCTGTCGGCGACGAGTCTCTCCTCCTCGACCGCAATCCGTATATCGACCAAGGGCGCTACCTGCGCGCCCAAGCATCTCTGAGCCCGGCCGCACGGCGAGTCATTAAGGCGTATTACTACGGGCTCATCACTCACCAGGACGCCCAGATCGGCCGCGTGTTGGAGGCGCTGAGGGAGACAAACCTGATCGACAGCACCATCATTATCTATACCTGCGACCACGGAGATCTGATGGGCGACTTCGGGACATATTTCAAGTGTAACTTCCTGGAAGGATCGGTTCGCGTTCCCTTCATCGTACGTGGTCCCAGCGTTCCCAGCGGGCAGCGCCGGGAGCAGCTTGTGGGGCTGCATGACATCTTACCCACGCTGGGAAGAATGACCGGCTGCAAGCTGCCGAACGAGGTGCAGGGACTGGACATTTCACGCGTTTTCACGGAACCCGGTGCTGAGGTGCGGGATGTAATCTACTCCCAGTGCGGCGATGCCCCGCGGGAAGCTGCGATGGTTTGCGATGGACGATGGAAATATTGCTACGCTCAGCAGGGACCGACCGAGGAACTCTACGACTTGCAGGAGGACCCGCACGAACTGGTCAATCTGGCGGTGCGAGCGAATGGTGAGTCGCTCTGCAAACCGTGGCGACAGCGTTTGATTGACGAGGCGAACAGGTGGGGCGACACCACCTTGCTGGACGATAATGGGCTGGTAACGTCTCCGTTGGACCGCAGCAGCTTCAAGGATCTACCCGTCATTGGTATGGGCTGGCGATGGTTCTAGTGTAAGCGTGTGGTGACGGCGCCCAGATGAGCTGTGCCTCCCGAAAACCTCATCCGGGGATGAATCGCACTGAGTGGGCCAGAATTCCGTTGCGACGGAGCTTGACACAACACTGGCCACGGCATAAGAACATTTACAAGGAGGACTCGGCTGTTTCGGATTCCGGAAGAGCCAGTAGCGAGAAAGAAACAGACAAAGTTGAAGGTCCCTTTTGGCCTTTTCGTTTCTATGGGAGATGAGAGCTGTAATGGACTATCTGGATCAAAGAACGCGGAGCAGAAGATTCACTGTCACAAGTAATCGCGAGATCAATATCCGCGTGGATGGTGATGACGAGCCCGTCGAGCAATCCATCACCATCCGCTGCCGAAATGGAATCATGCACACCCCGGTGCTCTACAAAGGCAAGTTCATTGACATGAGCAGCCTCGAGGGCATGGCGAGGGACATCGTTAAGGGAAAGAAGACCGACCGTGCCAGAGTCGAGGCCATACTCGATTTTTGCCGCGCTGACAATATATGGCACTGGTTCCCTCCACTCGACTATAAGAATGTCGTCAAGCTGGTGAACAGTTACGGATATGGGTATTGCGTCATACACGCCCACCTTTTCCACGAACTGTGTTCCGCCATTGGACTAAAATCCACTAAACTTGAATTCTTCCGCGGAAGCAGAACAGATCGACCCATCGAGTATGGCAAGGAGGACCACTCTCTCAATGAAGTTTACTATGAGGGTGGATGGCATCTTTATGACTCTTATTGTGATTCCTACTATGAGGACGAAAAAGGCAATCCTGTCAGCGTGACGGAGTTAAAGAAGCGTCCGGAATTACTTGATACCAGCGCGGATGCGTATGGGTTAAGCCCCGTGGGCTCTCCGGTGGCTTGTCACAAATGGGTTTATCCGAGGGTAAGTGTCGCTCGATTCCCAGATGTTGTGGGAAATCTATACACCGCGAATTTCTCCTTAATGCCCGGGAGCAGTATCAGACTGGATCTGAAACCTATGGAGAAGCTAGTTGATGCGGCCCGTCTGCTTCCGCCGTGGAAAATGGAAGCTCGGCCGGTCTTCAACACGGGACGCATCTTGCTCAAGTTCAGGAAGCAAGATATTGACGAAAATATCCTGCGCGTCAGAGTTCCCTATGTTGTTCTCAGCGCGCACCTTTCGGAATCCCTGGTGAAATGCTTCAAGAATATACATGTTTCCGAGAGCGGGGAGGCGTGGAGGCCGGTGCGTGCGGGAATCGTACGGTTCGAGACCGACCCCATGGAGTACTACCTCATGCTCGAGGACCAAAAACGCCCGCTTGGTTCGGCATGCACTATAGAGAACTACGTGCAGTTCAACTCGATCTCGGTGCCTTTTCTAAGAAGAGGAATCAACAGGATCTTTTTCCGAACAAAAGGAAAAGCCCCGTTCGAAGGTGAGCTCATCTTCCGATGGCGGGAAAGATCGGTCAAAAAGACCTATCGAAAAAAACAGAAGTCCATCAAATGGTCCAAGGAAATCGCCCTCTGCGACAGGAGGCAAACGCAATCACGGGGCGTCTCTGCAACCATCGACCCGTCCGGAACGATATGGACGGCCTTTCAAGTGAAAAGGGGCGGCAGGTATGCAATTCGCTACGGGTACCTCAGTGAGAACGACCGGTGTTTCGAAGAAGTAGGGACGGGGAAGGGATTTTACGGCGATTTTCCGGATATCCTGGTCGACTCGTCCGGCGGGAAGCACTTGGTATTTCAGACGGGCACAGCCATCGAGGATTCGAACATCATCTACGTAAACCTGGACAGACAGCGCAAGCTAATCAAGGTTAACGGCGAGGATTCCTGGCGCTTCTCGTGGTTTCCGAAGCTTGCTGCGTGCAAGAATCAGGTAGTGGTTACCTGGCAGGGTCCAGAGATGCTGAAGGGACAGAAAACCTTCGACGGAGGGGCCTCCGTCTGGGTGAAAACGCTCGCGGGGAAGGGCAGAACTCTTCGGTACGACGGATATTATCAGCGTCTTTGTTTACCTGCGATTGCCGCCGACTCGCGCGGGCGTTTCCACCTTGTCTTTGTCTATCAGGGTGTGGACTATAGAGAAGTATCGAGCGATCTTTCCTCGACGCTTTCGTCGGCGAGCATCTTTCCTTACCACTGCAATTACGGATTCGGGGCAGATATTGCGACCGACGGGCAGAATGATGTCTACGCGGTCTGGTCAGCGCGCGTCTATGGGACCAAACCAAACATCTACTTGCGAAAAAGGAAAGCTGGAAAGTGGGGAAAATGCACCAGGATCAGTGAAAGAGACTTCTCCGATTCCAAGTACCCATCCATCGCGGTTGGCCCGGATGGTCAGATTCATATGGTCTGGATGGACAACCGTTCGGGCAAATGGGCGATCTTCTACAAGCGATTCGATGGAAAACGCTGGTTTCCAGACTGTCCCATCAGCAATTTCGGCAAGGACGCTATGAGCCCTAAGGTAATTGTCGGGAAGGACAATAAGCCGACTATCTTCTGGCACTATTCACATAGAGGAAGGAATCACGCTTTCTGCAGAACGGAGTTCTAAGCCCCTGTTTCCCTGATGCAGATTACTGTGTCCCATCACGATGATGGTGCATTCGGCCTCGCCTTCTGCCATGCGGCCGCCCCGATTATCGATCCAAGCGGAAAATCTCAAGTAGCAGGAGACAACACGTGAAAACCGAAACGATCGTTAACGTTCACACGCATATCCATAAGGACCAGGATATCGACGCCAGGGTAAAGCTTTGGCGGGAATGCAACGTGCGCAAGGTCTGCGTTCAGGTCGGAACGACGGTCGACACGGATGAGCGCTATGGAAATGAAGGCGTACTCAAATGGATGAGAAAATACCCTGACATCATTCTTGGATTTGCCCATCCGGACCTCGGGCGGGAGATGGATAAATCCGAAAAGATCGATCAGTTCAAGGATCAGGGGTTCACCGGGCTGAAGTTCATCCGCCCGGTCTATTCGTACGACGATGAGAGATACTTTCCGCTATATGAGCGTGCCGAGCAACTCGGGATGCCCATTCTTTTTCACACGGGATACCTCTGGTGTGCCCCCGGCCAACGCCAACCGGGGCTTTCCCAGGACAAGATGCGCGCCATTCGCCTGGATACGATCGCACGGTCCTTTCCAAACCTGCGCATGATGATGGCGCATCTTGGAAACCCGGAGTTTGACGTGGGTTTGGACCTCATCATGTTCTTCGAGAACCTCTGGGGTGAGTACTCCGGACATAGTGGCTCGAAGTTCCGCGAAACGGTCCTCCGCAAGCTCTTTAGGCCGCTCCCCGATGCGGACATGACTGATCCGGAAGAGAACCTAGCACTGACGCATTTCAAGAAGCTTTGCTTTGCCACTGACAATCCTGAGCCGCCTGTCTGGATCGATTTGAACGAAAGGCTGATGGACGAGTTGCAGATCCCGCCCGATTTGCGGGAGGACTTCTACTGGCGCAACGCCACCAAGTGGCTCGGAATCAAAGAAGCAATGGTTTGATCCGTCAGCCTGACCTGCGCCTCCCGAAAACTTCGTCCTCGTTGATTCTTAGGCACTTACATTCCTTGTCAGCAACCGCTCCACATCAACCAATGCGAGCAAGTATCTGCCCTGCTGCAAGCCTTTCCTGTCTGCGACGTCAACTGTTTCCAATTGTCTGATCAGCTGGCCTGAGACGCATGAAGGGCTGTTCGGAAGCCGTACGACAGGTAAAGCTTTACAATCTTCCGGACCGCGGTAGAATTATCCCAATCGCCGCGGTGGTCGTGGGCGCCAGATCATTTGGGAAATCTCGGTAAAGATCCCCATGGGTGCGACGGAGAATGCCTTGTCGCTCCATCAACATCACCAACCACCCCACCTCATCGGGGCCTTGCAGCAAGGCGCCATTCACACAATAATCCGCAAGGTCAGCCGACAAGGATCACAGCCGGCGCTCAAAGAGAGAACTCTTTGGTTTCCGTTGTCCGTTGGCGTTCCGGAAAGGTTGTTTCATGGCAAAGATCGTATTCATCGGCGCGGGTAGCCTGGGCTTCACGCGCGACCTCGTGCGTGACGTTCTGACATTTCCTCTGCTGGAAGATACAGAGATCGCTCTGGTTGACACGAACAAGGAGCGGCTCAGCTTTGCGCTGCTGGCGTGCAGGAAGATCATCGAGGTGGGCAATTACCGCGCCACGGTAACCGCCACCACCGAACGCCGCGAAGTGCTCAAAGGCGCAGACGTGGTGCTTGTGACCATACTGTGCGGCTCGACGCGGGTCTGGCAGCACGACATCTTGATCCCCAAGAAACACGGCGTCGATCTCTGCGTCGGCGACACGCGCGGACCAGCCGGCATCTTCCGAGCGCTCCGCACCATCCCGACCATGCTGGAGATCTGTCGCGACATGGAACAACTCTGCCCTCACGCCCTGATGCTGAACTACACCAACCCCATGGCCATGCTCTGCCACGCCATGCAGCGCGAGAGCTCCATATTGTCCTCCGGGCTCTGTCACGGCGTCCAGAATGGGATCAACCTGATCGCCGAATGGCTGGGCATCAAGGGTGGCCGAATCGACTACCTATGCGCCGGAATCAATCACATGGCCTGGTACCTCAAACTCGAACACAAGGGCCGCGACCTTTACCCCAAGCTGCGCAAGGTGGTCTCGACCAACAAAGACATCTACAACGCCGAGCAGGTGCGCAACGAAATATTCCTGGCCCTCGGGCGGTTCGTCACGGAGTCCAGCGGGCACAACTCGGAATACAACTGGTGGTTCCGCAAGCGCCCGGATCTGATTCGCAAGTACTGCACGACCGGCACCGCCTGGAACCCCGGGCGCCACGCTTTCATTCTCAAGATGTACCGCGGGAGAGAGAAGACGTGGAAAGCATCGGCCCGTCACTGGCTAAGGAAGGACACGCCGATCTCCCTCGAGCGCAGCCAGGAGTACGCCTCCTCGGTCATAAATGCCTTCATGGGCGGGGAGCTGTTCGAGTTCAACGGAAACGTTGTCAACACGAACCTGATCACCAACCTTCCCGAGGGCGCCTGCGTCGAGGTCCCGGTGCTGGCCAAACGAAGGGGCCTTGCTCCCACACACGTCGGCGCCTTGCCGCCGCAGTGCGCGATACTCACGAATCTGAGCGCCCAGATCGGAATGATGGCCGTTGAAGGCTGCCTGACCGGCGACCCCACGCTGATTTATCAGGCCGTCGCACACGATCCCCTGACGGCCGCCAAGTTGTCCCTGGCCGAGATCAGAAAGATGACCGTCGAGATGTTCCGCAGGAACAGGAAGTATCTGCCCACATTTAAGAAGATCGACCTGTGATAGAATCGCCGGAAAGGCCGGCGACGGTCGTGCGTGCCGGTTCATCGGGGAAATCTCGGGTAGAATGGCTTGCCGAGTTTCTTCGGCGCTTATCGGGAAAGGACACATGTGAATAAACGAACGATTCTCGCTGCTTTGCTGGCGGTCAGTTTGACAGGCGTTCTGGGATGCTCGCCCTCGCCAGTCGCTAGTGGAACGCCAGAGCCAGCCGGCGAAACGGTCTTCGCAACGGTGCTGCACGTTAACGACAGTCACGGCCGAATCGAGCCTCACATCCACGAAGGTGAGAGCGTCGGCGGCTACTCGCGGCTGGCGACACTGGCAGGAGACATCCGCTCCCAAAGCAAAGCTGACCGAGTCTTTCTCGTCCACGCCGGGGATATCTTCACCCGCGGCGATCCACTCACCCGTCGGACACTTGGAGCGGCCAACGTGACCTTGATGAACCAGATTGGATTCGACTTCTGGACACCCGGGAACGGCGAGTATTACGACGGCGTGCCAAACTTGCGCAAGCGAATCGCCGAGGCACGCTTCGACGTTCTTGCAGCCAACGTGATACTCAAAACCTCCGGCGCGTACATCTCCAGGCCATACGTGATTGCCAAGGCCGGACCGATGAAGATCGCCTTCTTCGGTTTGTGCTTCGTGCGAACGGACCGCCCCGAGGCGGCGCCGCTGAACGTCGAGGATCCGATCGAGACGGCCCGCAAGCTCGTTCCGAAACTCCGCGAGCAGGCCGATGCGGTCGTATTGGTTACCCACATGGGTCTTCGGAAAGACGAGAAACTGGCCGCTACCGTTGGCGGAATCGACCTGATTATTGGAGGGCATTCACACAATACTTTGCCCAACGGCAGGAGGGTCAAAGGGCCTGACGGACGGGAGGTGCTTATCGTACAGGCTGGAGATCACCTGCGGTTTCTAGGTAGGGTTAATCTGAAATTCCAGTGCAGAGGGCAGAAGTATCAACTCATCGAGGCGTCAGCAAAGCTCGTTCCTCTCGACGCAAGCATTCAGGAGAGCGCGAAGGTCAAGGCCCTGATCGCGAAGCTGAACGAGGCATCGACCCGGCCGGCATCCGCACCTCTGCCACAGTGAGCGGCACATGAAGACTCGATTACTGTCACTCGATAACACTTGCCCCAGCGGCTGCACGCGTAGCGAAGTTAAGGCAGCGTCGGCCGAAACGTTTCTCGAAGCCGGAAGCAACTGAGTTGCCCGACCGTCTCCGCCTGCTCGGCCGGGGCGAGGTCCGCGATGATCTCAGCCCGTTGGTCGGCCAGAAAGTCGGCTATCACGGAGAGGCGGTCGCGCCGGTCCAACGCATTTTCGGCCGAATGTGCACCGGATTCTGCACCGCCTGACCGAAGTAGGTTCCCCAACTTCTTTGCGTTAGAAGAACTTGCGCCGTTCCGTTCGGGTCCCCTTGGGGGTAGTTGACGGCGAAGGGCCGGGCGCCTGGCGGCGTTTGGCCTTTTCGTTTTCTTACACCTCGCCTGTACGATCATTAGCTGCGTGCCTCGACGAAGTCCTGCCCAACTTGAAGGCGGCCGCCGGCGGGCAGCGAAGGCGACTGCCTATCCATCCACCGGGTCGTAACCGCCCTTGCTGAGTGGCTGACACCGCAGGATTCGCCAAAGGCCCATCAGCGTGCCGCGAAGCGCCCCCCGCTTCTCGAGAGCCTCGATGAAGTATCGGCTACAGGTGGGCACGAAGCGACATTGGCCGCCAAGGATGGGTGAGAGTGCAAGCTGATACAAGCGAACCAGCAGAATCACCGCTGATCGAGGCCATTTGCCCAGCCGGCTTAATCCTTCGGACGCATTCACGTGGAGGCATCCTTTCCGGTGCGTTCTCGGCACAAGCGCCGCGACACCGAACGAATCGACTCCTGCAAAGCGGCGAGTGTAAACTCCCCGCCGACGCGGGGTACGATCATGAAGTCCGAGCCGGCCGGCAGCTCCTGGCGGATCAGCCGAAATGCCTCGCGGCAGAGCCGTTTGAGACGGTTGCGGTGCGCGGCCTTTCCATGACGCGATGAGACAGCCACGCCCAGGCGGCAGCGGGCAGTCTGTTCGTCGTTCGGCAGCACATAAAGCGTAATCAGAGCGTCCGTGGCACGCTGGCCCCGCCTAAACAGCCGCGAGATCTCCTTGCGACGGGTGATGCGAAACCTCTTGTCCGCGCGGGGGGCCATAGCACCGCTCCAATTGGCCTATCAGAAAGACATTCTATCGCTTCGGCCTACCTGGGCGGCAGGGAAAAGACACAGGCGGTCTCAAATCGCCCTGTTGCGGCGACGCAAGAATCTTCCAAGCCGTTGCTGGGCCTCTCGAGAGGCAAAGGCCGTCCAAGGCTCATCGAAAGGCATCTTCGTATACGACCCTGGGAAATACCTCCAGCTTCCCCCCTCGAGTTGCATTATAGATCTTGACATTCCTGGCCGAAAGATGTCGCCAGGCATGGCTCAAGCATCGGACCATCCTTTCGACGTTGGGGACATGCCAGCGCTGGCCCGGGCCGAAATAGCCCGGGTCAAAGTGATTCAGATCGGTTTCGGACGACGCAACAATTATTCCGTCGGCGCTGGCGTGCACTTTGTAGTCCATATCCTGGCCAATCAGGTAAATTGGATTGCACCCCATCCAGCAGGCCAGTTGCAGCATCATGTACGTGACAGTTCCTCCCCAGTAAACCTGGCGGTCGCATCGGTCGGAAAACCGCGGAAAGCCGAGGTATTCACCCCTTACGAAATCCACATAAACGGTGTGGTCATCGGGCAATAGGAGATGCTTAAGGTCCCGAGGGAAAACCTTCACCACTCCGCGGAGATTGTTGATAGCCTCAGCGTTGTCCATGGCCAAAAGGTCGTCCTCCACAACGTAGTAGGTCGGCCGCCAATCCGTTCGGTCAAACAGTAACCAAATCTTATTGCAGCCGAACGTAATCTCGCCGTTCAGGATGGACAGGTCCAGTTCTTTAAGGCTCGGACCGTTGCCGACAATGCACGCCCGCTGCCCGTGGTGGATGTTTCGAAGCGATCCGATACCTTCCGAGCCGGCTTCGGCCAGCACTCTCCGAAATGTCCGCCAGGCGCTCTGGGCGGTTGACCGCAGCGCGATGCCGGCCGGTCGGACCCCAGGGCATTTCTTGACAATCTCTCTCAACTTGGACATCTGGCGGATCCTGCTTGTCGCCTTGGTTGCTCGCGGGACTTATGCACCGTCACTCGAGAGAGGTGTCATCGTCTGCCTTCACTTCAGCGCCGTTTTCCGCGAGGCTTTTTTCGTGGTTCTCTTCTGGGTTTTCTTGCGAGTTTTGCTGCGTTTTTTCCGAAAAACAGCGCTCTCCCAGGCCAAGCCAACACAGGTGAACTGCGGTGACTTCATCACCAGCTCGTCAACCACCTTGGTCACGTCCGGCCACCCATCGTTGTGATAATCATCGAATACCATATACCCGGCCTCTGTCACAAGGGGAGCATACAGCTCAAAATCCCTTTTCACGCCTTGGTAGCTGTGGTCGCCGTCGACGAAGACAATGTCATAGGACTTGCCAGAGGCGGCCTCGAGAGCGGCTTTGTCCGAAGAGCGCGCTTGGATGACCCTCCAATCATTACGAGCAATCATTGCTCGATTGAAATTCCGCTCCAAGATCGACGGATCGACCGGAAGACCAGTTAGGACATCCAACTTACCTTTCGCGTAATAACCGTCCAGAGGATCAATCAGTGTCAGATTCACCTTTTCGAAGTAACAGGAAAGGATATCGTGCAGGATAATGGAATTTACGCCGAACAGAGTGCCTATCTCCAAGATATTGACTTCTTTGCCGGCAGTGCTCATGCCGATCAGTATCCGCAGAATCGCATCCTGGACATCGCCGGCCAGTCTGCCCAAACAGTTGTCCTCCAAGTAGCTGATACGCTGCTGACAATATCTCAGTTGCGCGACAGTGAGCTTGAGATCAAGCTTCTCCGACCAGACATTCAGGAATTGCTTTTCATCATCGTCTGTCAGTCTCCGATCATACGATTGGTAAGGTTTACGGTCTCTCAAGGCTATCTGTGCGACGCGTTCTTCCTTTTCTGCCCTGATGGCCCGTAGCAATTCCTGGGTCGTCGCGCGCATGGCCTCTGATCGGCGCTGCTCTATTGCAGCAGTCTTTTCAATTGCGGCGTTCAGGTCCCGGATCGTCTGATCCCGTTTCGAAAGTTCCAGCGCCGTCCAATTCCTGGCGGACGCAACGAGTTGTTGCGCCGTGGCCGTATAATGTTCACGTTCGGCCGGTACTTCGCCCTGCGCCTCGGCCCGGGCCCTGACGAAGACGTACGCGATGGTTACGTAAATGACAGCTACGCCCGCCAGGCCAGCGAAGACGCCCCCCGGCATCCTTAGAAAAGCCCAGGCGAATAGGCCCAATGCTGCCAGGAGGCCCAAGCCGCCCCATCGCAGGTGCCATTTGACGATGGCTTTCGTCATGTAACTCAATCTTTTCCCAAGTCGCGACGGCTTCCACTGTTTCAACCTGGCTGACTTCGGCGGGCGCGATTGCTGCTCCTTAACTTCTCGCCTCAGGCTGTCAATTGCACGCTCGCGGTTCCGGATCATGATCTGTCCTCTTGAGGCGATCTTGCCAAGACACGTCAGCAGCTTTGCCGAATCCAACTCGCCTCTAAATGCTATGATGTTGCCCCAACCGTTAGGGTCAAACAATTCGCAAGGATAAACCGCCAATCTGTTCCATGTATGTGGACCACCATAGCGCTCTACTGGATACCATTCGGAAATCAACAGTTGGTAGCCACGATCCACCAGGAACCCGGCCAGATCGTGGAATTCATAGCCTAAAGGCGACGTCTTATAGTTTTCGAATTCGCACATGACCACCGCCGGTTTTATGGTATCCCAAGGGAAGCCTTTCAAGACGAACAGGTCGTAACCCTCCACATCCACCTTGAGAAAATCGACTTCTCTAATGCCGGCTGATTCGCAAAACGCAACAAGCGTGGTTATCTCAACCCCGCCTGTTTCCACATGGCTTGGATGAAACGGATTAAGCGCGCTGATCGCCGGTGAAACGTCGCTCTTATAAAAGGGCACCTGGGCCCGAACAGTGTCAGAGACTGCCCGAGGATCGATCGATAGCTTCGGGTATTCCTTGGCCAACTCCATTAACTTCTTACGATTCGCCGGGTCTGGCTCGAAGGCGTAGACCTTCCAGCCGGCGTGAAGGAACAGCCGCGAAGATTGGCCATAGTGCGCCCCGACATCGATCATAACTTTGGCATTCGCAGAATCTTTCAGATATTCGTGAACCAGCCTGATTTCCTCGAAGCCAATCCCTTTTTCTTCCGGAGGCGGTTGCGAGCGAGGGCTATCCTCAGCGGCCAAGCGGTCGATCTCAGCGTAAAGCCTCTTGCCCATGTTTGGGAAAGTCTTTTCCGGCAGGTAAGCTTCAAAGAAGGCCTTGACCTTTCTTGCCCGATCCGACCAATGTTTGGCCCACTGCTTCTTATTACAAAAAGATTGACGCATGATCGCGATCTTGATGGTCCTTGCCGCATCTCGCGCCGAGATCCCTTGCCATATATTACCGGCGAACTCCCCGGCGAGCTTCCTTGCCTTGGCATCATCTCCTGCCAACAACAGTTCGACGAGCAACCTGAACCGGCGCTGAAGAATCGTCTGCTCCAGCGGCGGCTCGGAGAGCCCCTTACGATACTTCTTTTGCGGGTTCGGGCAATCCGGATCCTCCTGGTAAACCAAGGACAATACCTTCAGAAGGCCGTTTTCGTAGGACAGGGTATCCCGCAAGATGGTAGATCCAGGATGTAGCACATAAGCCACCGAGCAGTTGTCTACCAGGTGAACCTTCACGCCGGACCGGGCGATTCGCTGCAAATACACCCAGTCCTCTCCCACCGTGAGATTCTCATCGAACCTATTGGCCTTGGCCAATTCGGCGCGCATTATCACCGCGTTAAGGTGACACGGCATAGTGTGCATATCCCGAAACGTTATAACGGGCCTCGTCCTGAGCCGCCAAAGCTCCTCTAGCTTGTCATTTGCCATCACTGTGGGGCAATAAACGGCCCTGGTTTTGGGATGCCTCTGGAGGTATTGAACCCGGGTTGCCAGCGCGCCCTCAAAGTACACGTCGTCGGAGTCGAGAAAGCCTATCAGAGAGCCGGAGGCATTTTTCAGGCTACAGTTCCTTGCTGCCGAAACGCCGCTGCCCGAATTGCTCAGGTACTTAACACGTGGGTCTTTGTCGGCAATGGCCCGGACAACGCCCTGCGTGTTGTCCGTACTGTGGTCGTCAGTCACCAGCAATTCCCAATTCTGGTACGAATCGGTACGCACGGATTCGATCGTCCGGGCGATCGTGCCGGCAGCGTTGCGAGCGGGCATGACAATCGAGACTAGAGGCTCCTCTTCTAGCACCTTGTTGTCATTCTTCCCCGCGGCCTTCTTCGTCACCGAGGCCGCTGACCTTATTTGCAGCGCAGGTATATAGGAAGGCGTCAGGTTCCTGAAAGTCACACCCATGCGCTGCCCCTCGCGCAGCCATTGTTCCAGCGTCTGGCAGTGCCTGCGGTAGTAATCGTTGTAATCGATTGCAAAAAACGAAGGATGGGCTAGTTTGATTTTCTCCATCTCCTCGTTCAACTGCGATGCCTTGTGGTGCGGCCAAAAATACCCGTCCTCCTCTAGCCTCCTCCCATCACAGCCGACGATGCCTACCTCCTTGAACAACGTGCAAGCCAACGGAATCAAAAAGAGGGTGAGAATGTTCGAGATGGACTTTACGGCAAATCTTTCCGTCAGATCCAGGTTGATGTGGTCCAGGTGCTCTAAAGGAATTCCCACAATCCGTCCCTGGAATCGCTCCGGCAGATTAGCCATGTAAAGCTTGTAATCGCGGAACGGTACGATCAGATAGCAGCCGTACGTATCGAGGACCTTGCAGAGATATTGGCGGAACTTACCCGCGTAGCTCGAGCAACCAGCGTGGAAAATGGGGTCTGCAATAACAAAGATCGTAGGTTGCAGCTTTTCGAGGATTGACTCGTTTTTGGCCATGCTGTTGCAGGCGATGGTGACTCCGTCCGAGAAGTCCATATTCATCGCCTCGGCCAACGACGGCCCGGTGCCGAAAATGTATCCTTTTCGATGCTTGCCGACTTCCCTGACCATTCGAAGGAACTTGTCTCGGGATTCCGCCAGGTCGGCATCGAAACTGCGGTTGGCATCATGGGACAGTTTGAGATACATCGAGCCTTCATACTGTTCGTTACGCCGGTCGACCCGGTAGCGCTTCTTCTTCTTCAAGGCCTTCTCAATCAACCCATGAATCGTCCGGTTGGGGTGTGCAGCCCGCAGGTCCCAATGGAGGATGATGTCTGCCTGCTCTAGGCATCGCCGCCAGGTGGTCTCGTCGTCGTAATCAAAGCGCCAGATCTTCCCCTCGAAATGCTCAACCAGCGATTCGATCCCGGGGTCCATGTACTTCGGAAGCTTGGCTCTCGGGGACGGGGTGAACGAACTCGAGACGCAGATTCTCTCCAAGTCGTCAAGCAGCGGGTGGGCGTACCAGAGCATCCGGCAATATTGGTCGAGCAGGTCGCCCGCTTTCCGAAAGCCTGGTACATACGCCAGCGTCAGTCCCTCGGAGGTAGAGGTCGGCGGGCTTTGGTGCGACTTCTCGTCTGAGAAGTCGGTGAAATCCATTCGGATTGTAGAACCGCCCAATTTCATGTCGCATGCCTCCATCCGTTGAGTCATGCCAGTAGGAGTCGTGAAAACCATGCACGCCTGGCGAGAATTATATCGACTGCGGGACTGGAAGCAAGGGCTAGAAGTCCGCCGCTCGGCTGATCCGTCCCTGCCAAGACGACTGTCGCTCGAATCTGTCTAAGCCCGGCAGGTCACGCGCTTAAGGCGGTCGTTGACTGGCTTGGCGAAATTTGCTATCCTCTCGCCGCTGGAATCGCTGTTAGAAGCCAAATGCCAGATACTTAGCGGATCTAACGGCTGTTGCCAATCGAATCACAAGAGAACTCATTTGATGGGAAGATCACCCCTACCGGTTCGCAAGGTTCTAGCGACTGACTCGACAGGAGGGCTGGCCGTCTGGTTGAACCCGGTCTTTTGGATTCGAGCAGTGGCAAGTGACCTAAGGGAGCTTAATCAGTACCGAACCGTTCTACGCAACTTCGTTCGCGCGCAGTTGAAGGTTCGTTACCAGGGTACCGTCCTCGGTTTTGCCTGGGCGCTGTTGAACCCCCTTCTGACGATGGTGATTCTCGCGGTCGTCTTCAGCACCCTGTTGAATCGGCCGCTGCGCACTTTCACTATTTTCCTCTTTTCCGGCTTGCTGCCGTGGCAGTTTCTTTCCGATACCGTTACAAACGGCGCTTCAAGCCTGATACGCAATCAGTATTTGATGCGGCAAATTTACGTTCCAAAACTGCTATTCCCCTTATCCGCAATGTCAGTGGCTGTAATCAACATGATGCTCGCAATGGCAGCGCTGTTCTTGATTCTTCAGTTCATCGGCGCCCCAATTCTGCCGCAGCTGATTTTGCTGCCGATAGGCGCAATATTGCTAATAACCTTCACACTCGGGATTACCCTGCTGCTCATGACGTTGAATACCTTCTACCGTGATATCACTCACATGATTTCGGTGATTCTTAGAGGCTGGTATTTCGCCTCTCCTATCCTCTACAGACCCGAAGACATCTCCAGCAGGAATGAAACTGTTGGAAGTATCTTACAGCTAAATCCAATGACACATCTGCTAACGATTTTTCATTCTATTTTCATAGACGGGCGATGGATGGGAGCGGACGTCTGGCTGCCTGCGATCGCCTTTGCAGTCGGAACCTTAATACTAGGCTACGCCGTTTTTAAGATTAATGAACGCAAGCTCATATTCCGGCTTTAGTGCGACCAACGACCTCGACAATCGCACGCGAATTGTCTTGGATGGGATTGGTCTGCGCTTTATCGCATATGGCCAAAAGAAAGCCGGCTTGAAGGAAGCGGCGTTCAACAGGCTCTTTAGACGTCCTGTCAGCCGAATCCGAAAGACTGAGACATTTTGGGCCTTGCGTCGAATCGATCTGAATATAATCCAGGGCGAGCGAATCGGGATCATCGGACCCAATGGGGCCGGCAAAAGCACGTTGTTGAAACTGATCTCAGGTATCTATCCGCCGACGGAGGGCAGCATAGAGGTTGCCGGGAGAATTGCACCACTCATTGAACTCGGGGCAGGATTCAGCCCTGAACTAAGTGGCAGGGAGAACATCTTTCTGAACGGCGCATTGCTGGGCCTCGGCGAGAAGATAATGAACGAAAAGGTCGGCAGAATTCTTGAGTTCGCTGAATTACACAAGTTCGCCGAGATGCCGCTGAAATACTACTCCATCGGCATGAAACTTCGCTTGGCGTTTTCCATAGCCACCGACATCATGCCGCAGATACTCCTCATCGACGAGATGTTCGCCGGGGGTGACGCGTTCTTCGCCAAGAAGGCCAAGCAGAGGATGTTGCAACTTTTGGATAGTTCAAAGATCGTGATCATCGTCAGCCATAATCTGAATCTGATTCAAGAGGTGTGCGGGAAGGTGATTTGGATCCAGGAGGGAAGGATAATTTCCGAGGGCGACCCGAAGACTGTCTGCGAACAATATCTCGCGCAGAATAAACCAGCTTCTCAAGATGGGACGGCCTTGAGCAGGAGACTTACCACTTAACAAAAGACTGACCATCGTTTTGAGGCATCCAAAGCTCCCAATGTCTGTCCGCCAATACTTCCAGGTAAAATACCTGAGCGTTGCAAACGCCCTTCGTTTCAACGTTCAGAACCTTCTTTTCTCCCTCAAAGACAGCTACAAGTTTCCGTTAGTTAGCGTTGTCGTGTCCGTTTTTAATAAGAAGAAATTCATTGATGAATGTCTGGACAGCGTGAGAACACAAAGCTACAAGAATCTTGAATGCATTATCGTTGACGACTGTTCCACCGACGGCTCCACTGATGCAATAGAGAGATTCGCCCGACGCGACGGGCGATTCCGACTGATCAGGCATGACGCCAACCAGGGGACGTCGGCGGCCAGGAATACTGGCTTAAGGCTTGCCAAAGGAAAGTACACCACCTTCTTGGATTCGGACGATTCTCTACTGCCTCATTCGATTTGGCGGAGGGTCTTCGTTTCGGAAGAGAACAGCGATCCGGCTGTGGCGGGGGCCTTTTGCTCCGTGATACCCGCGCCGGATTGTGGCAAGTCCCTTAGGGTACATCTCGCACCTTTCAGGCGCGTGCAGGAAGAATGGATCGATTTCATTACCAGCGCTGGTGAATGCCCCTTCACTATTCATGCCCCCCTCATCAGAACAGATATTCTGCAAGAGTTCGGTGGCTTTAACAACACATGGCGTTACGCTGAGGATTGGCAACTCTGGTTGCGAATTCTGCGTCACGGATACATTTTCCTGCCCAGCTGTCATTACGGAGGCGTCTATAGACAAGATGCCGAAAGCAAAGTACATCGCACCCCGTCCCGACATTGCGGAGAATCCCTTAGCTTGATCGACATCGCGTATAGCGATTTACCACAAGAGGAAATTCTCAAGAACGTACCTTACGTATTCAAACAGCCGCTAAGTTACTATCAACGAACGCTCGTCGAGGCCAGGAGACTGATCGGCTTTGCAATGATGGCTTGTCTTGCCGGTGACCAGGGCTTTTCTGAGATTGTGAGAACTTTGAAGCCGAAATCCGGCTTTTATGTTACCAGGCACCTCGATATCGACGCGTTACTGGAAACAGCTATCAATCGTTTCTTCTGTCTCAAAGCTTCTGCCGGCAAGAATCCTGAAATAAGGGCAAGAAAACGCCAGGTCTACGAGGCAATCGCAACGCAAATCGGCCTGCCGTCGAGCAACTCCGCCTGTTGCCCGCCGTGAGCACACAACCGCCCCAAGCAGTGAGAAGGGCTTGCCGAGGCCTGAAGGGACTTCCTCGCAGACGAACCGCACACCGAAAGATGGCTATTCGTTGGTGGATAGCCGCAGTGGGCAACAGCAGCTAAAGCTAAAAGGGCCTCTTCACATCGCTGAGCGTGTATCATGGACGCTGCCTTGAGGCTTATGCCCCGCTTGAAATGACGCAATGTCGGTCGAAAATTTCAGACTTTGACGCCTCTGTCAGCTTGACAGCGTTGCGTTGGTTCCTGAAATCGGGTGATAATGTTGAGCCGCGGAGGTGAGAAGCAATTGAAGATCCTCATCGACGGACGATGTCTCAAACACCCGCACGTCACCGGGGTAGAACGTTATGTCCGCGAGCTGACAGATGAACTAACTAACCAGCGGGTGGAATTTGATCTGGCCAAGCCTGCTTTCCGAAACCGATGGGCGCAGCAACTCTGGGAACATTTCAAACTGTCGAGGTTGGCCAGGCGCTACGATGTTCTGTTTTGCCCGGCGAATGTTACACCGATTTGGGTCCCCAGGACAGCCAAGCTGGTGGTGACAATCCATTGTTTGCGTTTTCTCAACTTTCCCGAGGATTACACGCCGGCCTTTGAAGCTTACTATCGTCTGCTCATACCACGCAGCATCCGCCGGGCGGATGCGATCATTACGGTATCGCACGCCCAGGCCCGGGAGATTGCCGAAAGGTTTCCTCGCACCAAGGATGCGCTTCACGTAACTCCTCTGGGCATATCTGAGGAATTCCAGCCGCCCGTTGAACCTTGCCAAGAACCAGTTGTGCTTTTCGTCGGCAATGCAGGTGTGTCGAAAAATCTCCCTCGCATGCTGGAGGCATTTGCGGCGATTTCGGACCGCATCGATCACAGTCTCTGGATCGTCGGGGCGTCAAGGCCGACCTCGACGCGCAAAGGAAGCTTAGCGCGTGCACTTTCTCAGATTGGCGCCGATCGCATCAAATGGCTCGGCCGGATCGATGACAAGACTGAGTTGGTCCGGACTTACCAGCGAGCTGAGCTGCTTGCATTTCCTTCGCTTTACGAGAGTTTTGGCCTGCCGCCGTTGGAGGCGATGGCGTGCGGTGTGCCTGTTGTCGTCAGTGACATCCCGGCCGTTCGCGAAACGGTAGGCGATGCCGGCATCTTTGTCGACCCCTACGATGTATCCGCCCTTTCCGAGGCGATGCTGGAGGTGTTGGCTGATAGGCGCCTGCGTGAGCGGCTGAGTGAGAAAGGCCTCAGAAGGGCGGCCAACTTCTCCTGGAAGACGTGCGCAGCGCAAACGTACAAAGTTCTTTGCGAGGTTGCGTAGCGCGATGCGAAACCACCCCACCCGTAGATCAGGCGTTTCAGTGGTTGTTTGTACGATTGGCCGCGAGGGCCCGCTGAAGGCCTGTCTCGAGGCCTTGGACAAACAGACACTCCGCGCGCTGGAGATCATCGTTGTCTTGGGGCCCGCTGAGGTGGATACGGAAAAACTCTTTGCCGGGCGAAAGGAGATCAAGCTCGTAAAGATCGGCCAGATGAATGTCTCGGCCTCAAGGAATGCGGGGGTAAAGGAGGCCGCTGGGGAAATCATAGCCTTCTGTGATGATGACGCCATACCCGAGCCTGACTGGCTCGAGCAGCTCGTCCAGGCCTTTGAAGGTCAGAAGGTCGGCGGCTGCGGCGGGAAAGTTCTGGAGACCCGAAACGAACCACCGTCAGTGGCGTTTGAGAACGGCCTTGTTCGACTGAGCGGCAGGCAGGCGGCGGTCCGCCCCACACGGGGCAGTTTTAACGATCCAAGAGGTCCGTGGTACAACAACGTACGCGGCTGTAATTGCGCTTTCCGCCGAAGCGTTCTTGCGGAAATCGGCGGTTTCGATGAATTCATCGAGTTCGCCTACGACGAGGCCGACGTCTGCGTTAGGCTGATCTATGCCGGCTACTGGATTACGCACGTGCCCGCGGCCGTGGTCCATCACTGCCGCGCCGCCGGCGGCCATCGCCGAAATAACATCGAACGGAACTGGTATGCGGAAATCAAGAACCAGTTGTATTTCGGCCTGAAGAACCGCCGGAGCCCACTTACGGCTTTGCGAACGATCCTGCGCGTTTGGCTTAGGAGCCTTGCCTTGCGTTTTCGTTTTGCCGCCTCGGTTCGAACTGGCAGGATAGACAGAAACCAAGCCAGGCTCTTCGGACGCGACGTCTCTCGGGGGTTCCTCGCCGGACTCAAGGCTGGGCTGCGGTGTTCGCGGCCCGTCCGGGGCGCTTGCGACTAACTGGTCCGCCCAATCTTTTTGCGAATTGCCTCCAGCCCGGCCTGGCAGCTTTCTGCCAGCATCGTGATATCCAAGCTGTAGGCTATGAGTCTGTAACCTTCGTCGATTCGCCGGAGGGTCTCGTCCACGTCAGGCTGGACGACATGTATACCCGGAGCGACGTTGTGGGCCTTGCAGGCATCGAGGATCCTGCCGGTCGCGTCGACCATCTTAGGATGATCAAATTGGCGCATGATGCCCATCGAGGCACATAAGTCGTAAGGCCCGATGAACACGGCGTCGATGCCTTTGACGGAGAGTATCTCGTCGATGTTCTGCACGGCCTCGATGTGCTCGACCTGCACGGCCAGCAGCGTTCTTTCGTTCGCCGAGGCCACGGCGGAGTCGAAATCCAGCCCGTACATGTTGTCACGACAGAACCCGACCCCACGGGCTCCGGCCGGCGGGTACTTCACCGCGCTGACCACCTGCTGTGCCTGCTCGGCGGAGTTGATCAGCGGCGCGATCACACCGGCTGCGCCAGCATCCAAGAAACGTTTCGTCACCGCATAGTCGCTGCCGGGCAGACGCACCATGGGCGCACAGTCGCCGTTTCCCGACCGGATGGCCTGGAAAAGGCACTGCACCTGGCCAATGTCCAAGGCCGAATGTTCGGCATCGACAGCCAGGAAATCAAAACCGATCGCTGCCATCAGCTCCGCCGCCACAGGGCTGCAGGTGTTGACCCAGCTGCCAACGGCATAACCGCCCTCGCGCAAAACCTGGCGGATGTTCTTCACGCTATTTGCCTCCGCGGCTTGCGGGCAAGGTCTCAGCAATCGCCTCGTAAGCCTTCGCCACATCGAGCAGGGTTGGTTGGTACTGGCCTTCGAGGCGCTTGGGTCGAATTCCGAAGTCCTCATCCGCGGCCGGATTAACAGGTGGCTGTCCTTTCAGGACGCGCACGCAATCCTCGGCGGCCTGGAGTTCCATAAGATAGCGGCTGTGATAAGCCGAGGCGCCCATATGGGCGGTCAGCACCACGTTGTCGAACTTTGACAACGGGCCTTCGTAGGGTTCCGTCTCATAGACGTCGATGGCGGCCCCGGCGAGGCCTCCTGAGGCTATCGCGGCGACCAGGGCCTTTTCATCCACTACTTTGCCCCTTGCCGTGTTGACCAGATACGATCCCGGCTTCATGGCCCGCAGCTGCGATTCGCCGACGAGGTGGTGTGTCTGGGCAACCAGAGGCACGTGAAGGGTAACCAGATCACAAGCTTCAAAAAGCTCCTGATGGTTTAGCCACGTCAAGCCGACCTGCTGGCCGAACTCCAGGTCCGGTTCCACGTCGCAGCCGTACAGTTGCGGGCTGAAAGGCCCTAGTAAGCGCGCCACCCGCTTGCCAATCCGCCCTACACCCAGGATGCCGATGGCCACTTCGCGGATCAGACGCCCCAAGTAGCGGTTCCAGGTCCCTTCGCGAACGGACCTGTCCGACTCATGAATTCCTCGCAGGAGGTTCAGTATGTGGGCTACCGTCAGCTCGGCCACCGCATCGGCGGGCGCTTCGGGTGTGAAGGTCACCACGATCCGGCGTTGCCGGCACGTTTCGATGTCCACACTATCCAGCCCGACACCGACGCGGGCAATTACCTCCAGGTTCTTCGCCCGTTTGATAACTTCCTGCGTGTACGGCTCCGTGCCAGCGATTATCCCGTGCGCGTCGCTCACCAACTCGGGCACTTCCGAGGCCTTAAGCCGCCGGCCGTGTGGATTGTAGCGTACCTCGCAGCCGCTTGATTCAAGCGTCTTCCGTGGCTTCAGCCCGCAGAGGCCAAACGGATAAGTTGTAACCTGAATGACCTTTCTCAAGAAGTCGTCCCCGCTTCCTGGGCGTATCGAACAAGCAGCTCGGCTAACCCAAACGTAAATTCGTCGTCAATATCGATCGATTCGATTCGTTCGGTCTCGAACATAATCGGCCGTTTGCCAATCCGCTTGCCGCCGACGGCTTCGAAGGATTCCTTGGTAAATATGTACAGGCAGGAATTCTCTTCATAAATCGGCGAGAGGTCCTGCGTGCGGACGAGCTTCTTCGGGTCGTGATTGGCCGGCCGACCGTCAGCAAAGTAAAGCCTGGTCTGAATACGGTTGACCGTAAACAGCGAATCGTGCTCCTGCGACTTGACGAAGGCTTGCAGAGCAGAGGAAATCGTCTTTTCCTTCAGCAGTGGGTTGGTTGCGTGCGTTTGGACGTAAATGTCAGCCTGCGACTGAGTAATGTCATATGCGATGATATCGTTCATGCTGACACAGTCGCCTCGAAGCTCTTCCGGCCGGGGTATCGTGCGCACCTTGTTGAAGTCTGCGGCAGCCTCGCGGGCAATCTGCTCGCTGTCGGTGTCAATGAGAACCTCATCCACCGCGTAGGTCGCTTCCAGGGTCTGCAGAATGTAGTGAAACAGTGGATGCCCGGCGAAAAGCCTGACGTTCTTGTCTGGTACGCGCGCGCTATGCGCTTTCATCGGAACCAAGGCGGCCACTCGTTGATTGAATATCATCTTCGAATTCTCCACACTCCCGTCACAATCGCGCCAACCGGCCCCTGCCAGCCTCGGCGATCATCCTGGCGGCTTGCCGCACAGCTTGCAAAGGAAATTATCGGAACTCTTCTTCAGGCCCATCACCATCAGCCGGTACTGGCGGAACTTCGGGCTTACCAAAACCTCGGATACGCCTTGTTCTCTCAGGTTGCCGATAACCGTCCGGCGGTGATAGTCGTTGCAGCATAGAACCACGTCGCCGTTATACAGAACGTGGAGCCATTTATCGGCGCGAACGCAATAGAACCCGGCCAGGGATCGCCTCGCCGCCGGCTGGCTCGATCCGTCTCGGCCGAGAGATCCGGCCCTGTTATGGTAGGCAAGGTACGTCAGTCCCGGCTTGTGCCTGATGCCGTGCGCGTCGAATATTCCTTCCCAGAACGCCTCCATCTGCCTCGCCCCGAAGTGAACCGGCGAAAAACTCTCGCTGCCGGCCACGGACGCCCCCGCGCTGCGGATCTTGATCTTCAAGTTGCGCTCCTGGCTGAGCTTCAGCAGGATGAGGATATTGCCCAGCACGCGATCGAAATCCAGCCCCATGTTCTCTTCGTAGCTTTCCTTGTCAACTCCGTGAAAACTGATCCAGATTTCGTGGCCGACTCCCTCCAGCAGATCGGCCAGGGCCTTGGCCGTCTTCTCCGTCAGCGCAGAGGCATTCGTGGAAATCTCGAGCTTCTTAAAACGCAGCTGCTGACGAACCTTTGCGAGGCGATCAAGGAACTTCGGATCCAGAAGAGGCTCGTTCTGATGGTACAGGCAGAGCTTGGCCAGTTTCATTGGTCGAAGCTGATCGATGATGCTCTCGAAGAGCTCGTCGCTCATCTGGCCGGGATTGTGCCTGTGCCAACTTTCAAGGTACGGGCACATGGCACATTTGCCGTTGCACGCGCTGGTGGTCATCAACTGCACGTTGAGAGCCGCCGGGCGACGGTTGGCCAGCGCGAGCATTGCGTGCCAAGGCCACCGCCGCCTGTCCCGGAGATTTCGCCGAAGCCTCCCGATCCTCCCGCCGCTATCAAGCCCGACGATGGGGCTTAGCCGCCTTCGCATGCGATCAATCAAATGCTCATCTCCCGCCGCGGGCCGCAAGGCGATTCGCCCGCGCAACGCCCTCGCGACGAATAGATTCAGCGGTGTGGCGCAATCCTAACGACCGGCGGAATTCTACCGCAGGGCTCGGAGATCCGTCAAGTTGATGCTGAAGACCCGCCCTGCAATAGAGCTCCAGGCAGAAATGACAACAACGTGCCGCAACAGCCAAAGGCACATACGAAGGGTCAGGAAAAGGGGTCAGGAACCAATGGCCCTAAGTTAAGCATTTGAACCGTGCCTGTTCGCCGGGAATCTTGAGGAACCCATATCGTCGGCGATCACGTTTGACCAGGCGTGGCTCGATGCGGCCGCGATCGAAACAACAAAGGCTTCGTGGCCGGGCGTCATAATGCTCTTCCAGAAAAACGTTGCGCCGTACGATGATTACCGCCGTTTGCGGCGAAGCAGTGCCGTCCCGCCCACCAGCAGCACGGCCAGGCAGCCTGGCTCCGGGACGACCTGACCGCTGGTAACAATACCGACGAACGGGGTGATGTCGTCCGAGTCTATCTTGCCCGAACCGTCGCAATCCCCGACGATGTTCGGATCCATGCCATATTGCACTATGTAAGCGTTCGGGTCCGTCAAGGCCAGCACGAACGGATTGATGTCATCGCTGTCAACCTTTCCGCTGCCGTCCATATCGCCGACCGGTATGCCGATATAAAGGTTGTCCATGAAGTCAAAGTATAGGTCGCCCCGCACATCCGAAACGGACGAGGTAAAGACGACGTACGCGGTGTTCGCATCCACCGACAGCCCCAGGTACTCGCCCATCCAAGGTTCGCCCATTCCCCGCAGTGGCGTGAGGAAGCTTTGGTCGTTTATTTGAACATTCGTAGAGAAAGTGTTGCCATCGTCGGTCGTTTTGGCAAGGTAGACGTCCCAGTAGAGGTCTCCTGCGGGTGCGTCGGCAACGTCGTTTCGGCGGTCATACCAGGCGATGTCGACGGTTCCGTCCAGCTTAACGTCGACCCAGGGCAGAATCTGGTCATTCTGCGTCAGATCGTCGTTGACCCGCTCAGCCTGGCCCCATGTGTTCCCGCCGTCCGTGGATTTGATGAAGAAGATATCTGCTTCGTCGGGACCGTTACCCACGTCGGTTATGTCCGGATCTGCCGCATAGACGATGTAGAGGATATTGGCGTCGGTGGGCGAGGTAGCCAGCACCGGGGCGCCCTTGGCCCGGGCGTCCATGTTTCCGTCATTGCCGGTCACGTTCAGGGGCGGTAGGTCGATTTGCTTGACGAAAGTGTCCGTCCCCCACGTAATGCCGCCGTCGGTTGACTTATCGAGATATATATTCCCCTTGCCTCCTGTCGTGACATCATAATCCAGCCACGAAACATACACCGCTCCGTCCTGCGCCACGGCCGGCACGGGCATGTTGCCCAAGTTCAAGTTCGCGTCGTTGATTCGCTGGGCCGGAGTGAACGCCGCGCCCAAGCTGTTCGAACAAGAGACGTAGATGTCACTATATGGGAAGTTCGGATCGTTTCCCCGGTCCTTGATCCAGGCAACGTATACGTTATCGAGATACGGGCTGCCGCCGTACGTGTCGGTCGTGATCTGGCAACGGTCATTCAGCCGAAAGTTCGGATCGGGCGCTCCCACAGCAGGTGGATCAACAGCAAGCGCAACCGGCGGCGACCAGGTAACTCCGCCATCGGCGGATGTGTGCACGAACATGCCGCTCCATCCAAATGCATCCCAGGCAATGTGGCCGATGTAAGCGTTGCCCTGCGTGTCTGCGGTGGCCGTCGGATCGAAGACGTTCATCATCCACACGCCGGTATTCGGATTCGTGGGAAACTGTAGCTGGCCGGGGCTCCAGCTCGTTCCCCCGTCCGGGCTGTAGCTGTAACCCAAGCCCACGTTTGGTGCGAAGTCGTTGTAGGCGGCAAGCAGGATATCCCGCTTGTTTGGTTGCTTGTTCGGGACAAGCGTTAGGGAAATCTCGTTCTGGACTATGGCGTGGTTCGGATCAGGATCGACTGGGACGTCCGTCCCGGCTAAGCCCACCCCCGAAAGAACGCACATTGCAGCAATAATGCAGCATAATTGTGGCCAAAAGGTTCGCATGGTTACCGACCTCCTTTTCCGCCCTCTGTGCGCCGACGTCATTGCCGTTGGAAAGTGAAAAGCGCCCCGATCTGCATTAACGATATGAACAAAAACCGATAGTGCTACTTACGTTCGCACGACCGGCCGCAGCGGAACGCTAGGGGCACATTGGCTTTGCTACCATTTTACCACTGGATCTCCTTCTGTCAATCGTCCAAACGCCCAACAAGTTCCCCAGAGGCTGTGGTTAGCGGAGCGAAAAAGGCTTCTTTGCCAACTCGACATGCGAGTGGACTTGTCCATGGCAAGCGGGCTAAGAGCCCCTAACAGAGAGACTTATGCGATGATACCGATGTAGCCAAAGTCATGAATGCACAAGGAGGTGCAATCATGGCGACACCTGTATTGGACGACGAACTGTGGGAACTGATCGAGCCGCTCTTGCCACGGCCAAAGCCACGCCGGTTCCGATACTCCGGGCGAAAGCCAGTTCCGAACCGCGCGGCCCTGACAGGTATCTTGTTTGTCCTCAAAACAGGCGTCCCTTGGGAGTATCTTCCCAAAGAGATGGGCTGCGGTTCCGGGATGAGCTGCTGGCGTCGCCTGCGAGACTGGCAGGCGGCCGGGGTCTGGGAGAAGATCCATCGCGTGTTGGTGGACCGCCTGCGAAAAGCCGACGAGATCGACTTTTCACGTGTGGTCGTCGACAGCGGCAGCGTGCGTGCGGTCGGGGGGGGGGCGAGAAAACCGGTCCCAGCCCCGTAGATCGGAGAAAAAACGGCTCCAAGCATCATGTCGTGACCGACGCCAACGGCATTCCGCTGGCGACGAAGCTGACGAGGGCCAACGGGAATGAACGGTAGCCAGCGGTACTCAGCCGGTATGGGCGGCGTATCAGGTTCATATCACGTTCCCTGTTCGGCTTTTCCCTCCTCCATAAGTTCGCCCGGCGATTCGCACTTGAGAAGGACTTCGGGTAGGCTGACGTGACTCTATCGAGCAACGGCGCCTCATTTCGCAACTCGCTGGCATGTCTTGAGGAATACCCTATCCCTGCGTTTACATTTCTTTTACTTGACTCAAGAATCAGACCAGCCCAGGATACGAGCCACAGCCGTTCTTGGGGTCCTTGGGGTCTGTGTCTGACGTGAATCTCTATGAGCTGCGCCTGGGTGTCGGGCGTTTTGCCTGGCAGCGAACAGCTGCCCTTGCCCCAGGCCAACTGGCCGGAAAGGAGGTGATGTCTGGAGATAAGAGCACTGTCATTGCTATGTACGAACGATTCACCAGTAATTCGAGGGCCTTGGCGGCAGGATTCGACCGCCAAGATAGGGCAGGCGGCCGAACTGCCAAGAGCGGCCGTCCAATCAAGACTACTCAATTAGTGACAAGCTAAGGGAGAAAAAAATGGATCCTCTCAAAAGAATTCTCCTTGTATTCATGGCGGTCGGCATTGCTGCGACGAGCGCTAGTGCGGTGCCTATCGCTTCGTTTCGGGAGAATGAGGTCGACGCCAACGGCTTCTATCAGTGGAACGCCCCGAACAACTGGTATACCGGTGTCGTACCCGACTCCAACTACACCGTCCGCATCGGCAGCAGTGGTGGTCTGGCGGTCTCGGCGAGGCTTGAAACAGGTCCTGCGGCCGAAGGGGTGGCGGTGAAGGTCGACAAGGATGTCGACGGACCCAGCACCCTTATCATCAAGAACAACACCCTGAACGTCGTCCAAGACCTGACGATCAACTATGGCAGCACCGTCGGTACGTCCATGATCATCAGCACAAACAGCATCATTAACTCGGGCACCCTTGACATCGGCAAGGTGGGCGCCGGCATGCCCGGTGCCCTGGACATGACCGGCGGGACGCTCGACGTCACGGGCAGGGCGTGGATTGGTACGTTGGGGGCTACCGGTAAGGCCGGCGCCTCGTCGGCCACCTTAAACGGCGTGGTCGCCAGCGTCGGTGGGAAGCTTGAGATAGGCTCAAGTGACGTCAACAACCCCGGTCTGCTGAAGCTGACCGGGACCGGATCTTTTACTGCCACCGGCGACGACGCCGACATTTACGTCGCGGCGTTCGAGATCGACGGCGGCAGCCAGACGATCAGCCTGGCCGATGTCTCGTTTCTAAGTGGGTCTGATTCAGTGCTGAAGCTTTCCGGCAGCGGCATCAGTACGATCAACGCCACGACGGCCACCTTCTCAAACGGGTCCATCCTGGACGTTGACGATCTGTCCGTCGCGGAGAACACGTACAAGGTCATCGACGCCACCGGTTCGATCACAGACAACGGCCTGGCCTTCGCCCCCGGGACCGACCCCAACATTTGGGGCTTCGAGGTCGACGATACCAACAACGACCTGCTGCTCACCTACGGTGCCGGTCCGCCGCCGACCTACACGCTGACGGTCAACTCCGGCAGCGGCGACGGGGATTATCAAGCAAGCACCGTAGTCGACATCACGGCCGATCCGCCGCCGGATGGAAACCAGATATTCGACGTCTGGACGGGCGATACGGCCAACATCGCCGACACCAGCGAACCGAACACCACCATCACCATGCCGGCCGCCAATACGGAGATCACCGCAACCTACAAAGTCGTTGACACCTATACACTAACGGTCAACTCCGGCAGCGGAGACGGTCAGTACGAGGCCGACACCGTGGTGGACATCCTGGCCGACGACCCGCCGGTAGGCGATATCTTCGACGTCTGGACAGGTGACACGGCCTACGTTGACAATGTCAACGAACCCAACACCACCGTCACGATGCCGGCGGCGAACGTGACCGTCACCGCCACCTACGTGGACGACCCGAACAGCTACTCGCTGACGGTCAATTCCGGGACCGGCGACGGGATCTACGATCCCGATACGGTGGTGGACATACTGGCCGACGACCCGCCAGTAGGCGAACTTTTCGACGTCTGGACGGGCGACACTACCAACATCGACGACGTCACCGAGCCCAACACCACTATCACCATGCCGGCGGCGGATACAGAGATCACAGCAACGTATGCGGACGATCCGAACTACGTCTCACCTGGCAGAGGCTACACGGCCCGCCCCTGCGGCTTCGACATGAACCACAACGGTATCATCGGCGAGCCCGCCGATGCTACAGTCGGCGACGGGAACACCACAGACCCCGACGGCGACGGGACGGATGAGGACCTCATCTACGTCGACGCCACGAGCGGCAACGACAACACCGGCGATGGGTCTGCGGGCAGTCCGTACCAGACGGTGCAAAAGGCCCTGAGCGTTGCAGACGGGCCCGGCGACGGGGCCGAAGATATCGTCTGCATCGCAGGCGTCTTCGAGGAATGGCTGACCTTGACCCAGGACGGCGTAGCGGGCTACTACACGCGGGACAACTTCCAGTTCCCGAACAACCCATTCATGCTGATTGGTTGGGACACCGACGGTGACGGTGAGTATCCGCCGTACGACACGGACGACGAGGCCGTCTTAGATGGTAACAGCGGTTTGTCCTGGGCAATTTCCAACGTGCTCCGCAAGAGGTACCTCGAGGTCGCACACCTGAGCGCCCGGGAATACCGCATAGGCGACGAGTCAACTCGCGGCCGCGGCTTCATGGAGATTGGCTCGCACCCAACCGGAGGCAGTCCTGTAAGTCACATCTACGTACACGACGTGGAGATGGAGAACATCAACTACCACACCGTCCCGGCGCCTATCGGGAGCAGGACGATTATCTTTAAGTTCTGGGTTGGTAGTTCCACCGTCACCCACATTGGGATCATCAACAACCTGGTGGACGGGTTCGGGGTGTTCTTCATCCGGGGCACGCCGTACAACGGCAGCGGGAATTTCCGATTCCAGAATCTCACGCTGAAGGGCAGGCAGGATGATCCGAATACAATGGCTTTGAGCATGTTCAAGCTATGGGATGAAAATTCGAACGTGGAGTACGTGGACAATATCCTTGACGCACGGAGCCCTACTTACGGCCCGTACGGCCAAGGTCCTCATGGGTTTATGATTCGCCCATGCGTTCAGAATTACACTGTCCGGAATAACGAGATTCTCGAGTTCAAAACCCCACTTACCGTGACCGGCTTTTCGGCCGGATACTGCGAGTCCCGGACCAGCAAGGGTCACGTCTTCGACCGCAATATCGTGCGAAGCACCTGGACCGGCTTCAGTTCGGTTCCGTGTATGGAGATCGCGGAAGGAGGGACATTGGCCACGCAAACCGTAGAGGATCTGACCTTTACGAACAACTTTCTTTCTGTCGCCACGCCGGGAGGTCGCGGGATCCTCTCATACGCCGGCAACGACGGCGGAACCCAGCCGGGTGTGATCACAATCGCAGGCAATACCATCTACGGGCCCGGCAGCGGTACTAACTTCAGGGGAATCTCGATCTATTCGTCCCAGAGTTATCCCCAGCAGAATTACGTGGTAAAGAACAACATCGTTGCCAACGTCGGAGCGGCTAGCCGCAATGTATCGATCAATTACGCTCCAAGCGGCTGGGTTGCAAACGGCAACATCTACGACGACGACGGCAACTACGTTTGGAACAACGTCTGGTACGGGACGCTGGCGGATTGGCAGACGGCCAGCGGGCAGGATGCAAACTCCACCGCGGGCGATCCGTTGTTCGTCGACGCCGCCAACGGCGATCTCCACATCCATCCCAACGATACGCTCGTTGAAGGTGCCGGTGTGGATATCACGTCGATTACCACCGTGGACTTCGACGGCGACGCGCGTTCGTCAAGCACCCCGTGGCCTGGAGCCGACGTCGGCGTTGAGGCCAACGTACCGCCGAACAACCCGCCGGTGGCCGCCGACGACGCCTACAGCGTGGACGAGGACA
>SDBS01000667.1_pt1 | contig 34090 bp, 32 predicted proteins | sample 2277091 | NCBI WGS metagenome assembly SDBS01 (sample SAMN10404972, study PRJNA504765) | marine sediment metagenome | isolation source: marine sediment core GS10_PC15, 163 cmbsf | place: Arctic Ocean: Southern Knipovich Ridge | collected 2010 | reverse complement strand
GCAACTTGGATGACTTTGGCAAGCTATCTGGGCATGCCGGTCTCAATAACCAATGCTATTATTGGCTCTATGGTAGGCTTTGGCTTATTGGTGCTTGGTGTGCATGCTGTTCACTGGCAGACGGTTGGATACATTGCCACCAGCTGGGTTGTTTCTCCTGTTTTTGCCGGTTTGATTGCTTATATGTTATTTTTATCAATCCAGCGTTTGATATTGGTAGCGCCTGACCCGGTAAAACAAGCCAAAAGATATGTGCCTATTTATTTGTTTCTAGTTGGCTCGGTGTTGTCAGAGATCACTATTATCAAAGGGATAGAGCATTTTGGAATTTATCCGCGTTTATTTCGCAATATTATGATCTCGCTTGCTTGTGGATTTATTATTTTGGTTCTAGGCATGATTTTAATTAAACGCATACCGACGCATGATCTGAAGGACCATCGCAGTAAGTTTGCTTACATAGAAAAAATGTTTGGTGTTTTAATGTTGTTTACGGCTTGTGCCATGGTTTATTCCCACGGTTCCAATGATGTGGCTGTGTCAATGGGCCCGATCGGCGCAATTATCAGCATTATCTACAGTGGCCACGCTATGCATAATGGTGGTGTGATTTTACTGATTTTGTCTGTAGGCGCTGCAGCTGTGGTCGTAGGGTTTTTAACCTATGGCCGTAAAATTATTAAAACAGTTGGGTCTGGTATTACTGCTTTAACTCCAAGTCGAGCTTATTGTGCTACTTTAGCTGCTGCCATAACAGTTGTGATTTCGACTAGTACTGGTATTCCGGTGTCGGCTACCCAGACACTCGTTGGAGGGATTCTTGGTGTTGGACTTGCTCGTGGTATTGGCGCTATAGATTTACGTGTAGTGCGAAATATCCTGGCGTCGTGGATTTTAACCATACCTATTGCTGCCGGCCTGACAGTACTATTTTTTGATCTAATTAAAATTATTTTTGCTTAAGGAGCTAATATGACCAATCTTACTGAAAAAATTAAACAAGCTGCTGAGGCGATTAAGTCGCATAAAGCAGGCTTTACGCCAAAAATAGCTATTGTGCTTGGCTCCGGCTTGGGCGTTGTTGCGGAAAGTATCGAAGATGGAACTACTATAAATTATAGCGATATTCCAAACTTTCAAATTAGCACTGTTGCTGGTCATGCCGGCAATATGATTTTAGGTTATCTTAAAGGAACTCCGGTAGTTTGTTTGCAAGGTCGACCGCATTATTATGAAGGCACTGGAGCTGATGTTTTTAAAATTTTGATCCGCACCATAAAATCAATTGGTTGTGAGTTATTATTTTTAACTAATGCAGCAGGATCATTACATGAGGAAAATCCAGCCGGAAGTTTGGTTATGATTGATGATCATATAAATATGCAATTTTTTAATCCGATAGTTGGCACTAATGATGATGAGTTCGGCCCGAAATTTTTCTCTATGGAAGATGCTTATGATCCTTATATAAGATCCCAGCTGAAAAATATAGCCAAGCGTGACGGCATCAAGTTGGCAGAAGGAACTTATTTGGCTGTTTCAGGTCCAAATTTTGAAACTCCGGCTGAAATTCGTGCTTTTAAAACTATGGGCGCGGATGCAGTTGGCATGTCTACAGTACCGGAAGTTTTAGTGGCGAGGCATTGTGATCTAAAAGTTGCAGCTATTTCAGCAATTACTAATATGGCAGCTGGTATGAATGAGGAAACACTCAGTCATGAGCAGACTTTACGTTGCGCCAAGCTGTCTACTGGTGATTTAACCAAATTGATTTTGGCTTTTTGCGAAGAGTATAAATAAAAATATTTGCTGCAATATTACCGGAATTTTATTCCCCGTAAGGCACCCAAATATTCTTAATCTCAGTTGCATGACGCAGAAACTCCTGGCCTTCAGTTTGCTTCGGATCAAACCAATCAAATGCTTTGCCGTAATTCACCCAGGTGCGTTTCATGTTTTCAGCAGCATTGAATTCTACGACCTTGCTGCCTTCTTTGGTGCCAAAATACCAAATGCCATCAACATCATCATGTTTGGCCAGAACTTCTGTCAGTGGGTCTTGGTAACCAGTAACTATATTGATAACACCACCAGGAAGATCTGAAGTTTCCAGAATCTGGTAAAAATCAGTCGCAATTAGCGGATAAACCTCTGAAGGTAGAACAATGACACGGTTACCCATGGAGATAGCAGGAATTACTGTCGAAATAAAGCCTATTAAAGAGACTTCACGTGGACATACTATTCCCATAACACCTACTGGTTCTGGCATTGCTAACGTCACATTTCTAAATGGAGTGTGATGTACGGCACCATCATATTTATCTGCATAGGCTGCGTAAGTGAATAAACGTTGAATACACAAATCAACTTCTTCTTTGGCTTTTTGAGCTGACTTGCCGGTCATTAAAGCAATACGCTTAGTGAATTCTTCTGCACGAACAGCCAGATTTTCACCAATAAAATACAGTACCTGAGCGCGATTATGGGCGGTTTTGCTGGCCCATCCTTCTGCTTTATGTGCAGCTTCGACAGCATTACGAATATCTTTACGATTGCCTTCTGCAACTTCGCCAATGTGTTTGCCATTAATATTACAGATCGTCATGCTATATTCACCATCTGGACGAACCTGTTTGCCGCCGATATATAACTTCGGTGTACGGTCAATATCCGGTGATGGTGACATTGCATCAACTTCAGTAGCACAGGCTTTTGGAATTGGTAAGTCTGAAATATCCTTGAGATTAGCAGTCCAGCGTGGTTTAACATATTCCATCAAGCCTTCTTTACCGCCTTCACGCCCGAATCCGGATTCACGATAACCACCAAATCCAGCAGCAGCATCAAAGACATTAGTACAGTTAATCCACACTGCTCCGGCTTTTACTTTAGGGGCAATATCCAAAGCTAAATTAATATTTTCAGTCCAAATACTGGCAGCTAAACCGTAACGAGTATTATTAGCAATTGCCACAGCTTCTTTTGGAGTACGGAAAGTTAAAATAACTAATACCGGGCCAAAAATCTCTTCTTGGGCCAAACTTGCCGAAGGTGCAACATTGGTAAAGATTGTCGGCGGGAAGAAACAGCCATCTTTAGGGCATTCCCACGAAGGTTGCCATTTGGTCAAACCTTCTTTTTCGCCTTTGTCGACTAATTTACGAATTGTTTCTAGCTGGGTTTTATCAACAATTGAGCCCATATCAATGCTTTTATCTAAAGGCGAGCCGATGCGGATTTTTTCCAGCCGAGCTTTGATCTTTTTTATCATTTCCTCAGCGATGTTTTCTTGGACTAATAATCTCGATCCTGCGCAGCATACTTGGCCTTGGTTGAACCAGATGGCGTCAATTAGACCTTCGATAGCGCTATCAAGATCAGTATCATCAAAGACTATAAATGGTGATTTTCCGCCCAATTCCAATGATAATTTTTTACCAGTTCCAGCTGTAGCACGACGAATAATGCGGCCAACTTCAGTTGAACCGGTAAAAGCAATTTTTTGTACATCTGGATGATTAACAATAGCCGCGCCAGTTGGGCCAAAGCCATTTACAATATTAAGAACACCTGGCGGCAGTCCAATGTTTTGACATATCTCAGCAAATAAGAGAGCAGTTAGCGGGGTAAGTTCAGCTGGTTTTAGTACGACGGTGTTACCCATGGCAAAAGCCGGTGCGATTTTCCAGGATAACATCAATAATGGAAAATTCCAGGGGATAATCTGACCCACAACTCCAATTTCTTTATAATCGCAGAGTTCAGTGCCCATGAGCTGTGCCCAACCAGCATGGTAGTAAAAATGGCGTGCTACCAAAGGAATGTCAATGTCACGAGTTTCGCGAATTGGTTTGCCGTTGTCTAATGATTCCAACACTGAAAATAAACGAGCGTGTTTTTGAACTTGCCGTGCAATGGCATATAAATAGCGCGAGCGTCCATGAGGTCCAAGTTCAACCCAACCTGGCAAAGCTTTGCGTGCCGCTGCGACAGCTTTGTCGACATCAGCTTCATTGGCTTCAGCAATCTTTGCTAATGTTTTATTATCAGCAGGATTAACGCAATCGAAATATTTTCCATCACTGGGTTGTTGCCATTTGCCATTAATAAATAGTCCAAATTGCTTTTTATGCGAAGCCAGCCATTTATCAGCTGCTTCTCTGCTTTCTGGTGCGGGACCATATTCCATCGTTTCAAATAATTTTTTTATATCCTGAGTTGCCATGTTTGTTTATCTCCTTTAGGCCATCGGATGACGGTAAGAGGCGGAATAACGCCCGGTTAAGCCATGTTCTAATTGACGTTCAATATCGGTTAACAATGAGCTGGCACCAAAACGGAATAGTGATTCGTTGAGCCATTCATCGCCAAGTTCTTCTTTGATTAAGATTAGCCATTCTAAAGCTTGCTTTGCGGTTTTGATGCCGCCAGCTGGTTTAAAGCCTACGCGATAGCCTGTTTGTTCATAATAATCGCGAATAGCGCGAACCATGACTAAACTGACAGGCAGAGTCGCATTAACGCTTTCTTTACCAGTACTGGTCTTAATAAAATCAGCACCAGCTGCCATGCAAACATAACTAGCTTTAGCAACGTTGGTTAATGTCGCAAGCTCGCCGGTTGCTAAAATTGTTTTTAGATGGGCTTCGCCACAAGCTTCACGATAATCAACGACTTCGTCATATAGCTTTTCCCATTCGCCAGTTAACACATATGGACGGGTAATCACGATATCAATTTCTTTAGCGCCGGCTGCAACAGATGCACGAATTTGCTCAACTTTTTTATCATGTGGTATTTGTCCTGCGGGGAATCCTGTCGAGACAGCTGCTACTGGAATACCTGTCCCTTCGAGGCACTCTACCGCAGTCTCAATTAGATTATGATAAACACACACTGCGGCTGTCGTAAGGTTTAAGGACCCAACGTCAAGTCCATCTAAGATTTCTTGGCGTACAGGGTGCATGGCTTTCATGCAGAGGCGTTTGACATTGCCGGGAGTATCGTCACCGGCTAAAGTTGTAAGGTCCATGCAGCTAATAGCGCGTAGTAGCCAGGCAATTTGCCATTCTTTTTTGATTGAGCGTCGCTTCGCTATAGTCGCAGCTCTGCGTTCCACTGCACTAAGGTTAACGCGCTTAGGTAAGTTGCCCAGGTCGAATTTCACTCCTGGATTGCGGCATGATGCGTGATACTCCGTGTTAATTAACTCTAGTTTAGTTATTTCTGGTTTTGTCATGGTATCCATCCTTACATTTTTGTTTGTTTATTGTACTCGAAATGCTCTGAATTGCAAAATTGTTGTGTTATTTATCTGGTTGATTTTCTTTAAGTTGCCAATGAGGTTGGCGACAAATATAAATTATCAAACCTAAACCAAGAGCAGCAACCACGCCAGCTATTAGTAATATTTCATAAGTCATTACGCTTTTGAACGGCAATTGTTCTGGCGGAATAAAACTAATAAACAGGCCAAAGGTGACACTAATCAGGCCGAAGATTGTTAATATCCACATACCAAAATTGCCGCCAGGAACTTTATAAGGCCGTTCGACATCTGGTTGCTTGTAGCGCAGGACAATAGCTGAAATAAACAGTAGCACATACATGCATAAGTAGACACTACTTACGACTGCTACTATGAGCCAATAGGCATTGTTAACTTGTGGCAGTAATAGAAAACATAAGCTGAAAAGGGTGACAACTATGCCTTGGAATAACAACATATTTACAGGCATATTTTGTTTATTGAGTTTGGTCAAAAATGGCGGAATTTCGCCACCGGTAGCCGAGCCAAACAAGCCTTTACTCGGGCCTATTATGCTGGCATTTAAGACGCTGACCGAGCCTATTACTATAAGAAAGGCAATGATTGGAGTGGCCCAGGCTATATGCAAATAGGCAAAACATGCGCTATATGCTTGCATAATTCCTGCCAATAAACTTAACTGTTGTGCCGGAATGATAACAGCAATAGCCAATGGCCCTAAAGCCATGATACAGATCAATATGGAAGCGATAAAAATACCTTTGGGATAATTTTTCTTAACATCTTTGACATCTAAAGCATGAGCTCCTGATACTTCCATGCCGGTAAAAGAATATAGCAGTAAGGCTAGAAATGCTAAATTACCCATGTGTAGATTGTGCCAATTTGGAAAAAATGTTTTTGCTGAAAAGGTGATTTGAGCTGGGTTGCCTGATACCAGCCACACAATTCCCACTATAATAATCGTAATTAGCGGAATTAATATCCCTACAATATAACCAAAGGTATTGACCCAGCTAGAAGTTTGCATTCCGCGAAAACTAATTAAAGTAGCAAACCAGAATACCGTCAAAATAAATATCACCAAAAAGAATTTGTTATTAGCTAGTTGCGGCATAAACATATAAGCAAAAGTCGCAGCAACAAAAGATAGGAAAGCAGGGAAATTTACGATATTGGTCAAAAACTGGAGCCAAATAGCTAAAAAGCCCCATTTTGCGCCTAAAGCTTCTTTAACCCAGACATAAATGCCACCACGTCCCGGCCAGGCTGCAGCCAGTTCTGCTGAAATTAATGCTGACGGTATTAAGAAAAATAAAACAGCAAGAATATAATAAAATAAAGATGAAAATCCATATTCAGCAATAGTTGGCATAGCGCGTATGCTTGCAACATAGGCTACAGTCAGCATCGCCAGCTGAAAGGCTGATATTTTTTTTGTACCAGAAAGCATCAATAATCCTTATGTAAAAATATTTAATTATTGTACTGGCAAATGTTATTGAATCAAAGCAAATTCCTTGTGACAAGATCTGTATATGTGTACACTGTTGGCCAAAACCGAGATTGATACATGAGTGAAATTTATAACGCCGAAGCAATAGAAGTATTAAGTGGTCTGGATCCTGTTCGTAGGCGTCCGGGCATGTACACTGATACAACCCGCCCTAATCATTTAGCCCATGAAGCTATTGATAATGGTGTTGATGAAGCAATTGCAGGACATGCATGTCAGATTGATGTGGTGTTATACGAAGACAGCTCAATTGAAGTCACTGATGATGGTCGTGGTATGCCTACTGATATTCACCCTGAAGAAGGTGTTTCTGGTGTTGAATTGATTCTGACCAGGTTGCATGCTGGCGCCAAATTTTCTAATAAAACCTATAAGTTTTCCGGTGGTTTGCATGGTGTGGGAATTTCGGTAGTTAATGCATTGTCAACTCGCTTAGAAGTAATCGTCAAGCAACATGGCAAGGTTTTCAAAATGGAATTCAAAGACGGCGAAAAAGCTGGCGAACTGCATGTGATTGATACTGTTAAGCCACGCGATACCGGTACTTGTATTCGGTTTTGGCCAGATCCAAAATATTTTGATTCACCCAAGATTGCTGTCACCCAATTAAAACATGCTCTTCGAGCAAAAGCAGTTTTATGTCAGGGTTTAACAATTACGTTTAGTAACGAACAAACCGGCGAGCGCGAAAAATGGTATTACGAAGATGGTCTTAAAGCTTATCTGAAATCAGTTTTAACCGATATAGTTTGCTTACCGGAAGACTTGTTTTTGGGTACTTTCGCATCACATAATGAGTCAGTTGACTGGGCTGTGACTTGGCTGCCAGAAGGTGATAATGCTGTTACCGAAAGCTATGTGAACTTAATTCCGACAGCGCTTGGCGGCACTCACGTGAATGGCTTACGTGCAGGACTGTTAGATGCAATGCGCGAATTTTGTGAGATTAGAAAATTGCTGCCGCGTGGCACCAAACTTGCGCCAGAAGATATCTGGGAAAATGTTAGCTATATTCTTTCGGTACATATGCAAGATCCGCAGTTTTCCGGTCAGACCAAAGAAAGATTATCATCGCGCCAATGCGCAGCATTTGTCACCGGCGTTGTTAAAGATGCCTTTAGTTTATGGCTTAATCAACATGTGGCAACTGGTGAAGAATTAGCCAATTTGATTATTAATAATGCTCAAACAAGGCTCAAGCGCAGTAAAAAAGTTGTGCGTAAAAAAGTCACAAGCGGGCCAGCATTGCCAGGCAAATTAGCGGATTGCGTCAGCCAAGATCCAATGCGAGGTGAATTATTTTTAGTCGAAGGTGACTCGGCCGGTGGCTCAGCCAAGCAGGCGCGCGATCGCGAAACTCAAGCGGTGATGCCATTACGCGGCAAGATTTTAAATACCTGGGAAGTTGGTACTGAGCAGGTTTTAGGCTCGCAAGAAGTCCACGATATTGCAGTTGCTTTAGGCATCGACCCGGGCGGTGAGAGCTTAGAGAATTTGCGTTATGGCAAAGTCTGCATTTTAGCAGATGCTGATTCTGATGGTTTACATATCGCTACTTTGTTATGTGCATTATTTTTCAAGCATTTTCCGGCATTAGTGGCTGCTGGTCACGTCTATGTCGCAATGCCACCGTTATATCGAATTGATATTGGCAAAGATATTTATTACGCTTTAGATGATGATGAAAAACAGGGAATCTTGGATCGAATTGCAGCTGAAAAGAAACGCGGCACGGTCAATGTTCAACGCTTCAAAGGCCTTGGCGAAATGAATCCATTGCAGTTGCGCGAAACAACTATGGCTGCAGATACGCGCCGTTTAGTGCAGTTAACTATTGACGATAACAATAAAACCCAGGAATTGATGGATATGCTACTAGCCAAAAAACGCTCTTTAGATCGACGTTCATGGCTAGAAATTAAAGGCAATTTAGCCGAGATTTAATAGGTATTCCGTCATTAGTACAATAAAAGTTTGTCATTGCGAGGAGCAACGCGACGCGGCAATCCAGTCCAAGACGTCATTCCCGCGCAGGCGGGAATCCAGTTTTTGCAATAACTTATTTCTGGATCGCTTCGTCATTTCATTCCTCGCGATGACGGAAACGCACTAGATGCTGCGAGTATGAAATACTAGAGGAATAATATTATGCACATAAACTTAATAGCCATTGGAAAAAACCTACCAGACTGGGTCAACACCGGCTTTCAACAATATGCCAAACGTCTCAAAGGCGACATCACTTTATCTTTAACCGAATTACCATTAATCAAGCGCAGCAAAAATAGCAATATCGATAAAATAAAACAGCAAGAAGGCGAAAAGTTATTAGCCGCAGTTCCTGCCGGAAGTTTTATTATTACCCTAGATGAACATGGCAAAACTTATAACACCATGGAATTATCTCAGCAACTGCAACATTGGCGCGAAAATTATGGCAACATAAGCCTATTAATCGGCGGCCCCGATGGCTTATCTTCCGAATGTCTGGCCAAAGCTAATCTCAAATGGTCACTATCACCACTAACATTACCGCATGGCTTGGTACGCGTAATAGTAGCAGAACAACTATATCGCGCTTATAGTGTTTTGTCAGGGCATCCATATCATCGGGAGTAAAGCTTATTTGCTCCATTCAAGAATATCACCAGGCTGGCATTCCAAAGCTTTGCATATGGCATCAAGAGTTGAGAATCTTATAGCTTTGGCTTTGCCGGTTTTCAAAATTGACAGATTCTGCTCAGTTATACCAACCTCGGTTGCTAGGTCTTTGAGGCGAATTTTTCGTTTCGCCATCATCACATCTAAGTTTATTATTATAGCCATTGTTTCTTCCTAAACTGTGAGTTGCTGTTCATCATGAAGTTTACACGCTTCAGTCATAATCCACGATATTAATATAATCAGCAATGACACAAAAGTTATATACAAATCTTTTGAGGTATAAGTAATTGCTATATAACGCTGACCGGCTGGATTATGTGAAGTTATAAACCATTGCATTAAAGGCTCTATGATAAATGGTGTTAGAAGATTGTTAACTAGCATGAAAATTCCGGCTCTTTTGAGGTAACGCGTGCTGGTTAGAACAAATATTTTACCTTGTTGATAAGCGCTAAATAGCTTGGCTAGGCAATAAAAAATAGCTATATTGATAAGATTAGGCAGTAAGCTGATTAAGGCTCCCAATATTTTTTCCGTAGCGGATATGTGGTGCAATATTACGGTACCCAGTGGGATTCCGAAGGTTACACCTGTGCTTGGAGTGAAGCTGAAGGGCGCAATCCAATATAGAATGACTAGCAGCGGATATGCTATTAGTAAGCCGTAAAATAAATACTTAAAAATCACGCTCATTTTTTTTATTTTGTTCATTGTTTTTCTCCTAAAAATAATTATATAACGAGCATAATTTAGACTCATGTTTTATGAATGTCAAGTGTTTTTTATCGATTAACAGTAATTAGTTATTGTTTCTTGGTTGAAATTTTGTAGGATATAAAAAACACCAAGTACAAAATAGTTAACCCAAGATACATCAAGGTCATTGGTATTTGGCTGGTGGTTTTGAGCATTGTAGCCAACGATGTCATAATAAATATCGCGCCTGCGCTGGTTATGCCATAAACTGCATTTGCTATTCCGGCTCGATCAGAAAACAAGCCTAGGCTGGTAGCTGCCATAGTTGGCAATATAAGGGCAGCTAGAGCAAATATAATAAAAGTTGGAATTACAATTATGTAGATATTGATTGATAATACTAGGCCAAGAATTAGCATAATTACCACATCTAATATTGATAACAACACAGCCGCTAAGACAATTTGTAAAGGTTCAAAATAGTGTAATAAAAAGCGATTCATAATATTACCGATTAAATAGCCCAGACCTAAAAACAAGGCTAGATGGCCGTAGAATATTACCGAATAATGTAACCTGATTTGAATCAAAAATGGTCCGATAATATTGAAGATCACTAGAATTGCATAAGCTAATCCGGGAAGAATCATGCTAAATACAAATGGCCAGCTGGTGATTATGATTTTAAAGCTGTGTTTAATTTCTTTAACTTTTAATGGCAATAACGCTTTTTTGCTTTCAGGAAGCCTTATGCCAGCATAAATCAAAACCGCAAGACCATAGATCGCGAAAAAGTAAAAGTTCGCTTGCCAGTTGAAATAGTGTTGCAAGTAACTGCCGATATAGGGTCCAAGAACAGGGCCTAGAGCCCAACTTGCCGAAAGATAAGCATAAGCTTTTGCTAGTTCGACGCCAGAAAAGCAGTCAGATGCTAGAGTGCGTACTACTATCCCCATGCCAGCAATACAGATGCCTTGAAATAGTCGCAAAATAATTAAAACATAAATGTTCGGGGAAAACGCTGAGAGCAATGCAACTAATGTATAACATATAGCGCTTGATATAAGGATTTTACGGCGACCGATGGTATCACATAAAATGCCAAATATGAATTGCCCAATACCATAACCCAACATATACAAACTGACAGTGAACTGAACCAAACTACTATGAGTATGAAAATACTGCGTAATATCTGGCAATGACGGCACATATAGATCAATGCCGATGCCCATTAAAAAAGCAATAGCAGTTATTAGTACATAAACATTAATTTTTTGGGAGCGTGAACATTGCATTTATTTAATGTTGGGGCATTGCCTCTGGAAAACAAGAGGGAATTATTTTAATGTGATGGTAGGGGCATCAACATCTGGATCAAGTCCTATTTTTGGTGCGATAAATAATCAAGCATAAATTTGTTCATAATAGTAAATCTATTATCTTATAAGCTTTATAAAATTTCCATGGGTGATTTTATGCTTGGGTTAGAATCAATATAAACATAAATATCTCTGGTCTTGTATTTAAACCATATTATGAGCCGAACTATTATAGCCAGGCAAGAAAGGCTCTGTTTCACGCGGAGTGTTTGGTAGCTCTTCAACTCTGCCCGGGGTGCTTGGTCTTATTTCCCGTTGTAATGCCTTCATAAAACTATTTGCTGTTCTAAAAAAATTTTCTACTGATTCTGCGAAAGACTTCCTTGGTATTTGATGCGAGGTTGTAGCAGGTGTTGCTATAAATGGAGTTGCGTAATTATTAAATCGTAGTTCTCTGTTAAGAATTTGTAACAGCATTTCTCCCTCTTTTCGAAGCTCATCAGCTCTGTTTTCTAGTGGGTTTTTATATTTCGTAAGAAGGGTTGTTGCATCTGCACCTGTGGTGATATTTTGCTCTAATGCAAGTTTGCTTGAAATCTCGCGCAGTTTTTGTTGATGCCTACTAAATAGTCTATGTGAAAAGAAATCGCTGTCAACACCATCTCTGCAACAGGAAACAAAACCATACAAAATCGATAGTAAAAACGTTAGTGTCAAAGGCACACTCAACAAGCTTAAAAAAGTCAAATCAGGAAAAAACACAATGCAGATAATCCCGACGATGGCAAGTATGAAATTAAATAACCATATAATGCCACAACCATACATAAGCTTTTTAGGATAATATATAAATGTGCTATTTACTCTCGTTGATAATGTTTTTACACTTTTTTGTAACGCTATCGCACAATCTCGATATTCGGGTGCAACCGGCATTACTGTTAACGAGTGAATAGTCTGGCTTAGATTATCCAGTAATTTTGAATAAAGTCCTTGATAATGCAACATCTCCCCAGGCGTGATGGTTGGTTTTGGAGTATATTCGCGCCAGTCAAGCTTGAATTCAAAAAGGAAACAGAAGTATTTACACGTCTTTGCCAGCGCTGCAATATCATTCGTATCTAAATATACACACACTAGGTCTAGTATATGCTTCACTTCTCCTGGAATTGCGTTTTTGAAAGACGAATCAGCTAATCTTGGACCTGTATCAAAAAACTCAGAAGGCTTTATCCACATTATAATTTCCCTAAAATAAAGACAGCAAAAACTTACTGTTAATAAAGCATAGCATAAATATGACAAACTGGATGAAAATTTTTATATAAAATGCGCCAAGGGCAACATGACACTGATTAACAACGTTGTAATAACAAAAAATTTTTACGGAATTGCAGGAACATCCATTAATAAATCTAAGAAATTCTTATGGGCGATTTTATGGATAATTGTCTCATCAATGCCTGCTTTGGCAAGGGCTTGCCATAATTGATCCATATGTTGTGGTTGCGGGATTGCCATAAAGGCATCTGGTGGGACGCCATCATAATCACTGCCAATACCAACATGATCCGGGCCCATTATTTCCAGGGCGTGAAGAATGTGGTCTACATATTTTGCTAATGTCGGATTTTGTTGATCAATGAAGTCGCCGTAAAAACATAACCCCATGACTCCGCCATGTTCTGCCAGAGCCTGCATCATATCATCAGTTAAATTACGACTATGCGGACAAAGGGCGGCGCAATTGCTGTGAGTGACACAAAATTTTCCATTGCTTAGTTCTAAAGCTTCCCAAAAAGCAGCATCATTAGCATGAGAAAGGTCGCAAATTATGTTTAATTTAGCCATTTCTTTTAACATTTCCTTGCCAATTTGAGTCAATCCTTTTTCAGTTTTATATAGCTTATTTCTTTCCAACGCAGGCAAATAACATTCCGAACTTGTACTGATTTGCAAAGCACATGTAGGCGCTAATTCTAATAAATGTTTATAAATTAATTTCGCATATTTAGGAAAACCTTCTGTTCCTTCTCCATGTGATAAATTAACTATCCTAATACCTAATCGATGCCAATTATGGAGCAAATCAATTTGGCCTTGAAATACTAAAGGGCCTTCAGCTACTAAAATCAACGCAATTTTATTTTGTTGCACTGCGTTAGTAATATCTTTTTTACTACGACAAATGACTACCTTATTCGGGAACTTTTGCGCAAGTTGATATGCGCCATCGATCATTTTTGAACTTTCTAAGAGATCATAATCGGCGACATTTAGAAATAGTGCTTTAACATTACCTTCTTCTAACCGTGAAAAAGTGACATGATAATCATATTCTTCTAACGTGGGCACATTTTCTTTAAATATTCTTTCTAATTTATTTTGTGTCATTTGCGAAACGGTATGCTTGCTTTGAGATAAATTAAAATCATGGTCTAAAAAATTTTTCATCTCAAAAGTATCGCAATGCGCATCTAGAGTCCAAGGTAATGTTTGTATCATGCGGGTTTCCTCATCCAATTTTAAGCGCTTTCTACATCATACTCATAAGAGCCAGCTATTTTCTGTTTGCTGTCGATAAAACGTCTGATATATTGGCCACAATTACTGCCTATTTTATTTTCCTCAAGTTCGCCGACGCTGAGCAATACGTCATAACCAGCCTGTTCAAGCTCTGCGATCAAGTGGTTTTTATCATCATCAATCCCGGATTTTATATAACTTCCTAAGTTATTTTCTTGCGCTTTTAAAGTCGGATTAACAGGAGTTATTTTGATAATAAACAGTTCCGGTGAAAAGTATTTTTGTAGCTCACTAACTTCAAATTTATATTCTGCGGACAGAGCGAAATTTAGTGTAACTTTGCGATCGTCGTGACTTAAGAATTTTTCGGCATAGGTTGCTATTTCGGTGAAGCTCCATTTTTTTATGGGAATCAATTGGTCGCGAAAGTCTTGATCAGTTGTATGCAACGAAAACTGCAATTGAAAATTACCATTGCTATAGTGTCGATTTTTTATTGCTATTAATTGAGTAAAAAAATCTTCGGTTCCTTTAGGCGCTACTGTAGAAATTGATGGTAACAAACCTGGAGCATCATATAGCTGCGGGAGTTCGTCCAAGACCTTAAGTACCTCTGTATTCAAAGCTGGTTCGCCCATACGCGCAAACTGTATTTTGAATTTATCTGCAGTTACTTTAAGATCTGGATAATCTCGTGTTACCAGATAATTTATCTGCCACAACATCTCATCTTTAGAGAGCTTGCCGTTATATGCGCCGCCCGCATCACACATTTGACAACCCACGGGGCAGCCAAACATAGTTGACACAATAAGAACCCATTTCTCAGCACGAGTAAATGGTGGTTGGGTTGATTCTACAAATTCAATAAATTTTCCAGCTTGAGTTTTAGCTATATATACTGTTGCTATATCACTGTTTTTGGTTTTATTTACTATTTTCATTTATTTTTCTCCGAAAATCGTCAGATATCTTCATGGCAGTTTTTATGCCATCAGCTACAGCAAGTGATGCCTGGCGGTAAATGCCATTTTTTATATCGCCAACTAAATACAATTTTTTGTTAGCAACTAATTCATTTTCTTTTGCAGCCAGCTTGGTTGAATAAAAATCTTTACAAGGTTTGCGCCCAATTGCAACTAGCAAGTAGTCGTAATTGTATTCTTTAGTTTGATCTTGAATCTCAAATTTTAGACGTAAATCTTTACGCTTATTAGTGATGTTGATTAAGTTTGCATTATCGGTGTAATTTATATTGTTCATATTCCGAACATATTTTTGCAACACAGGCAGGGCTCTGATTTCCTCGCGGCGATTAAAAATAGATACTTGGTTTTTCTTAGCAAGAGTTACTGCATAGTCAAATGCTGCGTCGCCACTGCCAATGATGGCAATATTTTTGTTCTTAACTTCAGGCATTTTAGCGACTTCATAAAATATCTTTTTTTCAGTAGCTGGATTTAAAGATTGTAAAATGTCCGGGATTTTGGGAACAGTGCCAGTTGCTATTACAACAATATTTGCCTTATGAGTTTTAGCGTCAGTTGAGATCGTAAAATTATTAGCCGAAATTGTAAGTTTATTAACTTTCGCATGCATAATCTTAATTTGGTGATTGGCAAGTTGCTCAGAAAATATCGTCACCAAATCCGGGCCAGGAATTCCTTGAGGAAATCCTAGATAATTTTCAACTTTAGAGGCATTGTGTAAGAGCCCCCCAATTTTATGTGCTTCAAGCACGAGCGCATCGATTTCGTATCTTGTAAGTTGCAGTGCGGTTGCAATACCTGCGGGGCCTGCACCAATGATGACAATATCGTTAGACATTGTTTGCCTTCTCCATCGATTCGATAATTTCATTACTGAGAACTGGCACAGCATAGCCGTGGGCAAGATTAAGAAGTGTTGCGCGCTGAAATTTGCTATTATAAGTTGCGGTGGAGTCTACTACAAACAAGTTATTAAAGCCGCGAGTAAATGCTGCGCGTGTTGTCGACTCGCAACAAAGATGTGTCATTACTCCGCAAATAACGAGCTGTTTAATTCCCTGTTGAGTTAATACTTTTTGTAGTTCAGTTTGGTAAAATGCGTCCTGCTGAGTTTTATTTAGCACTGAAATCTCTGTATTAGTTAGGCAAGGAGTAATTTGTGCTAGTGGGTCCTCATCTCGGAGTAGCGAACCCCACCAGGTTAACATACTGCCAGCATTATCTTCGTTATTGGTATGGCGAGTCTGGATAACGGGCATATTGTGCGCTAGAAATGTATCTTGCAATTTTTTAATTGGTTTCAATATAGCATTTGCACTCGGAACATATGCATGCGAAGCAGGATCTAAGAAAAACTCTTGCATGTCGATAACGATTAATGCGATTTGTCCAGACACAAGGTTATAAGGATGGCGTACTCGAAATTCCTGCAACTCGGCCATATATTCGTTTGCCTGGGTGCTGATAGTTGATTCAGTGTAATATTGTTCTTTTTCGACCACTGTTATTCCCATTTGCCTAACGCTTTTGCGATTCTTTTGGCGCGCATAAACCAATCAACATTATGAACTCTAACATAGTCAGAATGTTGATCCAGATAACATCCCATAACAATGGTTTCAACATCGCGTTCCTGTGCTGGCTTTGGGGTAAATTGGCTCATAAATGACTTGCGCGAATGGCCCATCAGAATAGGTAGTTTTAGTTGATCAAATTCGGCAACACGCTTGATCATAGTAAAAGATTGTGCCGCAGTTTTGCCAAAACCGACACCCGGGTCGAAAATTAAACGATCTTTACTGATTCCATAATTAAGCAGTTTTTTTACGCGTTTTGTTGCCCAAGCGCATACCGCCGCAACCACATCTTTATCTTGGTCAATAACTATTTTGGAATTTACTGGTATGACTAAACTATGCATAAATACTAGATTAACAGCTGCATCCTTGACTACTTGGCACATATTGTCATCACCAAAACCGCAAACATCATTGATCCAGTCAACCCCAAGCTCGATCGCACGCTGCGCGGTTTGGTAACGTCTGGTGTCAACACTTATTTTGGGTTTAAACTTTTTATCATGCCAAAAAGCTAGTATCGCTTGCAAAATAGCTTCGAGTCTTTGCCATTCTTGCTCATGAGTAATGCTAAGTCCTCCAGGTCGAGTAGACTCGGCACCAATATCGATCACATCAGCTCCGGCATAAAATAATTGCTCGGCTTGCTGAACCGCTTTGTCGACGCTATTGAATTCTCCACCATCAGAAAAAGAATCAGGGGAAATATTTAGAGCTCCTACTGTTTGGGCTCCATCTATTCGATGTGCTATTTGTTTGGCCTGAAGCAACGTATCACCGCTAAATCTTGAGCCCCAGCTTTGAACTACCTCTTTGGCGGTTTTGCCTTGGTTGCCATGTTCTGCATGCAAGTAGACCCAATCTGGGGCAAGGTCTGCCAACGGCCACATTGCAAAAGGGCGCTCACAAAGATTTAGTTGCGGGACATTTAAGCGTTCATTCTCAATGATCTCGTCATCCCAGACTAATATATCAATATCAATTAGACGCGGGGACCAGCGCTCGTAGTGTTCTGGTCGGCCGATTTTCTTTTCAATTGCTTTTAACTGATCCAAAAGCTGCAATGGAGCTAATGATGTTGTGCAGCTAACGGCACTATTTAAATAGGGAATATCCCAGCCGGGTTCGGTATTTTCTGGCATCAGTGCGGCTGATTCATAAACCGGAGCGACCTGCTGCAGAGATAGTTCAGATATTTCTCCAAGCAGCTTTAAGGCTTGGCGTAAATTTGCTAGCCGATCACCAAGATTACTTCCCAAGCCTAGAATTATCATTAATTATTCTCCGTAAAATCGCTAATAGTAAAGCTACTAAATTCTAAATCAGCGCAAGGCTTAGGTTTTTTAACTTGTAAAACTATTTCAGTATCCCTGGGTAATTTTTTTTGCAATAACTCGTAGAGTTCATGAGCGAAAAATTCTATCAGGCGAAACGATTTGGTTGTAGCAAACTTTTTTATGTCTTGAGTCAAGGAATCATAGCAGAGAGTATCTTCTAACTCATCGCTAAAGCAGGCTTGCGGCAAATCAGGAAATTTTATAATGAGGTCTAAAAAAATCGATTGTTTTTTACTGCGCTCAGCCGCAGTCCAGCCAAGGTAGATATCAACTAGTAAATTGTTTAATTCTAATTTCGAAAATAATTTATTACTCATTGGATTAAGCTCAAAAATTCACTACGTGTTGGGGGATTCTTTTTAAAGATACCAAGCATGGTAGATGTTTTCATAATTGCATTTTGCTTTTCTACCCCTCGAGCCATAATGCACATATGTGCCGCTTCGATAACAACTCCCACACCTTTTGCGTCGGTCACTGTCATAATTGCGTCCGCAATCTGTTTGTTTAAATGTTCTTGTACTTGGAGTCGACGGGCAAACATCTCTACAATCCTAGCTATTTTTGATAATCCGAGGATTTTTCCATTAGGAATATAGCCAACATGACATTTGCCGATGATGGGTAAGAGATGATGCTCGCAGAGTGAAAACAATTCGATATCTTTAACGATTACTATTTCATTGCAATCAGAGCTGAATAGGGCATCATTGGTGATTTCTTGCAAGTCTAAGTCATAGCCGTGAGTTAAGTAACGAAAAGCTTTTGCGGCTCTTGCTGGAGTCCTTTTTAGTCCTTCACGATCTAAATCTTCACCAATGCCTTTTAAAAGGTCGGTGTAAACTGTGGTGAGGTTCTGTGTTATTTTTTTCTTATCAAGTTTCATTTTAGTGCCATTTTCCATAATTATACAAGCCTAAATAATAATGAAAATATTGCGTGCTTACAACTTTAATAGCACATTTAGTTGGTGGCAAAAAACTGATACATGATATAACATTGCATTTATAGATTAAGAGAGGACAATAATGAGTAAGGCAAGCAAAAAGAAAGTATTATTCAGCGGCATTCAGCCATCAGGGAAATTGCATCTCGGTGCTTATGTGGGAGCTATTAAAAATTGGCTCAAATTACAGCAAGAATATGACTGTCTGTTTTCGATTGTGGATTTGCATACTATTACAGTAAAGCAAGATCCGGAATTATTACGGCAGCGTTGTTATGAGTTTTTAGCTTTATATCTTGCTTGTGGCTTAGATCCGAAAAAAAATATTATTTTCGTCCAATCACATGTTGCGGCTCATGCTCAGCTGACGTGGATTTTAAATTGCATTGCTGGCATGGGTGAGCTTGGTCGCATGACCCAGTTTAAAGATAAATCGCAGAAATTTGCCAGCAATATTAATGTTGGTTTATTTGATTACCCGGTGTTACAAGCTGCGGATATTTTATTGTATAAAACTAATATCGTGCCGGTTGGCGCCGATCAAAAGCAGCATATTGAATTGTGTCGTGATATTGCTATTCGTTTTAACAATACTTATGGCGAAGTATTTACTATTCCAGAACCTTATATTCCCAAGGCTGAAGCTGGTGCCAGAATTATGAGCTTGCAAGAGCCAGAGAAAAAGATGTCCAAATCTGATGCTAATGAAAATAGTCTTATTGGTTTGTTAGATGATCCAAAAGTCATTATTAAAAAGATGAAGCGTGCAGTGACAGATTCTGATTCAGAAGTTAGATTTGCTGACGATAAACCTGGCGTTTCCAATTTATTGACGATTTATTCAGTGATTACTGATAAGCCTATTGCCGCTATTGAGAGCGAATATCAAGATATGGGATATGGGAAATTCAAAAGTGATTTGGGTGAAGTAATGGTCGAATTTCTGCAGCCAATTCAAGCGCGTTATCAAGAATTGCGTAGCGATGAGCCTATGCTTAATGCGATATTATTTGATGGAGCCGAAAGAGCTAGAGATCTGGCAGAGCCAATGCTGGATCGCGTGCACGAGGCTCTTGGCTTTATATCAACATAGATGATACCATTAAATATTATGTTGTCATTGCGAGGAGCATAGCGACGTGGCAATCCATAGAAGAAAGCTGGATTGCTTCGCTTCGCTCGCAATGACGTGATTTTTAGAGAATTATTTAAGGCATCTTAATGGAAAAAACTTATCTATTTTATGATCTCGAAACTACCGGCTTGAACAAATGTTTTGATCAGGTGTTACAATTTGCCGCCATTCGTACTGATATGGAATTAAATGAAATAGCTCGGCATGAGTTTTTAGTAAAGCTAAACCCTGATGTTGTTCCATCACCTGGAGCTGTCTTAACTCATGGTATTACACCAGAGTTTTTAAAAGCTGGCATCTGCGAATATGAAGCCATTAGTGAAATTCATCAGCTCATCAATCATCCCGGCACCATTAGTGTGGGATACAATACTCTTGGATTTGACGATGAGTTTTTGCGCTTTAGTTTTTATCGCAATCTGTTCACGCCATATACGCATCAGTATGCCAATAATTGTGGTCGCATGGATATTTATCCGATGACAGTGATGTATTATCTATACAAAAATGCCGCATTAAAATGGCCAGAAATAGATGGCAAAATGTCATTAAAACTAGAAAATATAAATGCTGCAAATGATTTATATGATGGCGATGCCCATGACGCCATGGTCGATGTCAAAGTAACTGTGGAATTAGCGCGGCAACTTAAATCTTATCGCGATATGTGGAAGTATTTGCGCGGCTATTTTGACAAGAATGCTGATCTGACACGCATAGCAACATTAGAACAAGCGATTATAGTTGATGGTTCTTTTGGTGCAGATAATAATTATCAAGCTCCGGTGTTAAAACTAGGCACTCATAATCACTACAAGAATCAGACTTTATGGCTTCGACTAGATTTGCCAGAATTGTGCAATACCGTAGTTGAAACCATCGGCAAGACAACATATGTGTTACATAAAAAAGCTGGGGATGTATATATGTTGTTGCCAGCTAATGAGCGTTTTATGAGTCACTTAGGTGAGGAGCGTTTGGATGTGGTTGCTGAAAATAAAAAATGGTTAGAGCAAAATCCGCAAATCTTTGCTGAGATTCAAAATTATCATAAAGAGTATAAATATCCTGCCGTGCCAAATGCCGATATTGATGCGACTTTGTATCAGGATCCTTTTTTATCTAATCACGAACAGGCTTTATGTAATCAATTTCACGCTGATTCTTTAGAAGAAAAACTGGTGACACTAGAACGCTTTACCAATAATAAATTGCGTGCTCAAGCTGTGCGAGTTTTAGGTCGTAATTATCCAGAATTGTTGCCAGAGCCGTATGCGGCTGAGTTTGCCGATTATCTCCAGCGTATAAATCCAGCAGAAGATGAAGTCGCATTAGTCGATTATAAAAATGCGCCAAAACTTACTCCTAAAACCGCATTACAAGAAATTGATGCACTGCGACAAACGGATTTGAATCGGCAAAAAATTGAATTACTTGATAATCTGGAAAATTATATTAAAACACAATGGGATTAAATATTAAATTGATTATTACCCCTATACTGTAATACAATTCATATCAGACGAGAAATAATACAGAGGAAGTAAATATTATTCAGATACTAAGACAAATTATACGCACTTTTGCCGTTACCATGGTTCTGCTGATGTTGGTTGGCTGTGCTACTAATCCGACCAATCCACAAGACCCTTATGAAGGTTTTAACCGCAAGGTTTTTACTTTTAATGAAGTTGCTGATAAGTATGCGATTCTGCCAGTAGTCAGAGGTTATGACGATATTACTCCTGATGTGGTGCAGACCAGTATCAACAACGTGTTTAGCAACCTCGGTGACATTCCGACTGTGGGAAATGATTTGCTTCAAGGCCATGTTGGCTGGGCTATAGCAGATACCTGGCGCTTTATTTTCAACACGACTATTGGCATTGGCGGTATTTTTGATGTGGCTTCGCATTTTGGTTTAAAAGACCGCAATCAGGATTTTGGTTTGACTTTGGCCAAATGGGGTGCAAAAAAATCACCATATATAGTATTTCCTTTCCTTGGACCAATGACAGTTAGAGACGGAGTTGGTGCGTTCTCTGAATATATGCTTATGACGGTTTATCCATTGATCCGACCTTACTATATACGTTGGGGTGTTTTATCGTTTTATTATGTGCATTTGCGTGCAGAATTATTGCCGGCTCAGGACTTAATAGAACAAGCGTTTGACCCATATGTATTTGTACGTGACGCTTATTTGCAACGCAGAGAATACCTGATTGAGCAAAATGAAGGCATTACGCCTAAGAATGGTGACGAGTACGTCAATGGTACTAGCAATGGCAGCGCTGCTCATCAAGAAACCGAATCTGATCCGGATCTCTACGTAGAAGAATAGTCATGCTGCATGTGGCATTATATGAGCCGGAAATTCCACCAAATACTGGCAATATTATTCGTTTGTGCGCTAATGCCAATGCCAAATTACATCTGATAAAACCCCTGGGATTTGAGTTAGATAGCAAACGCGTTCGTCGTGCTGGCTTGGATTATCATGATTTAGCTAATATGGAAATCCATGAAAATTTTGCGTCGTTATGTGAATTAAATTTAGATATCGTCGCCTGCACAACTAAAGCCACAACCAAACATACCGATCTAGATTATGCCGATGATATGATATTGTTATTTGGTCCTGAGACTCGAGGTCTTCCACAAGAAATTTTAGACACTTATCCAACTGTTAGAATTCCCATGGCACCCAACAATCGCAGCTTAAATTTATCTAATGCTGTAGCTATTGTTTTGTATGAGGCATTAAGACAGCTGGGTTTTGAAGGGCTTAGTTAAAATCAATAAATCATTCTCTGTCAATGGCCACTAGTGGGTCATTTTAGTTGGTCATTAACAGCATGAATATGTCATTGCGAGGAGCGACCTGTCCCGAGCTTGTCGAGGGAAGCGACGTGGCAATCCAGCGCTACATATAAAATGGATCGCGTCGTCGTTCCTCCTCGCGATGACGGGATGAACGTCATTGCGAGCGCAGAGAAGCAATCCAGTTTTTATGGTTTACTCGTAATAACATAGAGTTTTGTCTTTGGGAATGTACAGGGATGTTATTGACTCAATTTGCAAATAAAAACCGATATATGGAATACGCTACAGAAAAAACGTGAAAAAGAATCGATCCGTAAGATCAAACCCCTAAAAATTAAGCGTGCAGCTGCTGCGACTTAACACAACATTTGAGATCGTCATTCCCGCGAAGGCGGGAATCTTTTATTTATAAGGCTTTTCTAGATCCCCGCCTTCGCGGTGGTGAACGCAATACTAAGTCATCTGCATTATCTCTTTCATTTCTAAGCCGCCTGTGCGGCGGTGAACATTGACGTTAAAGTCATACTAGATAAAAGCCATTTCTAAGCCGCCTGTACGGCGGTGAACTATGAATTGCGCTCAAGCGTCTATTTTTGGGTTTTCTAAGCCGCCTGTACGGCGGTGAACTGCTAAATCAGAATACATTCAGAGAATATCCTTTTCTAAGCCGCCTGTACGGCGGTGAACTTACATACGAAGATCCTGAAGCTGATTTTATCTTTCTAAGCCGCCTGTGCGGCGGTGAACTAGGAATGACACAAACCCAACAAGCAGGTGAATTTCTAAGCCGCCTGTGCGGCGGTGAACCTAGTTATAGTGGTTCTGGTGCACTGGTTGACTTTCTAAGCCGCCTGTGCGGCGGTGAACTGATCCAGATACGGGACAGTCGGTAAGTGGTATTTCTAAGCCGCCTGTGCGGCGGTGAACCAATCTTTAATATCGGTACTGCTTCTATTCCATTTCTAAGCCGCCTGTGCGGCGGTGAACTTGATGTTAGCATGCCCCATATAGCTTTGTATTTTCTAAGCCGCCTGTGCGGCGGTGAACCTCAAAAGAATTTGTGGTTATGGCCCGTGAATTTTCTAAGCCGCCTGTGCGGCGGTGAACAAGATGTTTTGCGCACTGCACTATTTGTTAGATTTCTAAGCCGCCTGTGCGGCGGTGAACCTACTCAAGATTACATGCGACTTCAAGAAGAATTTCTAAGCCGCCTGTGCGGCGGTGAACCTACTCAAGATTACATGCGACTTCAAGAAGAATTTCTAAGCCGCCTGTGCGGCGGTGAACGTGATACAGCAAGCAATGGTATAACATTCTTAGTTTCTAAGCCGCCTGTGCGGCGGTGAACATCCCAATAAATCTGCTAGTTCATGAAAATCATTTCTAAGCCGCCTGTGCGGCGGTGAACCTTTAGTTGCTCTATGTGTTATAAGCTTTACATTTCTAAGCCGCCTGTGCGGCGGTGAACGTTCTACCGTACGAGAAGTTACATTAATGAAATTTCTAAGCCGCCTGTGCGGCGGTGAACGATCTTTAGAACCATTGTTTTCCCGAGGGTAATTTCTAAGCCGCCTGTGCGGCGGTGAACTAGATACTGCAGGGGCTACACAATGGGATAATTTTCTAAGCCGCCTGTGCGGCGGTGAACGAAAAATAACAATGACAAATAAATTTTTAGAATTTCTAAGCCGCCTGTGCGGCGGTGAACTATCAGCTAACATTATTGCTGCATTATATACGTTTCTAAGCCGCCTGTGCGGCGGTGAACATGTCGGGCGTGACAATCAGTGGTGTGTCAAATTTCTAAGCCGCCTGTGCGGCGGTGAACGATTGTTACAAGAGTTTTATAATAACGTATTATTTCTAAGCCGCCTGTGCGGCGGTGAACGTCTTCACTGCGACAAAAGCCGTGTAATTATGTTTCTAAGCCGCCTGTGCGGCGGTGAACAACAAAGTTACAAGAAAAAAGTAAGCTACATCATGAGTTTAAATGTATTTGATCAAAAAAACCAAAAATTTTAGCCTGCCCATAACCTCTTGATATTTTTCCGTTTTTTTAAAGAGCGATTTTTTTTGGTTAAAATACCGGTACTGTGGTTTTACTGCTTAATCCATAACATGAATAAAACCCTGCTTGCGGTTGATCCACTATCGTCTTTTCAATAAATAATTGGAAACGCTGACCGTTTGTTTCGCTATGCATATTGATATATGGCAATTGACTTCGGTTTGCTTCATAGGTTTCAAAGTGCACAAGAGCCTGTTCGAAAGTCTCGCCTTTACGTTTGGCTCGTCGCCTTGCCAGATTCTCTTTACTCCCATTAGGTCTAATATGCTTAAAGCATGCGTATCCTTCTACTTTTTCAGGCACGGATTTTATTTCGCTTAGGTGAATATAATCTTTGAGACGCTCTAACCATTTGTCGCACTGCATTTGTTTCAGCGATTGCTTATCGGCTGCAAACAGTCGCAGCTTTGTGCCCAGAGAATATTCGGATGAATCGTACTCAGGAAAAGCAACACCAATGGCCGATTGGTTCTCTGTCCTTTTGTTTTCTACCAATGCAAGGTGTATCTGCTGATAAAGCTTTTCCCAGAAACAACATAATTCGATATTAGCTTTGTGCAATAAGGAAATTTCTTGATAGTAATTCATCAGCGTCGAACCCCCCTTGTGTCTATATTGGTGACATAGGCCAAACCTTTTTTACCCAGGTAAAAACTAGAAACACCAGCATTTTCTATCATGTTTTTTATTTCTTTGGCTTTATCGCGATCAATAGCTATATTAATTTCAAGTTGACCGCTAGCCTTTGTCATTAATAATTTGCTTTTACCCTCTCCTTGTACGAATTCTTCTCGAACATAAGGATTGCCCCATATTTTTTTTCTATCGCCAGTGGTGAAGCGATACATAAAATCTTTTTTTGTAAAACCGCGTTTTGCTATGCCGCTAATGCCTCCTGCTTTAGTTTTAGCAGAATCCATATCAAAATGTTTGGAAAGGCGCTCTAACTGTAGATACAGGGCAGAACAATACAAGCTAATCGGTTTTAGCTTACCTTTCTCGTTGATATAATCAACATCAACAAATTTGTTTCTTAAAACTGCAATAGCTCTATTGGCATCACCTTCATTTGCTATTGGCTTTTGTTTATTTAATAACTCTAATCTAGCAATGATAGATAATGGATTGAGTTGAATGTAAGAATTAATTTGATATTGCTCATCAACAATAAATAGACAAAGATCTTCAAAATCTAGCGCCAGAACTCCCCAAAACTCCTGAGAATAGTCAGACTGAAAAATCACATCATTCGCTTTAATAGCTCCTGTAAAAGCATTTTGGTCAGTGCTGCCTGTGACATTACGAATATAGGTAAACTCATTAGTGATTAATGGTCTATCTTTAAAAGTTACCAGAGGCTCAATGTTTTTAAAAAAATAATCGCATGCATGTCTTGATTGATAAAGTTTGCGTTGATCTCCAATTAAACGATTTAGAACACCCATGACTGTATCAAGGCTAATAGTACGTTTCTTGAAGTTTTCTTTTGTTTTTAGATTGGTCATAGAGCCTACAAATCTTCTACCTTTCTTAGGCAAGGGCTCATTGTTACTACCATCTAAAAAAGAATTACGCCATGATGATTCATAACTAATTGATATATTCATAGCTTTGCCTACTTTGCATAAAAATAAGAGGCAAAGTTAGTCTCTGCCTGGGGCGATGTTTCGCTCTCATTCCGTTTGATACGCATCATTTTATTGCTATCGTTATAATCAATTAAGACTTCGTCAACATACATATATGATTTTGCTTGTCTGATCGTGAGCTCTTTAATTCTTTGAATAGTGGTTTCGACCAAAATTTTTATTGCATCTTGGTTAAGTAAAATACCGTTTTCACCTTCCTCAAATATGGTTCCTTTACGGACATAGTTTTTATTGAACTTAGCCTCTGGGAATAATTCTGGATTTAATGATTTAATGTAGTCTTGCACTAGTTGTGCAATTTCTTCACCTTGGTTCTCAATTACCATTGCTGCGCGGTCAAACTTCTTATCCAAAGAAATAAATTGTAATTGCTCTATACTAATAGAACCATAGGATAAATATTCTGTATCCCCAAAAGTCGTTTTAGAAAAAAATGATGAACTATCTCTTTCTCCCGCTTGGCCAAACTGTTCAAAATTACCATTACCAAGCTGGTCCACAAAATCTTCAACCAACAATGGGCTTGTTCGCTTACATTGGCTAGAAGGCACAACATAGCCACGGATTAAACCAGTTAATGACGCTATGACTTTGTCTAGATTCTTATCTTTTGCATAGTGAAGATCATACGCTTGATCACGAAACAAATGATGCCGGATGCAATTCTGGCTGATATATAAGGGAGTTTTCTTAAAATCAATATCGGTTGGTTCTTTACGATATTTGTATCCCGTATCTTTTTCCTTTCCTGATAAATTTGTATACCCTCGTAATTTTGGCAATGTATGGTTATCAACTGTTGTCCCATTTTCCTGAGCAAGATTGGTTGGACCATTCCAGTTGACTACTCCATGCCCCAGCGCCTTGATTTTGAAATCGACACTTTTAATGCCAGTCACTTTTTCTGATTGCATATTATTCTCCTTTGTTGTTGAGTTGTTTTAATGAAATAGCCCCGATTGGCTGCTTCTTTCCTATTGCATAATAAATAGCATAAGGGTGGGATTGTGCCTCCACCTTTTTTAGATCTTCGAGTGTATAACTCAAATATATTGGCATCTCAGGATTTCTGGCCTCGTTTAATAACTGGCTATCATTGTACGCCTTTTTTACATGTTTAATATTATGATGTTTCTTTGCCATGAATGCCAATAAATTTTGATCAGATATGCCATGCCCACAAATCATATCTACTGAATAGGTGAGACTTTCTTCAGAATCTTTTTCTGAATAGGCATAGTCACCTATAATTTCATAATTATTACGATTAATGATATTACAGATCGCCATCTGAACAAAACGGTTATCGCCTCGAAGCGAGTGTTTTTTGATTTTAATTTTGTTTTCTTCTTTTTTGTATGATGGCAATGTCACAGGGTCGCACAATTTATGTTCAATTTTGGCCACACTATCTTTTAATGCCGCCACCAAATCTTGCTCGATTAATTGACAGCAATGCTCGTCTTGATAAAAACGATCATACAGAGCATATATTTGGCTGATCGTGATTGGTTTCTCTGGCAACTCATTTTGGAGGAAATCAAACCAAACTTTTGAGCTGTGCAGACAATACAGCTTGTTCAAGAAGCGCGAACTGCTATCCTTGGATTTTCCATTTTTTACAGCCTCTGTTACCGCAATCATATACTGATTAACCTGCTTATTTTGGCCAAAACGATCCAACCTCCCAAGCCGCTGCAAGAAATTTTCCGCAAGGGTCATTTCGCTGACCATCTTGTCGCATGTGATGTTGAGTGATGCCTGTACAATAGGGCCGCTGCGCAATATATCATAATCCTTGCTACCATTTTTCTTAAATGCATCAAAAGTCTTATTAAACAAATCTTCTTTGTCTGATTTTTTGAATTTTGAATGAAGTAGTATGCCATTTTCTGTATTCTGGTTATCAATAAAACTTTTTTGGGCGGTGATTGCAGTGTTGCTGATAACAAATGTATTAGCTGGATACCGCTGGAACAAAGGATTGCTGGTGTCTTCATTTTTTTCATCGTAATCAATAAACTCCACTTGATACTGGCTATTGTTAAAGCTATCTATGCCAACCATGTCTCTTTCTGGAAGTTGTAAAAATTTCGTGATAAATAGCGGGTTTGGCGTAGCCGATACCAATAGCGTATTGGGCAACGTATTGTCATCATCCTGCTGATGTTTTTTGCACGCCACCAATTCCGCAAACAGCAGGTTAAATGCTGGCATATTGATGTATTCATGATATTCATCAAACACCACATGCGCATCCATAAAGCTAATGAGCGTGGTGACATTACGGTGGGTAGTAATGGAGTTGACGATTTGATCAATCGTGGTGATTACAATGTCTCCGGAAAACTCACTTCCCTCAGAGGTATCAACAGGCTTTCCAGAAACCAAAGTTTGCTTGATCTCTCCAGTGCATATTTCGACTTTTGCACCAGGTAAGTATTCATTTAACGACAAGTCCTTGAACAATCCTTCACAAATTTGAACTCGTGGGCATACCCAGAATATTTTTTTAGCTCCAGTATTTAACGCCCATTCCAGCGCAATCTTGGTTTTTCCGCATCCAGCTGGTCCTTTTAGAACGCCAATAGTGACTTCATCGTCAGACAAATCTTGTGCGGCAATAGTCTGTTTTTTATTTCGATCAACGTCTGGGTTGTTTTGGTTAAATCCATCCAAGCATTGCTGAATATGATGTTTCAGCCCTCGATCTTTCTGAAAGGCTTCATCGAGGATTTCATCTAATGTATGATTATTGATGCGTTCATTGAGAGCTTCACCGGTGAGGTTTTTTGATACTAGCTTGTCAGCGGTAATCAGCGCTGAACGAGCAATATTATTCTTAGCATTGTATTGGATATTGTTTTGATATTTATCAACAAACTCTTTCCCTGAGTAGCGCTTGTACTTAGGTAGCTCTTTCGATTCCAGCGCATTTTCAATATTGTCAAATTGAGGGATGTCCAGATGATCAATCTCTATTGGTGTATTATCAAGATATTCATCGGAAATACCTTTTATTGATTTCAATATGGCTGCTACAGATGCTGCCAGGTTTGAATAACTCTGTTCTAGGTTCTCCAGTTTATTGAAAATCCCTATCATTCCTTTAATTTCGTTATCATTATCACGAAGAGGTTTTGCATGATGCCAATAAATAGCATGTTTAGCTCTGGCAAGTGAATCATCGTTGATGCCTTGTAGATCAAACAACAAATGAAACAATAACAATGAGATTTCATTGTGTCGAGGATGCTTTTGCCAGGAAAACTTTCCTGCTTTTTTATCAATATGTTGTCCGTCATCTGGCACATCTTCAAAATTTTTCTTCTTTAGTAGATTGCTCAACCAATCCTGAAAAACCGGATCAATTTTACCAATATCGTGCCAACATCCCGCTATAAAAACAGCATTTGCCAAATTATTATCTTTAGGAATCAATCGTTTTACGATCTGGTAAGCAAGATATCCCACTGCAAATGAATGCTGATCCAGCCGTTGTGTTTTTGTGTTGGCGTAAATTTGGTCTACCATAATTTTAATCTCTCCAATTATTATTTGATTGCTCGTATAATTCACCGGCACTACACCTCGTGCATCAAACTTATTTTTATTCCCCACCACCCATAAAAGCTGGCTTCGAGATCTGCTTCTAATCCAGTGGCAAGATATTGCTGTGCTTTTGCTGGCAGTTTGGCGCAACATTTTTTTAACTGTCCTCAAGCCTTCTTCCGTAATAACAGTTTGCCAAGTATTATCTCCTATGCGATCAGCAAAAGCATCAAGTACTCGGCGAGTTTTCTTGAGAGCGTTTTTTTCACATTGAGAAATGAAAGTTACCATCATAATGGTGCGCTCTCTTTGTTCTGTAAAGCTAATATTTTAACTTGATCGAACATCACATCTAATACTTTATGGTCAGTAAAGGCTTGAATACATTGTTGGCGAAATTCCTGATCTGTGGCATTTTCTTTCGCGCAGATAAATGCCCATGGTAAAACGATAGCATCTTTAATCAGATCGGCAACATCAAACACCAATGCGCCTCGGCGAGTTTTGCCATGCATAACAGCAAAACCATGCGGAATACCTAATACCCAAAGCGTGGTGGCGGCTAGACCATAAGCAAGATAATTGCCGTGATTAAGGAAACCGTTGGCTTTATCGGTAGCTTCTCGTTCGCGGACAAAGCCTGTTATTTTGTTTCTCTGTGCGGCGAGTTTATAGAGTTGTTTGGTTAGCCTGGCTTCAATAGCCAAAAGGTTAGTGGTTTTGTTTGAAGTATCTATTTGATTTTGAAAAGCATCTAAAGCCTTGGCAATAATAGGATCAGTAGCATCAAAACCCGAATTTATTAATTCACGATCTTTGCTCCAGACTTTCCGCAAATAATCAATCCGTTTATGTTGTAATTTTTTAGCGGCCTGCAAACGTTTCTCATCATCGAACCAGAAACCTAACCAGCCTTGTAAATATTCTGTGGGTCGATATTCACTTTGTGGAGTCATCCATTCTATATTATTACCCATATAAAGTGGTGTACCACTACCGCCACAAAATCCAATAAGCACACTAGCTTGTGCTAGCATACGTACTGCAGCTTGAGTAATGGAAGTACCAGTGCCTAAAAGAATCACTGTAGTATTAGCAATTGGTATATTGAAATATAGATTCTCTTTTTTTGCTTCAGTAAGATAGAGTACACGCCCGTCTTTCTGCATAACTCGGCAATGCTCTAAATAGTATAAATTTGCCCGCTTTGAATGCAAGATTGGTTTTAAGTCAGATGGTGAAAACTGATCCATATTAATACTAATCCACAATGTTTAAATTGCAGGAAATCCTATTCATTTGTTGCTTAATTCAGCGACTTAATCTTAATGAACTATTTTCCCTTCTTTGGCTTCTTCCATTTGCTGCTGATATAAAGCTTCAAAATTAACTGGAGCTAAATGTAACGGCGGGAAGCTGGCATGAGAAACCAAATCAGCGATTCTTTCTCTAGCATATGGGAACAAAACGTTAGGACAGAAACTTTCTAGCATCGGCTTTAATTGATCTTTAGGGAAATTTTGCACAGTAAAAATACCGGCTTGATTTACTTCAACCAAAAAAGCAATTTTGTCTTTTAATTTCACTGTAACAATGATTTTTAATGTAACTTCATTAACATCAGTTTCCAGTTCTACAACTTTGACATTAAGATCGATATTAATATCAGGCTCCCAATCTGTTTTGAAAATCTCAGGAACATGTGGTGCTTCAAACGAAACATCTTTAGCATAAATTCGTTGAATCGCAAATTCTGGCTGCTTTGCCTTGGTTTTTTTATCGCTCATATCTTTCTCCTAGTTCTTTGTTAGCGGTAAGCCGCTTTTTAACCAGCCGGTAACGCCGCCGTCTATAGCATATACTTGGGCGAATCCTTGCTGAGTTAAAGTCAAACCAGCTTTCAGTGAAGCTTGACCCGTATTGCAAACCAAGATAATAGGCTTGGTTTTGAATTTATTGAGCTTGTTTAGATTTTTTTCTAAATCAGCTATAGGTATCGACATAGCATCGGTTAAATGTCCTTTAGCAAATTCTTCTGCAGATCGCACATCGATAACTTTGGCGCTTTCATGGTTCATTAGATTCACTACTTCTTGGGGTGAAATCTTACGTACGCCTTTAACGTTTTTGCGCGTTTCTTCCATTACCAGTAACACAATAACTGCAACTAATGCGACCCACAGCACCCAATGTTTAATAATAAATGGTATAAATTGATTCATAATGTTCATAATGAGAGAGTATACACGTTTATAACATTATAATTCAAACAAATTGTAAACCTTGCAATTATTCAGCAGCCTTCATTAATTGTATGTTATAATGCAACGTGTATAGCAAGTTAGGGGAAAAATACCATTAGAAATAAAATTTTTTACGCATAGGCAGATTTGAGGTATCACACATGAAACTTCTTGATTTAAGAAAATCAGGTTCTCAAAGAGCAGAATTAGATGTCCCATTAGACTTTATTAAGCGTGTAGTACAACAAAATACGAACAGAGAATTAAGATTTGAAGATCCTCTGCTTGCAGGTAGATACAATGAGCATTTTAAATTAGTTTTGTTTCCTGATCCGCTAGGAATTGTTGTTGTTGCTGATAAATTTATCCCGAAAAATACTTTGCTGTGCCCCTATGGCGGCCAGACAATAAGCAGTAAAGCTGTCACTAGTAGTGATGAGATATCATATTTGCTTTCACCGCAAAATTTTAATACAGCCCAGCAGGCTAAGGACTACGGCGACTTTGGCTCATTATTTTGTCACTTGCCTAGTGATGAATTTTTAGATAAATTTTGTATTGCAAAACAGGATCGCATTGGAATACAAACAGCAAATGTAGATTTGGAAATGCAGAAGAAAGGCAATGACACAAGATTGTATTTTAGAACAACTCAAGATATTAAACCCAATACCCCAATTGGTTTCGACTATGGTCTTATGTACTGGGTGCAGGTAAAAGCATCGCCTATTCTATTTGCGGTGAATAGTTTTGAGTTAATAGATTTAACCCAGCTTAAGTTCATTAGTATGGTAGGCTTTTATGATCACGAAACAAAACGAGCTGGTTTGCTTAATTCGCAAACGCGGAGGTGGGATTTACTAGAAGCAATGAATTTGGGTATTGCAAGTAAGTTAATGAAGGAACAATGTAGTAATGAGAATCCATGGGCTATGCATCAGACTTTAACTTCTGATATTGCATTAAATTTATCTGAATGCGTTCCAGTATTGAATGAGGCTGGATTTGGAAGCAGGTTAAAAAAGCTAATTATTTTTTTTCCTGCTCATCAAATGTTAAATTGTGCATATCCTCCTGGCTCATATTACGACGAGAAGAAAGGATTTGTGGTTATGCCAAATTAGGGGGCAAATTTCGGATTGCAACAGCTCCATTAAGGCTGCTGTTTTGCCAAATTGGTGATAAAATCTCTTAATATACGCAAAGTTTCTTCAGGTTTGTCGGCATACACAGGATCACCGGCACCAACAATAATTTCAAATCTAACATTTGCACTAGTCATTTTGCTTACCATTTTTTTAGCGCATATTGATGGATGCTCTGGATCTTCTGAACCAGATATAACCAAAGTCGGTGCTACAATCATGTTTAATTGATCATGATAATCAAACTGGTATTGCTCTTCCTTGTCAAATTTCATCCAAACAGCTTCATTTTGTTTGCAAACATCTAATTCCTCTAGCCGAAATGGTTTCTCTGAAAAAAGCGGAGCACAATGTTTGAGATATAATTCAGATGTTTCTGGATCACCGGCATTTACCGCTAAATTTTTTACAATTTTAGCAACCAAATCCCCATCTTGTCCTCGAGCTATTGCTTTTTGCTTGTAAGCTTTTGCACGAGCTTCAAAATCATTTTTAGCCTCTGTATTACATAATATTAACGCTCCAGGATGATCAGGATACCGCGTGGCGTAATCAAGCGCGACCCAACCTCCAAAAGAAAAACCCACCACAATCGGTTTTTCTATATCCAAGGCATTACAAAATTCA
>SDBS01000666.1_pt1 | contig 34183 bp, 30 predicted proteins | sample 2277091 | NCBI WGS metagenome assembly SDBS01 (sample SAMN10404972, study PRJNA504765) | marine sediment metagenome | isolation source: marine sediment core GS10_PC15, 163 cmbsf | place: Arctic Ocean: Southern Knipovich Ridge | collected 2010 | reverse complement strand
TTCAGCACCAACTATATAGTGCCTTACTGTGTTTGCTTCTCCTTTAATCATGGAAACAACTTTTATATCAACTGCATGATTATTAGGATTTTGTAAGGTCAACCATTCGTCAAAGCCATTACCTGTGTAACCTTCAGGAAAATACAAATTATTTGACGGGGAAGTAGCGCCAATAACACTATGTCCACCTTGCCATTTACCTTGATAGTTGAAGTACATTGGTCTTTCAGCAACAATTAGTGAGTCACAAGATACTTTCATAGATACTTCTTTACCATGTCCTATAGCATCATTAACAAATACAGTATATCTTGTTTCAGGACCAACTATGTAATTTCTTACTTGGTTAGCCCCGCCTCTGATCATATAGACAACATTTACACTTACAGTATGGGAATTAGGATTTTGTAAGGTCAACCATTGTTCAAAGCCTTTTCCTGTATATCCTTCTGCAAACAGCCACAATTTAGATGTGGAAACAGCTCCTGAAACATTGTGTCCACCTTGCCATTTTCCTTGATAGTTAAAATACATTGGTCTTTCTGCAACAATAAATGAGTCACAAGATACTTTCATGGATACTTCTTTGTTATATCCTACAGCATCATTGACTTTGATTGTTTCTCTGGTTTCAGCACCAATACTATAGTACCTTGTTCTGTTTGCTTCTCCAGAAATCATGTAAATAATTTCTACATCAACTGCATGATCATTAGGATTTTGTAAAGTCAACCATTCATCAAAGCCTGAACCTGTGTAGCCTTCAGGGAAGTACAAAACTGTTTTTGTAGTATTGTCTGATACATTATCACCATAATTCAAACTCCCTGTTGCTAAACCAAAATTGGTAAAACAAAAGACTAAAATCATAAAAATCGAAACAATCATTCGTGACTTTTTCATTTTCTTTCATCCTTTCATAGATCTTTTACTGACTTTTTTTGAATTTTGGATTTCCATTTTCCATTCACCATCCCTTTAAGTTTAGAAGGTTGTAAAAGAGCTGAATTTTTTATATTAAAAAATAAGAGATTATAATATACTCCCTTAAAAAATGTTTGTCAAGTTCTGCTGGATTTATCAATAAAAACTTACAATACAAAAAGAAAAACTCCTTACTGTTGAGTATTGAAACTCGACATTATGTCCAGTAAGGAGTTTTTTTGGTTTATTTAATTTTTAGTTGTTGAGGAAAGGTTATTGAGCAAATGGTTTACAGCGTGTTCGTTTAAAGTCCCTGAGCCAAAGATGAAATGTTTGTTGTCGCCTAGGTAAAGAACTACGTTTTGCATCCAGATTTTCAGCGTTTTCACATAGTAACATTCTTTGATACATAGCTAGAGCTTCTCTTCTCCGAGCTGTTTCTTCAGCTTTTCTCTTTGCTTTTTCTCTTTCTCTTTCTTTTTCTTTTATTGCTGCTGTTGCATCCCCGCCTATTGAAAAAAGCCATCTGAATGCCAAAACTCCATATTTTATTGTTATATATGAAGTGGTTGTTAAAAATAAAGTGCCTATAACAGTAATAGCCAGTATTGCAAGCAGTAATTTAATTAGTCCAATATCTGGCAGGGGAAGAAACAATCCAGTAGCAATAAGAACCAAAAATACACAAATTAGAACTGTTGGTTTTATCATTCTTACAATAAGATGATGTTTTCTTCCTTTTTTATTTCTTTTGAATATAGAATCATTACTTATTGCATAATGATAAAGATTTACGATTGAATAGGTAAAAGGATGAAAAATATTGCCGAAGATATATCTTGATTCTATTCCTCTAACACCCCGTATAAAAGCTATTGAAGTTAAAAAGAGTGTAGCTATAGTCTTTCCTAATAACCAAATTGCAATAAAAAGTGCTTGTATTGTATATGCGGAGATTCTTCTTTTTTTGAATTGACATTGATCCCTTGGAGGAGTTTCGTGCCAGAAGTTAACCCACCATTTTTCCCATTCAGCAGGTTCTGGAGCAAAAAACTCTTTATCTACATAGATATCAAGTTGTTTTTCTCCTTCTATTCTTTTGCAATCATGACCAAAATATGAGTAGAAATTTTCACAATTGTGTTCAAATATTTCGTTTTCATATTCTGTACTAGACCTTTTTTCCATAAAGAATTTTTTTAGCTTTTTGGTGCTTTCTTTCCCTTCGTCTTTGAAAGCCCAGACAATTGTGGCAAAGATTCTATTTTCCCCTGGTTTTTTGAATGGAATAAAATCCCACTCTTGTTCCAAAGGTTTCAATATTCTTTCTATTTCTCTGCCATTATTAACAACAGAAATAAGAAGAAATGGATATTTTACATCATTTTCCTTCAGTATTCTTTTTGTTTTTTCAGTGATGCACCAACGAACTGGCATATTAGAATCAGATAATTTAAGGGTTGATTCATCTACAATTTCTGCTATTTCAACATTGGTGATCATTTCTAATGGCATCAGCCTTAATCTCCTTTCTTTTTTTCTGTTTTTGAAATCTCAATGATTTTTTGCAAGAAAAATTTGCCTGACTACTATTCCTCCTTTCCCTCAAATATTATATAAGCCAGGACACAAACCAATTTTAATAATATTAACCTGCATCTTTGCTGATTTTTTTAATGTTCACACAGAATATAAAATCGTAACAAACAAACCATCAATTGTCAAGGGTTTTTTGGAAAATAAAAAAAACTCCTGCTGGGATTATGACTTTTGGTCAATATATCCCAACAGGAGCAATAGGTTGTTATACTAAGATTTTAGCTCTAACTGCTACTTTTTGAAGTCTTCAACAGTTTTGGAGCTATTTTTTGAAGAGAAGAAAATAGTTTTCCAACTTTATTCTTCAATTCTTGATCGGCATTGACTAAATTAAGAAAAGCTTCAACTTGTTCTTCTATAGTGCCGTCATCCAGGCTATCAACCATCTCTGAGACTTCATCAAAAGTCTCACTATCAACGGCTTCTTCTAGAAATTCACTTCCTTTTTTTCGAAGAAAATTGATCTTTGTGGTAAGGGTTCTTCCTTTGGTTTTTTGAAGAAGAGGGGAGATTATTTGTTTTAAATCTTGGTTTTCTTCTTCAACCTCTTTTTTTATAGCTTCTTCAATTTCCTCTTCCTTTATTTCTTGTTGGGCGCTTTCCAAAATTTCTTTTTTCATTTTCTTTACTTGGTCAGTTTGTTTTAAATCCTCTTCAGTTTTGTGATCATCAACTGGTGCTCCAAGTTTTTCCATTGCCAACAGTGTCATTAGAAGACTGAGAGCGTTTGTGCCATTACCATCGCCATTTCCGTTGCCCATGTTCACAACTGTTTCTGGCACAATAGGAATTTTTGATTCTCCAATTGCTTTTGCAAATTTAGTCATAACATCTTGAGTTACCTGATAATGCGGTCCGCCATAAGCAGATACTTGTTCTTCAATAGCAATAGCCTTGCCAATACCAACACGAGCTTCTTTTTCAGCCCCAGCTTGAGCTAGTATTTTAATTTTTTGAGCGTCTTGTGCAGCTTTTGCCAATTCGCCTTTACCTTTGTTTTGTTGAACTTGAATTTCGATCATAGATCCTTTTAGATCTTTTTGTTTATCAGCTTCTGCTCTTGCTGATTCTAGATTTTTTCTTTCATTTTCAGCCTTTGTTTTTTCTATATAGGTGAATGCCTTTTCTGTAGCAATTGCTTTTTGCCGCAGTTGAGATAAAATCTCGTTAATTTTACTTTCAGTTTCTTTCGCTGCCTTTGATACTTCTCCTTCTTTCCCTTCTTCTTTTTGTGTATGAGGTGTTCCGATAAGAACTTCTTCTAATTCCAGATTATAAGCATCAAATCTTTTTTTCATCTCTTCAGTGGCATCAGCCTGTATTTTGGTCCGTTCTTGAATTAATTCAACTAAGGTTTTTTGCTGGGCAACATTTTTGAAATATGCAGATACCAAAGGATCAAGTGTTTGTTCAACCAGTTTTTTAACATCACCGAATCTTTGAATGACAAGCGGGGCTTTTTCATAGTCAATATGAATTACCACAGAAAGAGGTAGTGCCGGTTCAAAAGCATCTTTTGTAATTAGTCCAACCTCTACTAATTTTGTGTCATATTGATGATCTCCCGTTTCTTCTTTAATCCATTTTAAAATTATGTTTGTTGTAGGCACTTCCAAGATTTTTCCAGCATAGGTGTTAAAGGCATATTTGCCGGGCATCAATGGATTTTCCCATACTCCACGCTCGCCTTGTTCAACAAGTTCACCATGTCGGTATTTGTCGCCAGATACGTCCTTGCCTTTTTGCCCAAAATAAGAAACAACAACACCAGCATTGCCAATTTCTACAGGGGTTTTGTTAATTATTTCTACTGTGGCAAACAGTCTGTTAATAAAATATGTTCCTTCAGTAAGTACTTGATATTGTCTGCCTCTAAAGCCCTTGGCTTCCAAAAATTCTTCAGGATTTTGAAAATTATTGTGATAATGTTTTTTATCTTTTGTATCTTCATCTGCTGTATCATCTACTACATCACCTACTATTGGAGCAATAATATCACCACTGGGTAATGAAGGACCATCATGAACTGTCACAATACCCATTTTGTCATTTTCGTCTTTTATAATTATTGGGTTAAATCCTTCAACAGATTTCAGACGAGTCGTCATGTCTTGGATAATTTTCTTTTCTTGTTTATCACCCATTGGCAAATAATATGTATCATTTTCTGTAATGACAATAAACTGGGCCAGATTAAAGGCATATGTTCCCTCACGAATAATAGCTCTTTGCGGCCCTTTCTGTCCTTCATTTTCAAGGAATCCTTTTACATCTTGAAAATGATTTCCAGGAACGACTTTTCCCAATGTTTGTTCTGGAGGCAATGGTTCACCGTCTCTTGCAAAAACATAGCCAATTTTTCCTTGTGGTATTGTTACTAAGGGCTGAATGTGAACCTTATACATAATTGGTGATCGAAAGTGGATTCCACCACGAAGAATTTCTGGCTGATAGCCAGCCTCGTCTTCTAAAGCTATGATAGAATCCTTAAGCGATCCTTTTTGTGACCACCATTTTTCTACAATTCCAACCTTATTATTTTTGATAACACGAATACCTGATCCTTTATAGAGGATGGAAAGGAGAATTAAAAATCCTATTGCCGTTAAACAAAACATGATAATCGGACCAAAAAAATCAGTATTTAAAAAATCCAACACTTGTTTCCCTCCTTTTAGTTTTTTAAATATTTACAAGATCTTACAGATTGTCTGGATTAAACCATTTCACCTCCTCATATTTTTTTATTTTCACAGCAAGGTTTGTAATTTGAAAACTTCTTTTTTGCAAAATTATCACAATCTTACTGATTTTTTTAATGTTCAAACAGAAGATAAAAGCATATCAAACAGATTGCCAATTGTCAAGGGTTTTTTGGAAAATAAAAAAATGGCTTAATTAAACCATTTTTTACATTCTCTGATAAAAAAAATTAAGATTTTTTTAACTTATTGATCAACTTTTTCCCTCTGCCTACAATAGCGGGGCTACCTTTTTTCATGAGATTTTCAATAATTTTTATTATTTTAGATCTTAAAGTTTTATCTTCTTTAGCAAAATTAGCCAAAGTTTGCATGGAAAAAACTTTTACAATATTGCTTTTACTGGTATTAATATAGTTTAACAATATTTTTATAACAACATCTCTTTCTTTTTTGTTAACTTTCAGATAGGAAAACATTTGAGCTGTATGCCATTGTACTTCCTGCTGTTCTATCTTGGAAACCTCATTGATTAATTTGTTTTTAAATGGTTGTAGATATTTAGGGCGGGCAGAAGAAACTTTCTCCAAAGCATCAGCAGAGCGCATTTTTACCCTTGGATCATCATTAAATATTCCTTCAAAAACTTCTCTAAATAATGAAGGTTTTTTTAATATATCTTCAACAACTTCATCGGACCTGCCAACAGATCGCAGATCTCCACCTTTTAATTTTTCCAGAATATTATTCATATTTGCCTTTTATTATTTCTTGTCTTTGTTTTTATGATGTTCGTGCCAGTCCCAGCAGCACCATTTTGAGGAACTCTTTCTTCCAAATAAAATAGAAAGACCAAAAGCAATAAAGATTACCGGCCAAAAGATGTCTGGCTCACCGGGAATATATCCCATATTTTGTAAAAGCCAACCAATACCTATGATTAAAAACGCTATCCCAAAAAACATTTTAACTCCTTTTTAATTATTAAAATTAATATTATTTCTTTTTTATAGGTTTACAACAATCACAATCACATTTGCATTCACATTTACATCTATCATTTTGGTTACAAACAAAGGTAAACCCTTCACAACAATTTTGTTCTTTGTTAATTTTTTTCTTGCTCATAAAACCTCCTTTTAATTATTATGAGAAATTTTTTAAAAAATCCTGTGCTTTTTTAAAAGTTTTTTTATTTATTTTGCAATTAATATACTTACCTTCTTTTTTTATTATAATAAGATTTGCATTAATAAGCTCTTTAATATGATGAGATATAGTTGGGGGAGTAAGTTTTAATATTTCAGAAAAATCTTTCATACAGGCGTTTTTACAGCAATCTTCTTGATCAATTCTGCATTTGTCTTCATTTTTATAAATGCATAACAAAATTTTAACTCTGTTTTCATCTGAAAGAGCTTTGAATATTTTAGATAATTCTTTGGTTTCTTTGCTCATTTTTGACCTCACTTAGTTAGATAGTTTGATAACTGTCTAAATATTATTATAAAAAAAAGACCTTGTCAAGTATTTTGCCAAAATTTAAAAAAAATGGCTGGAAATAGCCATTTTAGTGAATAAAAATAAAAAAAGGGGAGACCAGAAAAATATGAAAATATTTGTTTTCCTGGTCTCCTTTTGTATAATCCGATCAAGTGTACAAATTTACTTGTAAGGATATGTGATTTTAAGCGCATTGAAATTATAAATATAAAGGGAGTCTAGCCCAACTATGAGTTATAAATTAAAGACAGCCATCATCTCCTTTTTCTTGTATTTATTTAGTTGTCAATGAACATCACCTCCTTAATAACCAACCTCTATATTTTTTTCGAAAACATAAGTTTTATTTAATTGTTTCTAGGAATTTTTTGGCAGTTTTTGCTACATCTTCATTTTCAGAAATTCCAGTCCAAGGGTCACCTGGAGATACAACATTAACAACAACAATGTTGGCACCGTTAAAAATTGCGCTCCTAGCTTCTTTCAGGTCCACTCCTCCGGCAGCGGAGATTAAAACATTATATTTGCTTTTAATTCTGTTAATGTGTTTATATTTAATAACTTTTCCCCGAGTTTCTTCTTCATCCCTTCCTTTATGAAGAACAACAACATCTGGCGGTTTTTTTAATTTCATAATCACTTTTAACGGGTCATCTGTACCAACTGTATCAATCATGGAAATCATACCCAAAGTTTTGCATCTTTCGATAAATAAATCAATTGTTTCTATTGGTGCTCCTCCAATAACTGTTGCAGCACAAGCTCCGGCTTCATAGCTTAATCCAACCTCTCCAAGCGCCCCATCTACTGTTTTAATATCTGCAACAACTTTTCTATGCCATACATTATAAATAGCTCTTATTCCTCTTTGGCCATTTTTTTTAATGAAGGGGGTTCCTGCTTCAATTATGATTCTTTCATCTTTGGGGAGAGTAGGAATTATCCGCAATGCTGAATATAGATCACCATTAAAAGCTATTTGCAGATAGCGTTTTTTGGAGTCTAGTTTATGTGATTTAGGTGCAGGAGCTGTCGTAGTTCTTCCTCTAATTTTTGCATTTTGCAATGACTGGTTTTCTTGTATTTCTTTTAAAATTTGTTCCCAAAAATTTGGCATATTAAACCTCTAATTTTGGGTGTTTTGAGTAAATTTTTTAATTACATTGCCAATATCAGAGGGGAGAAACAGAACAATTTTTTCTGAAGGATCAGAAGCAATATCTCTGATAGTTTGTAGAGTTCTCAAGTGAATAGAAGCAGGGGACTTGGAAAGATTTTCAGAAGCTTTCAGAAGGTTTTTTGACGCTTCAAGTTCACCTTCTGCGGCTATAATAACGGCTCTTCTGACTCTTTCTGCCTCTGCTTGTTTGGCAATAGCCCTTTTCATTTCAGCAGGAAGTTCTATTTCTTGGATTTTAATTGACTCAATATCTATGCCCCATTCATCAGTTTCCACATCAACAATTTTTTTGATATTATTGGCAACTTTTTCTCTTTCAGTTAAAACAAAATCCAATTCACTGTTTCCTAAAACATCTCTTAAGGCAGCTTGAGTATATTGTCGAACAGCATAAACATAATCTTCAATTTTAATAATGGCATCTTCTGGCTTTACAACCTTAAAATAAACAACAGCATTGACCAAAGTTGTAATATTATCTTTTGTTATTGCTTCCTGGCGGGGAGTATCAGCAGTTTTAATTCGCATATCAACCTTTTTCATTGTCTGGAATATTGGGGCGATCCATCGTAACCCTGGTTCTTTTGTGTGGCTATATTTTCCCAAAGTGAAAACCACTCCTCTTTCATATTGATATAAAAGACGAATTCCTGCCAGAATAAAAATTAAAACAGGAATAAAAATTGTTCCTAAAAATGACATTTTTCCCTCCTGAAGCCTTTGTTATATAATTATTTCTTGCAAAGGCTGAGACCCTGACGACCCGCTTCGCTCGCCCGCTTTGCCAAATCGAGGCGAGAATCGAGGTGAGAACATTAGTGGACGTCGGGGCATATTTTATTATTAATTAGTTTAAATTATTAAATTTCAATATTGATGATATTATTTTTATATATAAATTTGAATTTATTTTGATCAGAAGGCACTTCAAAAGTTGTTACCCCTTTCATTTTTTGTCCAGAGTATAATACTTCTATAGTGCTTAAATAAGACATACCTGTTGGCAATTCTATAAATGTCCATTTACATTGAACATCATCTTCAGTTGAAAGTTTAAAATCAGTACCATCAAAATCTATCTTTCCGCTACTGTTATTTTCACAAATAAGATCAAACATCAAAATGGCCGTTCCTGGTTGTGATTGTTCACTTGAATAATAATAAGCTTTATCAACAGAAAAAGTATATTCATTATTAGTGTTTTCATCCTTAAGTGTAATTTTATCGCCTATATTATAAGTTTTGGTTACTTCATCTTCAGTTCCTTTTAAATCCTCAATTTCTTTTTGGAGATCTTCTTTATCTTTTTCCAGATTTTTTTTATCCTGTTCTAGGTTGGCTTTTTCTTTTTCAAGAGTCTGAATTTTTTGATATTGCTGAAAATAAAAACCAACGCCTGTGCCAACAATTGTTAAGGAAACAATTACAGCAATGATAATTGTTAATAATTTTTTTTCAGACATATATTTCTCCATTTATGTTTTATTTCTTCTTTAATTCTATTCCAGAGCAGGCAAAAAAGCAAATAGGAATTTATGTTTTTAAATAAAAAGAAACCTCACAAGAGGTTTTTTAAATAGTGAACGTATCCATTTAAACTCTGGGGGTTGAAATATAAATTGTGTACTAATTATTGCTTTTTTTGTTAAATCCTTCAATTAAAAAAAAGTATTCCAGTTATAATTGGGATACTTGGCCAGGTTAAACCGGCAGTCCAAAAACCTCTGCGTAAAGCCAAAAATGACCAAAATATTCCCAGAGAAACAAAAATAAATCCTCCAATTTTGGGCTTTTTCCAGGCTAGAATCGTAATTAAAAGTACTATGGTCGCTGTAACAAAATGCCAAAAGGCATCTCCTAAGCTGAATTGAGGAGAAATTCCTTCTGCCAATACAAAAAAATAAAGAAAAGCCACAATTAAACCTAAAATGGCTCTGGGAAGATAGTAAATATTTTTTTTCATTTTAATTTTCATATTTTGCAACAGTTTCTGCTTTAGTTCTTTTGTTTACAAGTTGATTTAAAATTTCTGATTTTTCCATATTATTCTCTTAAGGCTAATTTTCTTTTAGCTAAAGACACAAAAAAGACAAATAAAACATTAAAAGAGAGGAGTATTAGTATATCCTTCCAAACATCTCTAAAGGCTGCTGCATGCTGGGTGATTTCAATAATAGGGTTGAATAAGTAATAGGTGGGAAATAGTTTACTTACCCAATCAGGCACTTGGGGAAAAAAGTAAAAAATGGCAGGAAGAAAAATAAAAAAACCAAGAGTTTTTACATATGTAAAGGCTGTGGTTAAATCTTTAGATATTGATCCAATAATTAAACCCAGTTCAACAGCAAAAATTGAACCTAACAACATAAATATAATTAAAAGCCAAATATTACCGATAAAAATTTGATTTATTAAAAGGATTACAATTCCCATAATAAAACTTGTTAGGAATCCAACTATAGCTTTTGCTGATAATAACTCGCCTAAAGTTGCTGGGGTGATTGTTACCGCTGATACGGTTCTTTTTTCGATTTCATCAACTATAAGAGCTGCAGGAAGTGTACAACCACCAATGAAAATTGTGTACATAATAAGAAGTGGAATAACTTTTACTTTCATAGGAAGATCAGCTTCCTCCCCCAAAGTTATTTCGGTTATTTCTATCGGCAGCTCGCTGTCCACTTCTTCTCTTAGAAGATCAGCCAATGATGCAGCCAAAGTAATCCTGTTGGAAGCAAGACTTTCTCCTCCAATATAGAATTTGACTTTAGGGAGTTCTTTTTTTTCCAACTTATCTTTAAAGTCTGGGGGCAAAACTATTCCTGCATCTATTGCTCCGCTTTCAATTTTTTCTTTAAGCTGTTCTTCATTTTCTACATCTTTTATAATTACTGATTCTAAATTTTCTATTTTGGCAGTAATTTCAGAATGTCCCCTGTCTATAATTGCAAGAGAAGGTTTACCCAAGAAAAACTTTCCGAAAATTAAATTAACAAATAAAGTCATTATTATTGGTACGAGTATAGCTATAATAAAAAACGTTTTACCTAATCCTCCAGAAAAATCTTTATGTATAATAGCTGATATTCTCTTTATGTTCATTGAAATTTTCTCCTTAGAAGCAATATTCCTAATGGGAAGACAGCTAAATTAAAAGCAATTAAAATAAGAATATTTTTCCAAAAAGCAGTAAAACTTTCCCCGTATGTAACAACTTGATCAAAAACCTCAACTAGATAATATGAGGGGAAAAGCTTAACCCATCCAGATGCAGATCCGGGAATTATTACAGCAATAGCAGGAATTATTAGAAAAATCATAGCTAGCATTGCGTAACCAGTTACACTAATTATGTCTTTGGAGAAAGTGGCAATAACAAAAGCAATTCCTGTTACCATTAAAGCCCCCAGGAGAAGAGTTATTAAAACAAAAGCAGTATTGGTTCCAAGAACCTGAAGTAAAGCAGCTAAAATTACCGCTTCGGAGAAAGCAAGGAATGTTCCTACAATTCCCTTGGCTATAATAACATCACTTATAGTGGCAGGGGTCATTAAAATTGCCTCCAAGGTTTTGCTTGAAGTTTCTTCAGTTATAAGATTTGCCAATGCCCAAAGCTCCATAAACAAAAGAAATATAATAAAAGTAGGTCTAAGTCTTTCTCTGGGTGGGATTTGTTCTCCTAATCTGTCTTTTCCCAAAATTTCTACATCGATTTCAACTGGAAGTTCTTGTCTGGTTATATTAAAAGCAGATTCTTTGAGAATAAGTCCAACGGCTTTTTTAACCTCTTCAGGTGCATCTGAAGGATAATAAACTCTAATCTCTGGCTTTTCGTCTTTGGCCAATTTATCTTGGAAATCTTCTGGTACTGTAATACCGGCATTAAAATCGCCATCTGAAACTTTTTTCTTTAATTCATCAACTGATTCAAAAGACTCAATTTCAATACCCTCTTCACTTTCAGTGCTTTGTTCTATCAAATCTCCATATTTTGGAGCATGTAATGCTATTTCAAAGGTCTCATTAATTGTTTTGGGCATAACATAAAAAAGTACAGCATAGGCAACAATACTCAAAATTGTCATTGTGGCAACAAACTTATTGCTAAAGATTTGAGAGATATCTTTAGCAATAAGTCCTTTGATTATTGTAAATCTTTTCATTAAAGTTCTCTTCCTGTAATCTTTATAAAAATCTCTTCTAAAGAAGCTTCTGCTGTATGTACTGTAACTATTTGATCTTTAGCAAATATATTAGTTATATCTTCTGTGGTTTTCGCCTCGTCTAGGGGCAATTCTTTTTCAATAATCTTGCCTTCTTTCCTTACTCTCACTTTTAAAGCTCTTCTTCCGAATTTCTGTTTTAGATTTTCTGGAGTATCAATTGCAGTAATTTTTCCATCATTAATAAAAGCTACCCTGTCAGAAAGCTGATCAGCCTCTAACATCTCATGGGTGGTTAAGAATACCGTTGTTCCTTTATCCCTTTCTTCTAAAATAATTTTTCTAATAGCTTCGGAAGACACAGGATCAAGACCATCTGTAGGTTCATCCAAAAATAGAATTTTGGGGTTGTTAACCAAGGATCGGGCAACCATAAGACGCTGTTTCATACCTTTAGAATAACCTTCAACTTTATCTTTTTCTCTTCCTTCTAAGCCAACCCGTTTTAAAATAGGGAAAGGATCATATTTTTCAATTCCAAAAAGTTTAGCGTAAAACTTTAAATTATTTGCTGCACTCATCCGTTCGTATAGGTTTTTTTCTTCAAAAATAACTCCAATTAAACCTTGAAGATATTCTCTATTTTTGGTTATATCTTTTCCCATTATTAATGCCTGACCTTTTTTTGGTGAAAGTTGACCTGTGAGCATTTTTATCGTTGTACTTTTTCCAGCACCATTTGGCCCCAGAAATCCTAAAATCTCACCTTTTGAAACAGAGAAACTGACATGGTCAACAGCCAATAATTTATCATATTTGTAGGTTAAATTTACTGCCTGGATGACTTTTTCATTCATTTATACCTCCTGTGGCCTTTTGTTTTACAATTATTCCTTAAAAAGGCCATAGTCCCGACGACCTGCCTCGTTGAGTCAAGGCGGGCCCGCTTCGCCGCCTGCTTCGCCGAATCAAGGCGAGAATCAAGGCGATAACGTAAGTGGACGTCGGGGCATATTTTTTTAATGTTGTTAAATAAGACCCTTCTTTTTTTATTATCTCATCATAGTAAAAAAATTCAAGAGACTGAAAAAATATATATCTAATGTGGATATAAAAAAAATGGCTTTGGAAAGCCATTTTTTAATATATATTTGATTTTAACAAAATTAATTTATACTAATTCAATCTTATATTTTTCTAAAGACGGAAATACTTTTCTGTCTTCTTCTCTAGCATGGCCAAGTATCATTTTTATTATCTTTTTCCCCGTTTCAATCAATTTTTGTATCTCTTTTTCATCTATTCTAAGCTTAAGATTTGAGATAGAATCATTAAACTGATCAAATTGGTCCAGAATAGTTATATGTTCTTGTTGTAAATTACGGATTAGATGCTTGTCTTCTTTTTCGCCAATTTTTAAAATAGTTGGGAATATTTCTTTTTCTTCAAAGTCAAAATGGGGGACAGCATTTTTTTGGAAAAAGATATTAAGTTTATTTAAACGATCCAAAGGTTTTTTATGTGATAGGGCTTGAAGACCATTTTTAAATATTGTCAGTGATTCATTAACCATCACATGATCTTTAGACGCTTTAGTAATTTTGTCCATATTTTTTCCTTATTTTTAATATAAATTATACCATATTTTTTATCACTTTAAACTTAAAATTCAAGTGTTTATTGGAGAATTTCCACAAAAATAGGGGAGTTAGAAAGTTGTATATCACTAGCATTTAACTCCTGGGTTTTCCCATAAATATCAGTTACTTTAACAGTGCCTGTAATTTCAGCTGGTAATTCAGCATTTCCCCATAAAACATAAACAATGTCATCACCATTTATAAATTTATATTGGCTAATTTGTGAAGTTGCTCCGTCTCCCTTCTCATTGTTTTGTTTATATTCTTCTTTTATTGTTTCTATACTATCAAAAATATTAATCTTGTTTACCAAATTCAGATAAACTTTATGTGTCGTATTGTTTGTCAAATCAAACTTTGGCTTTTCTTTCTTATCATCTTTTTTTTCTTGGTAATCTACACCTTCTTCCTTGTCTTTTGGAGGTTCTGGTGGAGCAAGCAATTCTTTGTTATCCCAAAATATCCAGTTTTCAATCATAAAAATTTTATCAGCTCCTTGAGCTAAAGAAAATACAACTGAACGAGCCATTAATTTTTCAAATTCTGCTTTATTATTGGGTTCATCTTGCAAGTCTCCATATTGGGCTTCAGTTACCCATATTGGTTTATCGCTTATCCCAAAGCTTTCAAGAAATTTTTTAAAGCTGATTAAAAACAGGTCTTCTGTTCTCTCTGATGTTGAAATACTGTGAATATTAGCAATATCAAAATAATCACCGGCACCAAGTTCAAAAACTGGTGTCCAAAATTCAACAAATTCCTCCTGCATGCCTGCCATTCCAGCATGGAGAACTTTGGCTTCTGAATCTGCTTTTTTAATAGTTTCATATGAGGTTTTTAAAATTTCAAAATATTCTTGCGGAGTGCCGACAAAAAATTTCAAATCTTCACCAGCACCACCTAAACTTCCGCCCTGCATTGAGGGTTCATTTAAAATTTCCCAATATTTTACAGGTGTGATAAGTCCTGGCATATCGTCTATACCATCTCCATCATATCGTTCAACTACTTTTTCTATAAAATTCGCATATGCTTCCATATTACAAGGTGCACCCATATACAAATCTTCATTACCTCTTTTTAGATGTCCTGTAGCTTTATATTTTTCTTCCGTATGGCATGCTTTTTGATCCCAGTTGGCATATGGCCAAATAATTGAAAGGTAATAAACTTCTCCCATATCGCTATCGCCAATACGATTATCTGTTTCTTCCCAATTAAATTTTCCTTCTTCTGGTTCAATAGAATTCCATACAACATCAAACCCTCTAACAAAATAAGCGTCTTCTACACCAGCTACCTTTGAAATATGAGTAGATTCCTTTTGAGAATCTAGTTTAAGTGCTTGAGATTTGGTTTTTTGAGGTTGGGTTTCAGTTTCTGTACTTTTTTCAGAAAAGTAAGTGTTCCAAATAAAAAAGCCAATCACTGAAAAAATTACTAATATAATCAGAAGAGTTATCCAAAAGATTTTACTTTTTAAAATTTTCATTTTTACCTCCATTTAATTTTTTAGCGTTGTTTTTTCTTTTTTTAATAATAAAGTAAGTAGTTAATCCCCCTGCTAAAATTATAAAGGCTGCAATTAAGCCTATTTTCAGCCAATTTTTTCCTTTTTTGGTTATGGTTTCAGATTTTTCATCTGTTTCCTTTTTTTCATCTTCTGTATCTTCAGAAGTAAAAACAGGTGTTTCTATCTCTACAATTTCTGAATTTTCTGATTCTGTATCTTCTTTATAAGTACGGACATAATAGTAATAAGTTTTTTCTTCATCAATATTTTTATTGTCTATATAATCTGTATTTTCTTTTCCGGCTGTTCCTATTTCAGTGTAATCTCCATCTTTGTCCTCTGAACGAAAAATTCTATATCCATCAATATCTTCTGTTTCAGATTTTGTCCAGCTTATCCTGACACCTCTTGATGATTTATCAAATTCCGCTTTTGGTTCAGTTGGTTTTTCAATTTCTGAATCTGAAGAGTCTGCATCATCTGAAGAATCTGTTTCATCTGAAGAATCGGTTGTATCGTAAGGATTTGGTGGGGGATCAGGATATACTTCAGAATAGTTATATCCATAGGTTATAAAATAAAAATCTGCAACACCAGGATCAACTACACCTCCGACAATAGCCTCTCCGTCTGAATATAAATTTGTATCAGAATAAGCCCACGAGCCGTCAGAAGGAGCGCCTTGTAAATAGATATAATATGTATTGCCGGGGACAACGGTAACTGGATCAAATAATACTGAATATACTTTGTGAGGAGGATATACTTCTTCAAGAACAATTGTTTTTTCAGTTAAAACTGTTAAATCTGTATCTGTCAGTCTCATAGTGATTGCCTGACCGCTGCCGCCCCAAATTTCAAAATCTATTTTAGTAATTCGATCCATTAAGGGTTTAAAAGTCTGGATTAAATAGCCACTTGCTGATCTATAGGCATTTGGTGTAAAAGTACATTGCTGGTCAACATAAAATACAGCTGCTTTGGCTTGAGATCCAAAAATTATCAAAATAAAAACAGCCAAAAAGCTGGAAAGAAGGACAATTTTAATTGTTTTTTTTGCATTCATGTTTTTATTTTTATTTTTTTACCAGCAACTTGTATAGTTTTTTTAATTTAAAGAGAATTATATTATTATACCAAAAAAAATACCAAAAGTCAAGTTAAAATAAAAAAATGGCTTTTTAAAACCATTTTTTATAGAAGAAATTTGAACTTATTTATAAATTCTCTGTGCTTTATAAAATCCTTGCCCTGCTGCTTGATCTGGTGTATCAAGAGTTGCATCAAGGGTATATTGCCAAACTATTTCACCTTCTTTTGTAACTTCTAATATTTTTGTTGAACCTGTTATTAAAATGTTTCCATTTGGTAATATATCAGCATCTCTAACAGGTCGATTGTTTTGGTCATATATTTTATATTGCCATAAAATTTCATTTGTGTTTGGGTTAATAATAATTGCACTATGGGGTTTTGAGTGGTTTGCAATAAGCAAATTGCCGTCAGTTTGAAATTCTGGATCATGCTGTTTATGAAAAACCCCCTCACCAATAGTCCTGACTATTTCTCCTTCTTTATCGACTTCAACCACCATATTAAAATTTCTCAGACTAATTATTGTATTTCCATTTGATAATCTATCTGCAGCATTTGTATGAGTCCAACCACCTTCATATATATCTTTGTAAGGTTGTTTGAAAAAGTGATTTTTTGCATACCAAGACCAAACAATTTCTCCTTTTTGATTTACTTCCTTTGCTTGGGCATCATCAAATTTGTCTTCACCCCCAAATACATAAAGAGTGTTACCATTTTCCAGACGATCTGCATCATGGGATATTTTTTCATCTAAATGTGACCAGATAATATTACCATCACGATTAATTTCATATATGCCTTTGCGGGGCAATAAAAATAGAATGTTATTATTTGGCAGTAATTCAGCATCAAAACCGGGATTATTATATTGTTTTAAATCATCTGGAAGTGAATATTCCCAAATAATTTCGCCTTGCATATTAATTTCTATTATTCTGGGGTTTTCAGGAATATGGTTGTCTGACAATAAAGTTGTTCCTTCTTTCTCTGGCTCTTCATTATTTATGTCAACAGGGGAATCTGATTCTTCATGATTTGTGTCTTTATTATATACAAATATAAAAAAATAGCTGATGAAAAATACAACTAATAAAACTATTAATACTATGCTTAAAAATAAAATTTTCTTTTTTTTATTTATTTGCATTATATACTCTTTTTTTTATTCTTTGATGTGTTTTTGTTATTGTTTGAAGTTGCTGAGTTATTTTTTTGCCTTAGCTCTAAGTTTGGCGATCAATATCTTTTTTCTTAATCTAAGGCTTTTTGGCGTGATTTCTAGCAATTCATCATCTTCCAGAAAGTCGAGATTTTGTTCAAGGCTGAAAATTGTTGGGGGAGTTAGGATAATTGAATCATCGGTTCCGGCGGCGCGCATATTGGTCAGCTTTTTTTCCTTTGTCACATTAACGTCTAAATCAGTAGTATGAGAATGAAGGCCTACGACCATACCTTTGTAAACGGAAGTTTGAGGATGGACAAAAATAACACCTCTATTTTGTGCGTTATTAAGACCATAAGCCACAGCTTTTCCGTCCTCTGAAGAAATCAGGGCGCCGTTTCTAAGTTTTTTGGTTGCAGCACCAAGGGGTTCATATCTTAAAAACATCGAGTTCATTATTGCTGTTCCGCGTGATAATGTTAATAGCTGATTTCTAAGCCCTAAGAGTGTGCGTGTTGGGATCTCAAATTCCAGTCTGGTTGTAGTGTCGGCATTTTCTCCCTGGCTGATAAAGTTAGCTTTTCTTTGGCCAAGCTCGCTTATTACGGCCCCAACGTATTCACTTGCAACATCTATAACCAGCTCTTCAATAGGTTCAAAAGTTTTGCCATCATTTTTTTTAGTGATTACTTGAGGTTTGCTTACTTGCATTTCAAAGCCTTCGCGACGCAAGGTCTCCAGAAAAACGGAGAGGTGTAACTCACCTCTGCCTGATATTATAAAATCACCACTCTGACCTTTTTCCATTTTTAATGATACGTTTGTCTTGAGCTCTTTTTCAATGCGCTCAAGTATTTGGCGGCTTGTTACAAACTCACCTTCTTTTCCGGCAAATGGTGAGGTGTTTGCGGAGATGCTCATCTTAAGTGTTGGCTCTTCGATCTCTATAATCGGCAGCGCTTCGGGATTTTTACTATCGGCAATAGTCTCACTAATACTTGCGTTTTGTATTCCGGTCAGCGCCACAATATCGCCGGCTTGTGCTTCATCAACTTCAATTCTTTTGAGGCCGGCATTCACATAAACTTTGTCTACTTTGGCATCTTCTGTATTGCCATTGGTTTTAATTAAGGTAATGCTTTCGCCCGGCTTTATTTTTCCGCGTGTAATACGTCCAATTGAATATTTACCTTGAAAATTATCGCTATCTAGAGCAGCTACAAGCATCTGAAAAGGTTTGTCACTTTGATCTTTAGGAGCAGGAATATGCTTTAAAATTGCTTCAAAAAGCACGGTCAGGTCTGCATCTTCGTTTAAATCATCAGGCAACTCACTCCAGGCTTTTCCTGCACGACCGTCGGCATAATAAATTGGAAATTCTAAGTGATCTTCGTCAGTCGCCAGATCTAAAAACAGGTCATGTATCTCATTAATAACTTTCTTGGCTCTTGCATCACGCTTATCTATCTTATTTATAACAACAATCAGTTTTAACCCGAGTTTTAGTGCTTTTTTTAGAACAAATTTTGTCTGGGGCATCGGACCTTCTTGAGCATCAATGATTAAAATCGCGCCATCAGCCATATTTAAAGTCCGTTCTACTTCACCGCCAAAATCAGCATGACCGGGGGTATCGATGATATTAATCTTTGTTCCTTTATAATTTATTGCAGTATTTTTAGCTAATATTGTAATACCGCGTTCTTTTTCTTGATCATTTGTATCCAAAATCAAAGTTTGTGAAAAAGCTGCTTCATTTTCTCTAAATGTTTTTGATTGCTTAAGCAGACCATCTACAAGAGTGGTCTTTCCATGATCAACATGAGCAATTATGGCAACATTACGTAAATTCATATTATAATTACTTTCTTTAATAAGGTTTGCGAGCATAACCAAGGCAGTTTCCTGATGGTTCTGCGAGATTTCACAAATTTTAACGCTTTATATCTTTTGAAAAACTTACTTTAAAGTTTTATTTAACAAATGTCAGGGCCGTACCGGTTTTATCTGCTCTGCCGGTTCTCCCAATCCGATGTACATAATCTTCATATGTTTCCGGCAAATCAAAGTTAATTACATGAGTTACATTGTCTATATCCAAGCCTCTTGAAGCCACATCAGTTGCCAGCAAGGTTTGGATACGGTTATCCCGAAATTGTTTTAGGGCCCGTTGGCGTTGATTTTGGCTTTTATCTCCGTGAATTGAGGCTACATTAAAACCACGTTTACTTAATTTTCTCTCTAATTTTTCCACTCCTCGCCTTGTCTGTCCAAACACCAATACTTTATCAAAACCTTCTTTAATCAGCAACTCGTGTAGTATTTCGATTTTTTCCCTGCCATTAGTTTTAATAATATTTTGATCCACATTTTCTGCAGCTTGTTGTGCCTTCACTACCACAAAAACTGGATCACAAAGAAAGCTTTGCATTACACTTTTCACCCTATCTTTCATGGTTGCTGCAAAAAACAATGAATGTCTCTTTGGGGGCAGATTAGCAATCATATGCCTTACGTCATGGATAAAACCCATGTCTAGCATTCTGTCTACTTCATCTAAAACAATAGTAGAAAAATTAGCGAAATTAATTTTTTTTCTCTGTTCTAAATCCATAAGTCTGCCGGGAGTTCCAATCACAAAATGAGGCCCTCTTCTTAAACTGGACATTTGCTGATTTATCGATGCTCCGCCGATACAAAGAGTCGAAAACAACTGTAACCCTTTTGAAAACATCCTTAATTCATCCTGTATCTGCATTGCTAACTCGCGAGTAGGTGTCACAATCAATACTCTAACTGTTTTATTATTAATAGTTTTGTCGATAAGTGGAACCAAAAACGCTGCTGTCTTTCCTGTTCCTGTGTTGGCTACTCCAACTATATCCTTGCCTTCCAAGATATGGGGTATTGCCTGGTCTTGAATTGGAGTTGGCTGCTTATACCCTTTTGCTTGCAAGTTTTGTTTTAATCGATGGTCAACTTGAAAATCGGCAAAGGCATGAGTAGGAGTATATTTTATCTTAGCTTTTGGTTCAGCCTTCTTGATTAAGAGCGATGGGTCAAATGACGCCTGTTTTCTCCTTCCTCTGTTATTTGATTGTCTGCGACCATTACGGTAGCGATTATTAGTACTAGAAAATGATAATCGTTTATTATACATTAATAAAACTCCTTTTCTTTTTTAGGTTTTGTTAAACAGAAAGGGTAAAAGACAAGAAGCAAAATCAATGAGTCGTAAATAGTGACTTAAAACGTTGCGTGCCTAAACCTGCTGACTGCTGTTATTATTTAATTACATAAGCAATTTATGATAGTACCATAGATTAGATAATATTACAAATTAAAAAGAAATCTTTTAAATTTTCTACTTCCGAAATTAAAAAGCCCTTTGATATTATTTCAGGACTCTCTAAAACTTAAAATTTTCAGTGTGTCAAAGCACTTCGAATTTATTTTAGAAATACAAAAAGATAATTTAAGTAGAATAGCTATTACTTATTCGTGATAATTAACATGAATCTTGTTATTAGAAGTTTCACCTATTTTTATAATTTGTAGTGTAAATTTCTTGGACTCATCTGTATATATGCCAAAATAAGCATATTCAGATGCTGGTACAGAGCTGCTAGGCAGATCGAAGCCTATGTTCGTTAATTCTGTGTCAAAAAATGATTTTACAGTTTCAATAGTATCACTGGTTTCCCAAGTAACCTGCACCCCATCTACCAAATCATTGCCTTCACGTTTATCGGTTATTGCTCCATTGGGATATTCTGGCAAACCTGCTTGTGTATATAATGAAGGAAGGTCGGAAGATGTTTGTGCTGCCTGATCGGATTGAGATTCTTCAACGACTTGTTCAATATCCGTTTGATTATTGTTTATATAAATAACTACTACTGCCGCTCCGCCAATTATAAATATTGCAACTATAATTGCAATAATTGTTGAAACTCCCCGCTGATTTTCTTTTAACATAAAAATACCTCTATTAATTTAATTTTAATAATTATTTATAATTCTTGCGAAAAACCATGGTCTTAGTCGTGGGAATCTATAAAATTTCTTAGATTTGCAATTTGTTCCCAGGTTTCTCCAGCATCAGTGCTCTTATAAACTCTATATCCGTCACCAGCAGCATAAATAATATTTTCATCTGATGTAAATTCAATGTCATCAAATCCTGAACCTTCACTTAACTTAAATACCTGTTTACCTGTTTTCATCCCATCAGTAGATTTGGAAATTTGACCACCGCTTGAATATATTACAAACTCTCCATTAAATAGTGAAACCTCAAGGGCATTTGAAAAATAAAGATTAAGCTCTTCCCAGGTTGCACCACCATCTGTTGATTTATAACCACCTCCTTCTCCAAGAGCGTCGGTAAAATATATTGTTTTGCCATCACTAGATGTATCATAATAATAACTTAAGGTTCCTGGAGGCTGAATTATTTCCCAATTATCTCCACCGTCAGTGCTTTTTATAAGACCAACAGACAGATCTGGATCAGGTCTTCTTTCCCCATCTTCCGGGCCAAAAGACATACCAGAAGCATAAATTGTATTTTCAATAATTTCAATGTGTGTAAAGCGATTATAAATTCCTTTTTCTGGAATATTTACTTTTTGCCATGTTTGACCATTATCACTGGATTTATAGATGCCGCCTTGCGGTCTGTCCTCAAGCTTACCTCTGGACGGAAAATCGCCATCAAGACCAACAAATAATGTATCTGGGTTTTCCATTACAGCAACGGAATTAGCGCCAGTGTTGGGTAGGCCATCTATTAATCTGTCCCAATAATCGCCCCTGTTACCTGTTTTATAAAAACCGGCTGATTCGTCTGAACTAGGAGAAACAGGGCCGTTTGTTAGAGCAGCATAAAGAATAGATTCATCTTTTGGATCGAAAACTATATCGTAAACTTCAGCGTAGCCTCGGTTGTTATGCCAGATTCCACCACGGATCCATTCCCAAGTTGTGCCACCATCTTTTGAGCGGAAAATGCTATTTCCTTCGGTGCCCAAATATACAAGATTTGGATCTGTTGGTGAAATAGCAAGAGAATTAAAAACGCCATCACGGTCATTGCCACCATCCCCAGTGTCGGTACCAGGAAAATTATCATCTCTGGTATATTCACCATTAAAAATTTCTTCCAAATCTTCCAAAATAGTACCTTTTTTGAAGACGCCAAAAAATAGAATCGCAAACAATAAACCAAGCAAAAGAATTAACGCAATACTAATTAATGTAATTTTTTTCCACTTTTTCATATTTAAATTATAAGAACCTTTCGTTATTACTCAAGAACCTTGTAATTCTCACTTTGTTCTAATTGTATCATAAAATTGTTTAAAAGAGGGGATCAGTAAATAAAAACAGCTCCATCTTGCAGTAAATATATTACTTGTGGCGAAATGGGGCACAGCATTTCATAAGATTGATTTTTAATATTATTTCTGTTGTTATTATGTTTTAAAATATGATAATATATTATTAGATACTAACTTTAAATAAAAGGAGTTAGAAAAAATGAGAAAACTATCATTAGAACCCATTAATTTATTTAAGTATTCTATTCCTTTGGTAGCACTGGCTTTGCTACTATTTTTTAGTTTGGGACAAGTTATGGCCGAAACTGTTAATGGCAAGATTGCCTTTACCCGCAATGATGGCGACAACGAAATCTTTGTTATGAGTGCCGACGGTTCTGGCCAGACACAACTGACTGACGATGCACTCTACGATAATGAAGACCCTGACTGGTCGCCAGATGGCACCATGATTGTCTTTAACAGTGATAGGGGCTTCACCAGCACGGAGGAAATATACTCAATAAATGCCGACGGTTCTGGAGAGACACGACTTACAAACAATATGTCTAATGACTATGAACCTGCCTGGTCACCAGATGGTACCAAGATTGCTTTTACCACCAACAGAGACGGCAACTATAATATCTATGTTATGAATACTGATGGCTCTAGCCAGACACAACTGACCAGTGATGCGGCCAACGACCAAGAAGCTGCTTGGTCATCAGATGGTACCAAGATTGCTTTCAGCACTGTCCGTGATGGTAACTGGGAGATCTATGTTATGAATGCTGATGGTTCTGGCCAAACCAATCTGACCAACAATGCAAATGCCGATATTCAACCCACTTGGTCACCAGATGGCACAAAAATTGCTTTCAGTACTGTCCGTGATGGCAACTATGAGATCTATTCCATGAATGCCAACGGTTCTGGGCAGACACGACTGACCAACAATGCAAGCCACGACTATGGGCCTGACTGGTCACCAGATGGCACAAAGATTGTCTTTTACAGCATCCGGGATGGCAATTATGAAATCTATGCCATGAATACCGATGGTTCTGGTCAGACTAATCTAACTAATGATTCTGACTCACAAGACATTCTTCCTGCCTGGCAGACCATAATAACATCAGATGGAGACCCAGATGGAGACCCTACCATACTGCCTGTCACTGGTCCTTCTCCTTACTTAGTTGAGTTAGTGACGATTATTTTTGCTGTCATGAGTGCCAGCTTGCTGCTTAGAAGGCGAAACGTCAAGTAATCTCTTGCAACAAATCTTATATTACTTATTAAAGTGATAGTATATTTTTCTGTTCAACATAAATAAATTATACCTTAAACTAAAATAACACCTTTGTATAGGTGTTATTTTGATGGAACACATCAATTGAGTCCGAAGTGCGTCAAAAAGCCAATAAAATGCCTGAGTACAAGCATTTTTTATCTGTTTCATTTAAAGCACTATTTAAAAGGGATTTTTTTACTATCTGTTTTTTCCTTAATAGCATCTTTATCTTCATTATACTTATCTATATCTTCTATATCATATATTGTTTCCCCGTTCTTTGTTACAATCTTTCCAACAGTGCCGGCAGTTATATCCACTGTAATTATAACTTGTGAATCTTTTGATTTTTGGTCGAGAATAATATAGGCCATGTTGTCTTGCACATCCACTTCTTGAACCTCTAATCCGAATTTCTCTATTACTTCGTTGACTTGAGGATCATTTTCTATAATTTTCATCGCATTGGCTATTTGTAATCTGGGAGTTATTATAATATAGATCAAGACCAATGTTATTACCAAAGTTGGAATACCCCATAAAGCAAAACGTTTGATATTTTTCATATTACTTCCCCTTTCTGTTATTTATTTTATTATATCACAAAACTTTTCCGAAGAGATATTTAAGGATGGGTATAACCAAAAAATGCCTGTCTAGCAGGCATTTAAGCGAAACTCCCTTTGATATTCTTTACTTGAATAGACGTTATCAAAAAGACTCCTTTATCGAGTGGTTGGATGGCATTCGTCTGATGTGGAGTGTAATAGAAGATGTTCGGACTTATTATTTAGCATTATGAGTTTTAGTTAATATTTCGTCTTCCAAGTAATAGGCTGGCACCCATGGTAGCAAAAATAATTACTGCTATTCCAAGCAAGTAAGAAGAAGAACCGGTGACGGGCAGTGTATCCTGATCGACATCTTTTTCTGGATCTTCTGGATCCCCTTCTGGGACGATGACAGGTTGCCAGGAAGGTTGTCCATCCCAACCAGCGTTACTGGTCAGATTCGTCTGTCCAGAACCATCGACGTTCATCGAATAGATCTCAGAGTTACCATCTCGGAGACTGTCGAAAGCAATCTTGGTGCCATCTGGCGACCAAGTAGATTGAGTGTCAGTAGTGGCTTCATTGGTCAGTCGCGTTTTGTTGGAACCGTCGGCATTCATAGAATAGATTTCATAGTTAAGGTCTCGGTGGCTCATAAAAGCTATCCTGGTGCTATCCGGTGACCATGATGGTTCTTCATCCCTTTCCGCGTTAGTGGTCAACCGTGTCTGACCAGTGCCATCGGCATTCATGGTATAGATCTCCCAGTTACTACTGTCCCGATTGCTTCCAAAGGCTATCTTAGTGCCATCTGGCGACCAAGCCGGTTCACCGTCATGACCAGCATCATTGGTCAGGTTTATTGCCCCGGTACCATCGGCGTTCATCGAGTATATCTCGTAGTTACCGTCCCGTTGAGTCGAGAAGGCTATTTTAGTGCCATCCGGTGACCAGGAAGGGAACAAGTTATTATCACCAGTATTGGTTATCTGTGTCAGACCGGTGCCATCGGCATTTATAGAATAGATCTCCTGGTTGATATCACGGGTGCTGGTGAAAGCAATTTTGGTACCATCCAGCGACCAGGCGGGTAAATTATCGGCTTCTGAGTCATTAGTCAACCGTACTTGACTGGTACCATCGGCATTCATAGAATAGATCTCCTGGTTGCCATCACGGGTGCTGGAGAAGGCTATTTTGCCGTTTTCCACTGAATCAGCTTGAGTAACTGGGACTAAAACAACTACCAGTAATAATATTACTGTTGCTACAAACAGTTTGTTTTTAAATATATTCTCTATTGTTTTCATATCAGACCTCCGCAGTTTTTATTGTCTATATGTTCAGTATAATATAATGATTTAGTATGTCAAACAGGGAAATAATTACAAGAATTTTAGGATTTATAAAGTTCGAGTCTGACTAGGAACAAAAAAATACCTTTGTACAGGCATTTAAACGAAACTCCCTATAGTTAAAGCACTTCGAATTTGGTTTTTAGAGAATCCATCACTGAGCGGAACATGGTAGAAGAAGTTTGGATTTATTTTATTTAGGGCTGGATAGTTATTCAAACTGCTTCTCCGTCCCGCAGCAATAATTAGGCATTTCATTAGCCTAAGCCTCTCTCTTTCCCGCAATAAATTCTTCAGTCATCGTATATGCCTCATCATCGGCAAACTGTCGTGGTGGATGTTTCATGAAATATGCTGAAGGAGAATATAAAACACCCCCTTGCCTTCTCTTAAGAGCCAGCTTGCAACATCTAATCGCATCTATTACCACTCCTGCAGAGTTCGGGGAATCTTCAACAGAAAGCCGCAATTCGAGGTTCATGGGAACGTTGCCGAAAAGTTTTCCTTCTATTCTAATGAAGCAAACCTTGTTGTCTTTTTGCCACGCAACATAATCGCTGGGTCCAATATGAATATCTGCAGCTTCAAGTCTTTCAGAAAGAACAGACTGCACCGCGTCAGTCTTTGATCTCTTTTTTGAGGCAAGTCTGCTTCTGTTCAGCATATTAAGGAAATCAGTATTGCCCCCTGTATTTAGCTGGTAAGTTCTTTCTATCTTTGCCCCTCTTTTCTTGAATAAATCAGCTAATGTTCTATGAGCAATTGTCGCACCAAGCTGGGCTTTTATATCATCACCTACTGTCGGTATACCCTTTTCTTTAAATCTGTCTGCCCACTCAGGATCACTTGCTATAAAAACAGGCATATTATTTATAAATGCCACACCGGCTTCAAGAACGCAATCTGCATAGAACCTTGTAGCTTTTTCGGAACCTACCGGAAGATAATTTAAAAGTATCTCAGCCCCTGATTTTTTTAATACATTGATTATGTCTTCTTTAGATGCCTCCTTTTCGTCACTTAAAACGAATGTATGTTTATCGTCATAATTTTTCATATGGTCTGAAAAACCATCAAGTGTCTTACCCATCCTCACTTTCACATTTGCTTTAGGTACATTATTACAAAATACTGTCGTGCAGTTTGGAAGTTCAAAGATAGCCTTAGACACATCCTTTCCAACCTTCCTTTTATCAATGTCAAATGCAGCTACCACTTCAATATCATAGGGCTTGTAGCCACCGATGTTCCAGTGCATCAATCCGATAGCCTTTTTGCTGTCCTTGTTTTTATAATACTTAATACCTTGAAGTAATGAGCTTGCACAGTTACCAACCCCTACAATCGCTATTTTAACTTTCTCCATAAACGACTATCTCCTTTTTATTGTAAAGTTGTTCAAAATCTAAAACCTTGTTAAACATATATATTCTTGACTAAATCTTTTGACTTCATGTCGTTTTTCATTCTAATTATACAATTTCATTATGCCATTTACAGGGAACATTACAAGAGTTCAGAGCACTTATGAGAATGTATCAAGGCATAGATATCCATGAGAACTAAAACCTAATCAAAAGTTCGAATAATGCTTCGGGCAATAGCAAAAAATGCCTGTCTAACAGGCATTTAAGCGGAACTCCCTTTGATAGGCACTATTCGAACCTGGAGGATATTATAAAGCTTGCGGAGGTTTTTAAATAAAGATATTGGTCTAGATGATGCTCTAAATAAAAATTGTATATTTTGAAAGGTTTGGTGGCCACATGAATCACACTAGATCATAAATATTACGAAAAAACAGATCTAGGTTCCGTTTGAACTACTTTTTCTTATTGCGAGCTCTTTGAATAGTTTCCTTTGAGTCTTTTATTGTACCAAATTGAGATTCATATTTTTTTCCTACAATTTTAACTATCTAAATTCTACCACCAAATCTCCGAGATTAAAAAACGAACAGGCCTCACTACTCATTTTTTATAGTTTTTTAGTACTTATTTATCCACTTAAAAAGCCAGCCAAACAAACTAAAACCTGAGGTTTCTTCTTCTAAATAATCACTAAGTTCTGTGTTTTTCCCTTTCAGTAACCTAATTTGCTCTTGAAGTTCTTGTTGATCTGATTCATTTTCAAGCTGATTCATAAGCTTGTTCAACTCTTGAATCCTGTTTTCGTTCTGCTGCATCTCTTGTTTGATCTTCTTAAGTTCTTTGTAGTCAGCACCAATAAAGAATTTTGCAAAACCGCCCCTGTCTTCTGCCTCGTCTATAGCCTCATTTGCTTTGTCTTCTGATTCGCCTTGAGCTTGAGCAATTTCCCTAACCTGCTCTCCAATTCCAGGATTTTCTGTTCTGTCAGAAAACCGAACCAATTCTTCTACAGCTTTAGCCACATCACTCATGTGTTCTCTGGCAACTTCGCTTCTGGGATTATAATCAGGTTTGGCTGCCTTTATCTTTTTTTCTGTTTCTTTATTCTTCTTTTGATTTTCCTCCTGTTCGTCTCCGTTATCTTCTTCGTCATCAGCTTCTTCAGAAACTTTTATTTGACCAGGAGCATCAGCTGCATTTTCAGAAACAGCTAAAACTATCCCGAAAGAGCTAAGCACAAATACTCCTACCAAAAATAAAACCAATGTTTTTTTCATTTTCCCTCCAAAATTATTTACTTAAATTATACTACCATAATTATACTATCATTTTTGGGTAATTAATCCTATTTCGTTGAAGCTTACGGAAATATTCAAATAGGTGCTTGTATATCCGGTACACAATCAGTCAAATCCTGGTGGATTAGAAACCCTGTAAAAACCATCCGGTAAGAGTAGTATGGCAATGCAAAAATCAAACATAGGAATGCAGACAGCATTTAAGCGAAACTCCCTTTGATAGGCACTATTCGAACCTTGAGGTACTTGAAGAGTTGGAAAAAGTGTTTGGATAAACACCTTTGGTGGATCTAACTGATCATAGTTGGAACTATCCGATGGAGCATCACAGCAGTTAGAGAAGGTTATCAAAAAAACACCTAAGTAATGAATGTGGCTTTCCCGATAAAGCAATATTTGACCCTTTGGAGAAATTGTACCAAGTTTGTTATTCTTGAGGTTGCTTTGCTAATTTCTTTACATCCTTCGTTAGCATAGGACTTCGCAATACGTCTTGTCTTAATTGCTCTTAAATGGGAAAGAAACACTTTCTGGACTTTCTTTTCTCATTAAAATTAATAGAATAATAATGAATATAATTTCAAGTACAGGCAAAAGTGCTCCAAGAAGAGATGGCTCAATAGAAACTATAGGTGCTGCAAGAAGACTGAAGTCCCAAAGAAAATGAAGAATAATTATAGGGATAAGACTTCTTAACTTCAAAGCTACCGAAGCCATAAAAAGACCAAAAATAAAAGTAAGCATCATTTGCACAATTACCTCTCCAGCTCCCAATCCACCGAGTATATTTATACTATGTAATAATGAAAAAGCTACGGCACTAATTAATATAGAGACGTATATGCCTTTTTTCGTAAGTGCTCCACGCAACACAATTCCTCTAAACATTACCTCTTCAGAAAAGCCTACTAGCAATGTTGTTATTCCTACAAATATTAGCAGTGTTAACTGCGAGGTATTAATTCCATTAGTGCTAAAAGCTCCATATACACTGGATAACAATCCTAACGCTATTGATAACCCCGGAACAAGCCAGAAGAGATGACGAAGCCGCATCTTACCAAATCCTATTTCCTTCCAACTAGAAAATTTTACCACAGTAAAAATAGCTATAATTGATAGTACAATTTCAACCCAAATAATAGTGTAGACCATTTCAGAATTACTATAATCATATCCCATAATATAATGCATGATATACATGCCCGCTCCCATCACAGCAATATATAAAGCTGCAGCTATTAAAGAGATTTTCATTGTTAATTTACCTTGGTTCATTATTACCCCTCTTCTTTGATTTACTTTTATTACTAAAAATACTACAAAAAAATAACACACAATGATACATTACCTTTTTGGCGAGGCCTATGGAACGACTTTCGAACTATTTAAGATAAATTAAGTAATACTTTATTACATTACTTTATAATAAATATTATTAGATATTGCTAGGAGATTATAATAAATGAGAAAACTATCACTTGAACTCATCGATTTACTTAAATCAATTATATTATGCCTGTATAATAAACGCATTACAAGAGCTCAGAGTGTGTATAATATTTAAAAAACTGCGGTTGTATAATGTTCGAGTCCGATAGGACTCAAAATGCCTAAAAACATCAAAACAATACCTCTGTACAGGCATTTAAGCGAAACTCCGGGGGTCGGGCTCGAACCGACAACAACCTGATTAACAGTCAGGCGCTCTACCATTGAGCTACCCCGGAATGAATGATTTATGAATTAATTTTAAAATAACCTATATTATTCTACCATATTTTAATATACTGTTTTAATATTTAAATTTAAATGTGGAAAGCATTCGGTTATATTCAGATTTACAACTCCCACTTGAATCTTTATTTGGATATCTAATTCTGATTGGATTGTCTGGATTTATAAAAAGAATATATGTTGTGAATATTCCGTCAGAATCTGGTGTTTGTGTAATATATTTATAAGCTTTTGTGCCATTAATCTTTGTTTTTTCCTTTTTCACATTTTCCCAGTCTTCCATTTCATTTTTTACGCTTTGAAAATCATCTGATTTCACTGCTTCAATCTCAAAATTGGTTAAAGACCAGCCTTCAGAATAATAAGGGCCTTTGAATGATTCTTCTTGAAAAAATACGACTTTTTTGGGATCATCATAATTATTTGTTTGTTTATTTAAAATTCCTCTGTCGTATTTGTTCCAATTAGAAGGATGTTTTATTAAATAGCCATAGGAGTCATTATTGTAAACTTCCCATTTTGTATTATAACCAACCTCTCCTTCTCCTTCTTCCAAAACAACTGAAATTTTTTGGGGTATTCCTTCTCGGACATCTGTTTTTTCTACATAGTCTTTATAACCTTTTTTTACAAGCTTAATTGTATATGATCCTTTTTTTAATCTTAAAACTGCATTTGTTTCTTTGCCTGTATTCTCACCATCTAGAAAAATTTTGGCTTCTTCTGGTTCTGAAGTTATATTGATTTTTTCTTTTTGTGAATCAACTGTTGCATAGACTGTAAAAGGCTCATTTCCCATTTCTATGCCCACAATATAAATATAAGCCGAAAGGCCTATACCTATAAAAAGGATAATTGCAATTGTCCAAATAAAAAAACGGTGTTTTTTAGGAATAATTTCTTTTAAAAACATTTCACCTTATAAACTTTAAAACTTTTTTATTTTAGATAATCTTTTAATTTCTTGCTTTCTCTGTGTTTTTTCAGCCTTTGCAAAGCTTTGGCTTCAATTTGGCGGATTCTTTCCCGTGTGACTCCAAATTCTTGCCCAACTTCTTCTAGTGTATGGCCTCGTCCATCATCTAGACCAAAACGCATTCGCAGAATTCTTTGTTCGCGGGGAGTCAAGAAATATAAAACTTCTTTTATATGATTTTTTAAAAGCTGATGAGCTGCTGATTCTTCAGGAGAAAGAGTATCTACATCTTCAATAAAATCACTAAGTTGGGAATCTTCCTCTTCTCCAACTGGTGTTTCTAAGGAAACAGTATCCTGGGAAATTTTCAAAATATGCTGAACTTTTTTTAAATCCATATCCATTTCAGCAGCAATTTCTTCAGGCAATGGTTCTCGCCCCAGATCTTGGACCAGCCTTCTTTGTACACGAATTAATTTATTTATAGTTTCCACCATATGTACAGGAATACGAATAGTTCGAGCTTGATCAGCTATAGCCCTGGTAATAGCCTGTCTAATCCACCAAGTAGCATAAGTGGAAAATTTGTAACCTCTTCTCCAATCGAATTTTTTAACAGCCTTAATTAAACCTAAATTTCCTTCTTGAATTAAATCTACAAATTCTAATCCTCGGCCAATATATTTTTTAGCGATAGACACTACCAACCTTAGATTAGCTTCAGCTAATTGCCCATTGGCTTCTATATCGTCTTTTTCAATTCTTTGTGCCAGTTCAACTTCCTCTTCGGCTGTAAGTAAGGCGACTGCTCCAATTTCTCTTAAATACATTTTTACTGAATCATCGGAAATATCTTTAGATATTTTATCTTTTATCTTTTTCTTAGACTTTTTTTTGGAAACAGGTTTTTTCTTTTTCTTTTTTTCTTTTCCCTTTTCTCTTATTTCAACGTCTTTTTTTATAAATTCAATATATAAATTATCTAAAATTTGAACATTATTTTCAATATTTGGAATAGAATCCAAAATTTCTTTATGTGTAATAAACCCTTGCCTTTTCCCTTTGGAGACAATTTTTGCCAATGTTTTTTTAGAAGGAATTTTATCGGTTTTTTCTTTTCTGGAAATCTTTCTTTTTGGGGATTTGATTTTCTTTTTTAATTTAGTTTTCTTTATTTTCTTTGAGGAAGTTCTAGAAGGTTTCTTTTTTGTAGTTTTTTTTCTTTTAATTCTGGGTTTTTTCTTTACGGTTTTTTTACTCTTTGGCATTATATTCTCCACTATTTCCTTCGACTATTTGTCGGGGGAATGTGCCGTTCTGGTCGCTACAAGCGACCAGAAATAGGCCTTTATTTATCTTCTTTGGCTATTTTTTGGAATTTTTTTATCAAAGAAGCAATTTTTTTCTTATCTCCTTGATTTTCCGCCTTTTTTATCTCTTCTTCCAATTCTTTTTTTTCTTTTTTTAATTTGATTTTCTTAAGCCGTAAAATATATGAATCTATTTCTTCAACAATAACTTTTTTATCTATTTGGGGATAAAAATGATCTATTTCTAATGTTATCATATCAACTTTATAAGACAAGTCAGAATTTAATTTTTCCGTAAATTTTTTTAAATCAAAATCATCATTAAATTTAGTATAAAAAGATTGTAATTGAGTATATATTTCTTTTAAATCAGGAAAAGTAAAATAGTCAGCTTCTAGGTTTGTCACTAAATGTTTTATAAATTCCGGAGAATTCAAAACAAGCCCCAGGAGACGTTGTTGTAAAAATCTAATTTGATTCTTGGATTTTTTTTCTTTTATTGGTTTTTCTTCAGAAGTATAAGTTCTTTTTTGTATTTTGATATTACTTATAGCGTCATAAATAATTTTTTCAGGGGTATCTAATTTTGCAGCTAATTTTTGAACATAGTGAGACTGTTCAATCTTATCAGGAATTTTTTTAATTATTGGCAAGAGTTTTGCGGCAACTTGTCTTTTATCTTCTACTGTTAGAATTTTGTTTTTTATTTTAGAAAAAACATTTTGGAAGTAGAAATCAATGAAATATAAACTTTCGGAAATTGCCTTTTTCCAGAGTGAAACATCTTGTTTAATACATTCATCGGGGTCGGAACCTGCGGGTATCTGGACGATCTTGACATTTAATCCTTTTGCCAAAGCCAGCTCAATTCCTCTGTAAGTGGCTGTATCACCAGCTGTATCTACATCAAAAGCAAGATTAATGTTTTTGGTGTATCGGCTTATAATATCAAGTTGACCTTCGGTTAAAGCTGTTCCTGAAGAAGAAACAACATTCAAAACCCCTGCTTGGTGAGATGGTATAACATCCATATATCCTTCTACAACAACAATTTTATCACTTTTTCTAATATCATTTTTTGCTTTATGTAAGCCATAAATTACCCGACTTTTATCATAAATTAGAGTTTGGGGAGTATTAATATATTTCCCTCCTTTGTCTGTTTTTTTATCATCCAACAATCTTGCCCCAAAGCCTATAGTATCCCCGTAAAGATTGAAAATAGGGAACATGATTCTTCCTCTGAAACGATCGTAATATCCTCCCCTATCTTTTTTGACAGATAATCCAGCATTGAAAATTTCTTCATCTTTATATCCTTTTTGTTTTAAAAAGTTGCTTAAGGCGTCAAAAGAATCTGGAGCATATCCCAGCTCAAAATCAACAATGGTTTTTTCAGACAACTCTCTTTTTTTGAGATATTCTAAAGCATTTTTGCTTGCCTTGCCGAAAGGCGAGCTTGCAGAATTGAATAGCATTTTTTTGAAATAATCTTTGGCTTGTTCAGAAATTTCATAAAGACGGGTTTTTTTGTTTATTATTGT
>SDBS01000665.1_pt1 | contig 34220 bp, 33 predicted proteins | sample 2277091 | NCBI WGS metagenome assembly SDBS01 (sample SAMN10404972, study PRJNA504765) | marine sediment metagenome | isolation source: marine sediment core GS10_PC15, 163 cmbsf | place: Arctic Ocean: Southern Knipovich Ridge | collected 2010 | reverse complement strand
GTAGATATGAACATTTACCCCAGGAGGAATAACTTCTATCTTGTCAGTTTCGAAACCATAATATTTGTTGAATAACTCTTTCTGAATTGCAGTTGTAGCTGTTTGTGCTATTACTGAGTTAAAAACCCTTAGTTCTTTCTTTATTCGGTGCTTGAAATTATATAGTTTTTCCATCTCATTTGGGTCACCACCCATTCTTGCCTTCTTCCATGCACCAAGAGAATGTGCAGTAAAGAAAGATGGCTTATTGAGATTTTTAGCAACATCAACTGCAACGATTCCACCATCAACATAGTGACCATGAAAAAGAGTATAATCAAGATAATTTTTGTTTATAAATGTTATCATGTTTTTTTCAAGTTCTGGGAGTACTGAATATATGTCTTCTTTTCTTATGAATTTCCATTCACCCGAATTGATACGAATTACTCTTACTTCAGGATAATCAGGAACAGGGTCAATTTGGTTTTTGGATTTATCGAACCATCTTGTATAGATATCAACCTGAATACCAAGGGTTGTGAGGGCTTTTGATAATTCAAGGACATAGACAACCTGACCACCAGTATCAGTTCTACCGAGTTCAGGAACAGGGTCAAAATACCCATGTGTACTTACCATACAGATACGTTTCATTTTTTTAACAGGGAATTAAAGAGATAGGGAAACTGATAAACCCGAAATTGAGAAATCCCTTGATCCTGAGGTTCTCGGAACCGAAGGGTTAGAAATTAGGAAATTCATGCTGACAATCTCCTGTTTGATTTTCGTATTTTCCTATTTTCGGTCTCTTAAGATTTCTATTTTCATATTTATTATATCTCTTGTATTCTCTTTGAATTCTTCTCGTTTGTTTGGTGGCTAATCGCCAATCACTGTCATAATAGTATCAGATGGAAACTCAGGTGTCAAGATAAAAGAGTTTTCAACAGTGATACATCAACAAACTTAATTGTACAGATTAACAGACAATATTTATTATCTGTAAAGTTTTTGTTTATTTATAAAATGGAAGGTTACTGGAAATTCTTCAGAGACCTAAAATAAAACTTGAAATACTTCTATATTTGTGTTATAATAATCTCAGTTGAGGTAATTAACATATTTGTTTAGAACTCAAAATCTAAAGAAGTCAAGGAGAAAAAATGGCAAGAGAATGTGCAGTTTGCGGAAAGAAGTCTCAATTTGGTGCAACTGTAAGTCACGCACATAATGTTACAAAAAAGAAAAGGAAACCCAATCTACACCGGATCTGGGCAATTATTGATGGAAAAAAGAAACGAATTCAACTATGCACTAAATGTCTACGATCAGGAAAGGTTCAGAAGGCATAGGAGCATAAATAATTTCAAATGTCAAATATCAAAATGAAAAAGGTAAAGAGGAGTAAAAACCACTTTACCGTTCCTAATTTCCAATTCCTAATTCTTAATTTCTTCTTTGTAATACTTCTCATTACACTTGGCTGTGCTAAGAAAGCGGTTATAGAAGAAAGGGATGAAAAACCTGTTTTCCTATATGAAGTATATGAACATGGGGTAAATCCAACTTCCAGCTCTTTAGAGATTTTTAGAGATGGTTATGTAATATTTCAATCAACAGCAATATATTCAGAAGAGCAAAAGAAGAAAGCAGAATACATTTCAGAGATTCAGATAGAGAATCTTCTAAACCTTTTCCTGAAAGAAGATTTCTTGAATATACAACCCCTTAGCATGCCTGCTGTCTATGGTGGTATTATTATAACTATTACTTTCAACTATGATGATGACTCGAATACTATCAAATTCCTACAGGGAACAAGAATACCGTTAGTGATGGACAAATGCTGGGGAGAGATAGAGAAGGTTGCAGCACCATTTTTTGAATAAAATTTAGTCGAAAACCCCCGATAATTAGTAATTAACCCTCAGTTTCTGCTTTTAATCAAATATCAGGTTTGCACATTGACATTTGTTCTTTGGTTACCAGTTGTTTTATTTATCGGGTTTCCGATGTGTCATCTTTGGTTTTCTGCATGCTACATACTACTTACTGTCTACTGTTTTCCTCTATGGTTTCTATCCTTTTTTTCTTGACTTAGTGAAAAATTTATAGTAGAGTTTTTTTCATGAAATTCACAATTCTTGTAGCTTTAAAAAGAAGAAAAGGGAATTCAGTAATAGTGAAAAAGTTGATAAAGATTGGAGCTGAAAGGGGAGGTTTTGATCGATAATTATATTAAGAAAATGGTTGAATAAATGATACTTAAGGTGTTAAATGAAAGACAGTTAACTAAATTAGTATCATCCGATGAGATTCCTGTTTGTGATTAAAGGATTTATAAGAAAGGAGAAATAAATTCTGTGATAAAGTATGAAATCCTTGGAAAGTAATATGGAACTAAAAGAAGCAATAGAGAACAGGAGAAGTATTAGAAGGTTTAAAGATAAGCCAATAGAGAAGGAAACGATAGAAAGACTGATTAACACTGCGATGTGGGCACCCTCTGGAATGAACAGACAGAACTGGTTCTTTGTTGTTGTTCAGGGAACGATAAAGGAGAAGTTAATAGAAATTTCAAGGAGAGCATTTGATAAGTTTATTTACAAGAACCTAAGTAAGGTTTTTCAGGATAGGATGGATGTGATAAATGAATCGAAAAGGTTCTTCTATACGCTTGGGAGTGCACCAATTATTATTTGTGTTTATAGGATTAGCACTGTAGAAGGAGATTTGACCGATATACAGTCAGTTGCTGCTGCAATTGAAAACCTGCTTCTCTTGCTCTGCAATGAGGGTCTTGGAGGATGCTGGATGACTGGATCTGTTTACCTCGAAAATGAGATAAATGAAATCCTTGGTGTTGAGGGTAAAAAACTACAAGCTCTTATACCAGTTGGAATCCCTGATACTGTACCCCCGTCACCAAAAAGAAAGAAAGGTAGGATAGAATGGATTGGGTGGGATTGAAAGAAGAACATAAATTATTAAAACAGGATATCAAGAAATTTGCTGAGACCGAGCTTGAACCTCAAGTTTCCGAGAGTGATAAAAAGGGAGAACCTATGATCCCATCTTTGAAGAAACTTGCAGGGATAGGTGGTCTTGGTCTACTTGTTTCTGAAGAGTTTGATGGTGTAGGAATGGACCTCCTTTCGCTCGTAATCACCGTTGAGGAACTGGCAAAGGTTTCTCCATCCTTCGCATTATCAGTTGGCATTCATAACCTTATTGGTGATGTAATTCTTTCGAACGGTTCTACTGATGATCTAAAGAAGAAGTATCTACCTTCTCTTTCAACCGGGGAGATAATGGGAGGGATGGCTATAGACACAATAATTAATCCTGTTCATTCAGGTAGTGAAGAAGAGCGGTTGATTGTGAATGGCGAATTCTGTAATGTTTTTGGTTACTTTGTGAAAAAGGATGAGGGAGGAGAATTTGTTCTTATTAGAAACGATAAGAGATTGAATGACGAGAAAGAGATGATGGGTATGAGATCAAGTGGTATCTGTTGTTTTAAACCAAATGGAAATGATATAAACGAAGGTAATACTCTTACTATTGACTCCCCTGATGAATTCTATGCAAAGATGAGACTCCTTCTTGCGGGTATCGCTTGTGGAATCTCACAATCATCATTTGAACATACCCGCTCATATTCTAAAGAGAGACACCAGTTTGGTAAACCTATTGCAGAATTTGGTATGGTAAGAATGATGCTTTCAGAAATGGCATCAAAAGCAAATGGGTCAAGAATAGTTGTGTATCAAGCGTCTTGTGAAAATAGTATAGTTGATAAAGAAATGGCGGGAATTTTTGCATCAGAAAGCAGTCTTTATGTGACGGATAAAGCAGTTCAAATTTTCGGTGGATATGGTTATACGAAGGATTATCCGCTCGAGATGTTTTTTAGAGACGCAAAGGTACTTGAGATTTTTTCGGGTTCAGCTGATTACAGGAAGGTGATAATTGGAGAACTGTTAACATCCTGAGAAGATGTTGGTCTACAGAGGAGGTATGAGTGAATTTCGCTGAATTTAGTGATAAACATAAGGCATTCAGGAAAGAGGTTCGTGAATTCGCAAAGAAGGAACTCCTTGAAGAATCCACTAAGATTGACAGAAAGGGTGAGTTTCCATGGGATATCATAAATAAGATAAAGGAAAGGGGTTGGCTTGGTGTCCCTTACCCGGAAAGATATGGAGGGATTGGTCTTGATACAACCAGTTATATAATTCTGGTTGAGGAGATAGCAAGGGTATGCGCTTCAACTGCTATTATGATTGCAGCGCATGTGAGCCTTGCATGTCAGCCCATCTATGTCCATGGAACAAAGGAACAGAAGGAGAAATATCTTATCCCTCTTGCGAAAGGTAACAAAATTGGTTCATTTGGTCTAACCGAGCCTAATGCAGGTAGTGATGCTGGGGGAACTGAAACAACTGCAAAACTTGTCGGAGATAAGTGGATAATAAATGGTAACAAAAGGTTTATTACAAATGGTACAATAGCCGATATTATTGTCTTTACCGCTACTCAGGATAGATCGAAGAGGACACATGGCATCAGTGCTTTTATTGTGGAGAAAGGAACAAAAGGTTTTGAACCCGGCAAGGAAGAGGATAAAATGGGATTGAAGGGTTCTATCACTGCTGAACTCCATTTTGAGGATTGTGAGCTCCCTCGTGAAAACCTTTTAGATAAGGAATGTGAGGGTTTCAAAGTTTTTATGGAAACACTTGATGGAGGAAGAATAAGCATAGGGGTGCTTGCACTTGGGATTGCACAGGGAGCACTTGATTGCGGTATTGAGTATGCAAGAGAGCATAGTTTGAAGGGTAAACCACTTTATAAATATCAGTGGGTACAGAAGATCATTTCTGATGCTGCAACAGAGATAATGGCAGCCAGACACCTGATATACCATGCAGCAATGCTCAAAGACAAAGGAGCAGAAAGGATTACAGAAGAGGGTGCAATGGCAAAACTATTCGCTTCTGAGATTTCTACGAGGGTTTGTTCCAAAATCCAGAGCATTCTAGGAAAAGATGGAGTCAACAAAAGGTTTCCCGTTGAACGATTTTTAAGAGATACTAAATTAATGGAGATAGGAGAAGGAACATCAGAGATACAAAGAATAGTTATAGCAAGACAGATACTCGGTCGGTAACATGAAGCACGGGGTCAGACCCCTGAAGTAAGGGAAGGAGGTAAGATGAACTTTGATCTTACAGATAATCAAAAATTGGTAAAGGACATGGTTCGTGATTTTGCAGAGAAGGAGTTAAAGGAGAAGGCAGTAGAGATCGATAAATCACAGGAGTTTCCATGGGATACCTTGAAAAAGATGGCGAAACTTGGACTTCTTGGTATCATCGTACCAGAGGAATATGGTGGCGCAGGTATGGATTTCATAAGCCTTGCAGTTGCGGTCGAAGAGATCTCGAGAGTTTGTGCTTCCACAGGTGTGATTGTTGCCGTAAATAACTCACTTACCGCTTATCCAATTGAACATTGGGGAAACGAAGAACAGAAGAAGAAGTACCTACCTCTCCTCTGTAAGGGTGATAAGGTGGGAGCCTTTGGTCTCACTGAACCTAATGCAGGTAGTGATGCAGGTAGTATTGAGGCAACTGCGTGCCTTGAAGGAGATCATTATATTCTTAATGGTACCAAGAGATTCATCACAAATGGAGGAGAAGCAGGTATCTTTATTGTTTTTGCATCTACAAATAAGGAGCTAAAACATAAAGGTATCAGTGCATTTATTGTGGAGGATGGGTATGATGGATTCAGTAAGGGTAAACATGAGGATTTAATGGGTATACGGGCAACAGCAAACTGTGAACTTGTTTTTGAGGATTGCAAAGTACCAAAAGAGAATCTCTTGGGAGAAGAAGGCATGGGATTCAAGATCGCTATGAGGACGATAGATGTAAGCAGAATTGATATTGGTGCACAAGCAGTTGGAATCTCACAAGGAGCGTTGGAAGAGGCGATAAAGTATTCCAAAGAAAGAAAACAGTTCGGGAAACCGATTTGCGAATTCGAACTTATTCAGGGTATGTTTGCAGATATGGCTACTAAGATAGATGCAGCAAGACTTCTTGTCTTGAGGGCAGCATATGTTAAGGATAAAGGTGCAAAGAGGTTCTCGCTTGAATCAGCTATGGCAAAATGGTATGCATCAGAGGTTGCTGTTGACGTAACAAGACAGGCTGTTCAGATTCATGGTGGCTACGGGTATACGAAGGATTATCCTGTTGAGAGAATGTTTAGAGAATCGAAGATAATGGAACTTTATGAGGGGACATCAGAGATACAGAAAATTGTTATAGCACGAAGCATTCTAAGATAGACCTCTTAAAAGTAAATGACTAATTCCAAAACCCTAATGAGTAATAAATCCGAATTACAAATCAAAACAGATTAGGTTTGGTATTTAAGAATTGGTGTTTCTTTCGTCATTCGGATTTAAGTATTCGGACTTGATGCTCTTATGAACGATATTCTTCTTGGTTGCATTCAGTGTGGACGGTGCACAGGAGGGTGTCCTGTGTCAGTCAGGTCTGCTCTCAATATAAGAAAACTGATCTACAGGTCCCTTATAAAGGTAAAGGATAAGGCCAAAGAACTTTCTATCTGGGAATGTACAACGTGTTCTACGTGTTCCATAAGATGTCCGAAGGGTGTCAATGTTGTGGATTATATTATAGATCTTAGAAGTTATGAGATTGAAAGAGGTAAAGTTGTACCACAGGTAAGGGATGCACTTGAAAGTGTTTTTAAGCATGGCAATCCCTGGTGTAAAATAAGAGAGAAGAGGACGGACTGGATTGAGAATAATGGAGTGAGAATCATAAAACCAGGAGAAAAGATAGAGTTTCTCTATTTTGTAGGTTGTACACCATGTTATGACACTAGAACACAGGAAGTTGCTCGCGCAATGGTAAGGGTTCTTAAGACAACCCAGTGTGACTTCGCAATTCTTGGAACACGGGAAACCTGCTGTGGCAATGAGATAAAAAGAATGGGTGAGACAGGTCTATTTGAGATGCTTATGGAGGATAACTCGAAACTATTCGGAGAATTTCATATTGACACACTCTTTACCACATCCCCACACTGTTTTAACACATTTAAGAATGAATATCAGGGGATGGGATTTGGGATTGAGCACTACACTACGCTTATCAGCAGATTTATCAACGAGGAGCGTATAAAACCAGAAGGAAGGTTTGAGAAAAGGGTTGTCTTTCACGATCCCTGTTTTCTTGGAAAGCAGAATGAAATCTTTGAAGAGCCAAGAGATATTCTAAGAAAGATTCCTGGTATTGAGTTTGTTGAGTTTGAGAGATCAAGAGAGAGGAGTCTTTGCTGCGAAGGTGGTGGGGGTAGAATGTGGATAGAAAGTGAATCAGACAAGGAAAGGCTTGCAGTCACAAGGATAAAGGATGCTGCTGAACTTGGAGTAGATGTTGTTGCAACTGCGTGTCCTTTCTGTCTTCTTACATTGGAAGATGCAGTAAAGACAGCGAACCTCGAAGACAAGATAAGAGTAATGGACATAATTGAGATTGTCAATGAAGCTATTGGTGAAGAGAATGACGAAGTTCGAAATCAGAATGTAGAAACAAACACAAAATCCGAAACACCAATTACTAATAATGAGTGACTAATAACCATTAACTATTAACAAATAACTAATAATGATTTGTTATTCGAATTTTCTGTTCAAAGGAAGGGGGCATAATGAACATAGCAGTTTGCATAAAAAGGGTACCTGAAACAGCAGAAGCAGCGGTAAATATTAATTCTTCTGAGAAGCATATTATTGAGGATCAACTCGTTTTTGACATCAATGAAGCTGATAACTACGCTCTTGAAGAGGCGTTACTTCTTAAAGAAAAATCAGAAGGTAAAATCACACTCTTCACTGTAGGTCCGAAGGAAGCTGATGAGGTGATGAAGATGGGGCTTGCGAAGGGCGCAACAAAAGGTGTCAGAATAACTCCAGAAAATCTTGATACCATTGATTCATATGGAATTGCAAAGCTTCTTGCTGAACAAATCAAAGAGGGAAACTTTGATCTTGTTCTTACCGGTTGTATAACAAGTGATGCAGGGAATTCACAGGTGGGTGTTACACTTGCGGAACTGCTTGGAATACCTCATGCAACACTTGTTATAAAGGCAGAAATAGAGGATGGAAATGCAACTGTTCAAAGAGAGTTGGAAGGGGGATTACTTGAAGAACTAAACATAAAATTACCAGCACTATTTACCATTCAAACAGGTATTAATGAACCAAGGTATGCATCGATTCTTGGTATTAAAAGGGCATCACAGAAGGAGATAAAGGTTATTGAGAATGTTACAGTAGGGGGGATGAAGACTGAGATAGTGAAGATGTTCTATCCGCCTGCAGGAAAGATGGCAGAAATTCTCGAGGGTGGGGTGGAAGAGGTGTCGGGTAAACTCTGTGAAATCTTGAAAGGAAAGGGATTGCTATGAACAAGGATATTTTTGTTATCATTGAACACAGAAGGGGAGAAATAAGGGATATTACATTTGAATTGCTTACGAAAGGTTATGAACTTAGTAAAGACATCGGCAAACTTAACGCTGTACTTATTGGGTATCAGAACGAAAAAATTATTGATACAGTTAAGCCATTCTCAGACACAATCCTTAATATTGAAGATGAAAAGCTAAAAGATTTTAACGCTGAATACTACCAGATTATTCTTTCAAGTATATTAAAGGATAAGAAACCTTTTCTTACACTTCTCGGGCAAACCGCCTTTGGAATTGACTTTGCACCCAGTCTTGCTATAGCGCTTGATATGCCTTATTCGGCGGATTGTATCAATGTGGAGATAGATAGTGAAAATGTATTTACTGAAAAACAGGTCTATGGTGGTAAGATAAATACAAGGGTTGCTCTAAAAGAGAACTGGGGTTATTTGGTTTCGGTAAGACCTGGTGCAGTAGCTGCAAAAGAGGGTAGATTGAATGCAGAGGTTATTGATGTAACTTCTCCTGTTAAGGAAGAAATCGATTACAGAAGATTTGTGCAGTACGTGGAAGCAGCAAAGGGAGAGGTAGATATTACTCAGGCAGATATAGTAATTGGAATAGGACGAGGGATTAAAGAGGATAAGAATCTTCCTATAATGGAAGAATTTGCGGAGTCCATTGGTGGAGTTCTTGCATGTTCAAGACCAGTAGTTGATGCAGGGTGGTTAGCGAAGGACAGACAGGTAGGTTCTTCAGGAAAGACAGTGAAGCCAAAATTGTACATTGCTGTTGGTATAAGTGGTGCATTTCAGCATGTAATGGGGATGAAGAGTGCAGACACGATTGTTGCGATAAACAAGGACTCAAATGCACCTATATTTGGTGTTGCAGACTACGGTATTGTCGGTGACCTCCTTCAGGTTATTCCAAAACTGCAGGAAAAAATCACGGAAGTAAAGGGAGCATAAGTAACTAAGAAGTCAGAGGTCAGAGGACGGAAGTCAGAAGAGTGACGGCTGTGAAAGAGGTAGGGAGAGGATAGCGTAGGGCGAAGAGGGAAGAGCGAAAAGGAGCAGGATAAACCCCATTAGAAAATTCTTTTCTAACGGGGTGAAGGATAAAGGATAAAGTATAAAGTAGAAAGGGTAGAAGATAAGTATAGAAATGACGAAACCAGAAACCCTAATGACGAACAAATGCACAAAATCCGAAAAACCAATAACTACAAAGAATGTCTAATTTTGGAAGATTTGAGATTGCGTCGATAGAGATTAAGAGAAAATACTCGCAATGACAGCAAACAGTATTCAGAGAAAACCATCAAGGCTAAAGGTCAAGTAAGGAAATGCCGGACCAGAAATCAGAATGACGAACAAAGCAGTAAACAGTATACAGTAATCAGACGATAGATGATTGTGAAAGATAGTAGGGAGTAAGTAGTAGGGAGTAGAGAGAGGACAGTAAACAGAAACAATAAGAAAATGACTTGGTGGAGTGGATGGGTACTATGATAGAATCCTTATCAGCGATTATCTGCCTGCCCCGTAGAAGCGGAGCTATTCATCGGGGTGTAATCTGTGTCAAAAGAAAGTCTTGGTTGTAGGGATGGGATTACCTGATATATTTTTCTCTGCGCTCCCTTCGATCTGAGCGTGTATGATAACAAACAATTACTCAGGATCGATGACTCTGCGGTGAGGAATTAAATAAACTATGCATAGAATAGGTGTTTTTATCTGCCATTGTGGAATAAATATAGCCTCAACAGTTGATGTGAAGGAACTGGTCCGATATGTGAGGCAGATCCCGGGGGTTGTTGCAGCTGAGGATTATACATATATGTGTTCTGATCCTGGTCAGGAACTGATACGGGAGCAAATCAAAAAACTAGATCTTGACAGAATTGTAGTAGCATCCTGTTCTCCTGCTATGCATGAAGTTACATTCAGACGGGTTGTGAAGTCTGCGGGATTGAATCCCTTCTGTTTTGAAATGGCGAACATTAGGGAACAGTGTTCCTGGGTTCATAAGGATAAGAGCAAGTCTACAGAGAAGGCAAAGGCAATTCTATCTGCTGCAATAAGCAGGGTACGTCTGTTAGGGCCTCTTGAGGAGAAAACAGTCTCTGTTAAACCATCGGTCCTAATCGTAGGAGGGGGGATCGCTGGTATTCAAGCATCGCTCGATATAGCAGACGCTGGTTACAAGGTTTATCTTGTAGAGAAAGAGCCTTCTATTGGAGGAAGGATGTCGCAACTTGATAAGACATTTCCGACTCTGGACTGCTCTGCATGTATACTAACACCAAAAATGTCAGAAGTGGGTAATCATCCAAACATTGAGTTGCTTGCATTTTCAGAAGTTACGGATGTAGAGGGGTTTGTAGGAAATTTTAAAGTAAGAATAAAAAAGAAACCCACATTTGTAAACTGGGATAAGTGCAATGCTTGCGATGATTGTGTATCTTCTTGTCCTGTTGAGCTCTCGGATGAATTTAATGAAGGAATAGGGAAAAGGAAAGCAATCTATAGGCTGTTTCCACAAGCAGTTCCAAACAAATTTCTTATTGACTACAGAGGTCTTCCTCCTTGTAGGGTTGCCTGTCCAGTTGGTGTTAATGTTCAAGGGTATATTGCTCTTATCAAGAATAAGAAGTTTAAGGAAGCACTCGAGCTCGAAAGAGAGGATAATCCGTTTCCATCTGTTTGTGGGAGAGTTTGTACTCATCCTTGTGAGAGCGAATGCAGGAGAGCTGAATATGATGATTCGATTGCAATTGCTTATCTTAAAAGATTTATTGCAGATTATGGGGGAAAATCAGAAGAACCGCAATTAATTGAGAGAAGAGATGAGAGAGTTGCAATTGTTGGTTCCGGTCCAAGTGGATTGAGTTGCGGATATTTTCTCGCATTAAAAGGTTATAATGTCTCGGTCTTTGAATCAATGGAAGAACCTGGTGGAATGTTAAGATGTTGCATTCCAAGATTCAGACTTCCATTGGAATCCCTGATGAAGGACATAGACTATATTAAGAAGTGTGGGGTAGAAATAAAAACGAATCACCCTATCTCCGATATTGTTAAGCTTAAAAAAGAGGGATTTGATGCCATTTATCTTGCAATAGGAGCTTACAAAGAGGTAATGATGGGAATTGAAGGAGAGGATCTTGATGGTGTACTCTCCTGTATTGATTTTTTGAAGAGGATAAATAAAAAAGAAGAGATTGAGATAGGAAGAAAAGTTGCAGTTATTGGAGGCGGTAATGCTGCACTTGATGCTGCTAGAACTTCAAAAAGGTTGGGCGCAGAAGTAACCATTTATTATCGGAGAACCAGAAAGGAGATGCCAGCAGATGGGAAAGAAATAGATGCAGCCATTGAAGAAGGTGTAAGAATAGGATTTCTTTCCCAACCCATAAGATTGAGTGGGGAAAATGGTGTACTGTCAAGTATAGAACTCACAAGAATGAAATTAGGAGAACTGGATGAATCTGGTAGAAGGAAACCTCTACCGGTCCCAGGTACCGCATTTCTTAGAGAAATAGATACTGTCATACTTGCTGTTGGACAGAGGCCCGAATCTGATTGGCTAGAGAATGACCTTTCGCTTTCAAGATGGGGGACAATAAAGGTTGACAGTGTAACACTAAATACAGGTTTGGATGGAGTCTTTGCAGGTGGGGATGTTGTTAGAGGTCCATCAACAGTGATTGAGGCAATTGCAGATGGAAAGAAGGCAGCATTAGCGATAGATGCATATATAAATAATATTGAATTTACTGGCGAAAGAAAGCGAATTGCTGAGGATTTCCCGAATGCACTTTCAGATGTGAGAAAAGAAAGATGCAAAATGGCTAAAATTCCCCTCAGTGAGAGAATAGAAAGCTTTAATGAGGTAGAATCCGGTTTCAGTGAAGAAAAAGCTTTGGAAGAGGCTGCGAGATGTTTAAACTGTGGAGGGTGTTCGCGATGTACAGAGTGTATAAAATCTTGTGATAGAGATGCAATAGATTATGAACTTGTTGATGAGGAGATTGAGGTTGAGTGTGGCGGGATAATTGTTGCGACGGGTTTTGATTCATTTGATGCAAGGATAAAAAAGGAATACGGATACAGTGAATACAAAAATGTTATAACAGGCCTTGAGTTCGAAAGACTGGTTTCTGCTTCGGGTCCAACTGAAGGTGAAATCTTAGTAGCTGGCAAGGTACCAAAACAGGTTGTTTTCATACACTGTGTTGGGAGCAGGGATGAGTCGGTAGGAAATGAGTATTGCTCAAGGGTCTGCTGCATGTTTATTGCAAAACAAGCACACCTTATTAAGGAACATATTCCCAATGCAGAGGTTACGGTGCTTTACATGGATATGCGAGCGTTTGGTAAAGGTTTTGAAGAATTCTACGACAGAGTACGAAATGAAGGTGTAATTTATAGAAGGGGTAATCCCAGTGAGATTTATAGAAAAGGCGAAAAACTGATTGTAAAAGCAGAAGATACCATTTTAGGTGAGCCGGTTGATATAGAGGCAGATCTTGTAGTGCTTGGTACAGGTCTTGTTCCAAGAAAGGAGACAGAGGACATAAGAAAAATACTAAAACTTTCAAAATCGCAAGATGGCTTTCTCTTAGAAGCACACCCAAAATTAAGACCGGTTGATACTTCTCTTGATGGTGTTTTTCTTGCAGGATGCTGTCAGGGTCCAAAAGATATTCCTGACACAGTGGCTCAAGCAAAGGCAGCTGCCTCATCCGTTATGAGTATGCTTACAAGAGGATATGTTACTATTGAGCCTATAGTCGCATCGATAGATGAGAATATCTGCTCTGGATGTGCTGTGTGTGAAATAGCCTGTGAATATGGTTCACTTGTCCTCGATCCAATAAGAAGAATAATGACAGTAAATGAAATCTTATGCAAGGGATGCAGTGCTTGTGCATCCGCATGCCCATCAAACGCAATTGTATTAAAGCATTATACCCCTAAGCAATTACTTTCCCAGATAGAAGCAATACTACAGTAAGAACAATTGGGAATTAGGAATTGGGAATTAGGAACTTAGAAGAAGAAAGCAAAAAAATCAATTAAAGGCTAATATTGACTTGTGATTTATCGAGGAGAGAGTATGGCTAAGAATGATGAGTTGAAGGAGAGATTCTATAGTTTTGCTTTAAGTATAATTAAATTTGTTAGGAAATTACCGAAAGAAATGGCTGCATATCATATTGGAAAACAGTTATTACGAGCTGGGACTTCAGTTGCTGCGAATTTTGAAGAGGCAACGGGAGCATATAGTAAAGAGGATTTTGTGTATAAAATGAATACTGCATTCAAGGAAGCAAAAGAGACCAATTTGTGGATGAGATTAATAAGAGATTCGGGACTGTCGAAGGGTGATGAGATTATAAATTTAGTACAAGAATCTCAGGAGATAAGAAACATTCTTGGCAAAAGTGTAACTACTGCAAAGAAAAAACTGAAAGGCTGATCTTTATACTCCTATCATTTCAATTCATAAATCCCAATTCGTTTACTTCTAATCGTAAATTGTCGATTTTTTAATTCCCAATTAGTGATTCTTAATTCTCAATTTTTAATTTGTTAGCTCCTGATTCCCAATTATTTGTGGCAGAACTCTCTCAATACTTGTCCTCCATCTTTCAATACCATTCTGCAGTCACCTGGAAGCAGAGTTTCAAGATCGAGTTTGGAAAGCTTCTTTAGGGATAAAAATTCCATTTTGTGATTGAGTGAATAAGGATTTGGATTTCTTATTTTTCCAAGTATGTACGGTACTGTATCACCACAAAAGAGAATCTTTTTATCATGAAGGAAAAGAGAGATGCTTCCTTCTGTGTGTCCTGGAGTGTGCTGGATAATCATGTTATTAATGCTATTGCCATCTCTCAGTTCAACGTCCACATTTACCTTCTCCTGCCGGAAGATTAGTTCTGTCAAGAACAGTAAGAATTGTACCCATTTTAGTTTATATCCTTCGTAGGAATGTTTCTTTCCATTGATAAATGGTATGTCATCTGGATGTGCAGCAATTTTAGCACCGGTAAGTTTTTTAAGTGCACGGGCACTGCCTCTATGGTCAATGTGATGGTGTGTCAGGATAATGAGAGAGAGTTCCTCTGGTTTCCTTCCGATCTTCCTTATAAACCTTGTAATCCTTTGTGCTTGATATGGATAGCCTGTATCTATTAAGACCAGGTTTTCTCCAGTAAGTAGAAAAGCTCGATTGAAAAAGAGTTTTATGGCATAAACATTTTTAACGATCTCCATAGAGAATTATATCATATCGTACGATTTAAATCAAGTTCCAATCATTAAAATATTTCTTGAAATCTTTTGGATTTGGTGTTAAGAAATACATAGATTGATTTAACCACTAGCTAAACAAAATAGGAGGGAGAATGCAGAAAAAGCGAATTGTTATTGCAGTACAACTGGTTCTACTTATTTCATTAGGGATTCTATATGCAGATTCACCTATTACTTCAACACCTTTCTATACAGCTTATTATGATTTTGAAATAGTGAAGGAAGCAGAGAAGTCAGGAATCCTAACGCAATCGATTGCTCTATTTCTATCATCCTCAACAAACCCTATTGATGTTAAGGCGGCTGTTATTAATGCTCTTTCCTGGGACATTGAGGGGAAGGACAATGCAGAAATATTCTTTGAGTTTTTAGAAGATATGTACAAAGAAGACATTGACAGTGTAACACTTGAGCCCTTATCTGTGGATGAAATTTTTTGTCTTGGTTATCTTATGGCAATGGATGATTATTTTTATGTGTATGACGCTTTGGATGTTCTTTATACTGCATGGGATTTGAACGATACAAGTTTCACTATTTCGATAATTCTTGCTATAGTTGAAGCACAGGATGTTATGGATTTTGATTGGTGTGAAGTTTGGTTATTAACAGAGGACGTGTTGTTCGATGAAACACTTAAAAAAGACATGAGAGATGAAGCAATTGAGATAATTGTTGACTATATGAGCCTCTATGAAGAAGACTGTGAAGAGGACAATTAGGAATTGTTAATCGAGAATTAAGAAATAATAATCTTTGTAATAATGAAAGTTTATTTCATCAGGAGGGATGGATGGCTGAAGAAAAGATGGTAGCATTTTGTGGTATTGCATGTAACGAGTGTCCTGCTTTTATTGCGACACAGAGTGATGATGACGAACTGAGAGAAAAGACTGCAAAAAAGTGGTCATCAGATGAGTATCCTCTTAAGTCCGAAGATATTAACTGTTTTGGTTGTGGTGAAGAAAGGGAAAAGATGATGGATTTTTGTTTAAAGTGTAGAGTAAGAAAGTGCGGGTTTGAAAAATCCGTAAAGAACTGTGCTTACTGTGATGAGTATCCCTGCAGGAAACTTGAAGAACTTCGGGAACATTTGAAACTACCTGAGGCAAAATCAAAACTTGATGAAATAAGAAAAACCCTGAGAACATAGGGGCCAATTAAACGACAAGGAAATCCGAAACTAAAAACCAGAATGACGAACTTTACCTACAAGCCATTCTCCATGAGGAAAATGAACGACAAAACGAAGAGAGGAGAGTAAACCCTTAATTCCAAGTTCATGATTCGTTATTATCATATGGTAAGGTGCGAGATTTGTGGTAACAAGTCAGAGTTTATTTCCAAATCGCACGCAATTGATAGTGAGTATAAACACAAAAGGAGAGAATATGGTACAACAGGTGAGTGATAAGATGATTCTTAATGAGATTAGAAAGGAGTTAAAGAAAAACATTGACGAAGCATACAGGAGAAGTATTAAAAGATTTTTCAAAGAAGGTCAGGAGATTAATTTCCTAGGTGTAAAAACGCCAATTGTAAGAAAACTTTCCAAGAAGTACTTTTCGCAAATAGAAGGTAATAGAAAGAAGGAGATCTTTGAACTATGTGAGAAACTACTGAAAAAGGGATACAGTGAAGAACAAGGAATTGCGTTCGGATGGGCAGCGCGTCTCAAGGATGAATTCAGTCCAACTGATTTTAAAAGATTTAAGTCATGGTTGAAGAAATATGTAAATAATTGGGGACACTGTGATGGTTTTTGTTTAGGTGTACTTGGACCTTTTGTATTTTTGTTCCCCGAATTCATGGTAACAGTCAAAGAGTGGACTAAGTCAAAGAATCGTTGGTTTAGACGGGCATCCGCAGTACTGATGATAAGTCTGCTCAAGGATAGAAAGTATCTTAAGGATGTTTTTGAGATTTCCGGTTTGTTAATGATGGATCAGGATGACCTTGTCCAGAAAGGATATGGCTGGTTGCTCAAGGAAGCGAGCAATAAGTATCTTGAGGAAGTGTTTAGATATGTTATGAAAAATAAGGAAAAGATGCCACGAACAGCCTTGCGTTATGCAATTGAAAAAATGCCTTCTGATATGAAAAAAAAGCGATGGAAAAGTAGTATACAGTAGAGAGTAAGCAGTAGGTAGTGAGTAGAAAGAAAACTGGAATTAATCCTTCGATAGGCTCAGGATGGAATTGAGCTTTGCTGGAACTAAACCATTACAGGAGAAGCAGAGGACAGTAGACAGAAAACAGAAGAAAAGAGAATATAGAACGAAGGGATGTATAATGACAATGAAAGAGAATACAGCTCAAGGTGATTAGGGATGTATGTAATAAAATGTGTCAGGTGTAATAAAAACTTTTCGAGTATCTAGTGCTCTGTGGTTTTTTTTACTTGACAAAAGTGTGAAAATAAATTAGATTATAGGAATGAAGGAGGTAAAGGATGATAAGAAATAGAAAGTGGCTCGTAGTTATCATCTCCATGTTAGTTTTTATGTTTATCCTTTTAAGTGCAGAGGAAGAAGAGGAAAAGCCTGAATATGTTGGGTATAAGAAATGTAAAGCCTGTCATAAGGAAATATATGATTCCTGGAAAGAGACAACACATGCTACAAGTTTTCAAGCAGTATTAGATTCAACAGGTCTCGATGATCCAAGCTGTTTTGAATGTCATTCAGTGGGTTATGGAGAGCCGGGTGGTTTTGTGGATACAACAGAAACTCCAGATCTTGCTGGTGTTCAGTGTGAAAATTGTCATGGTCCAGGAAGTTTATACAAAAAGTTTAGTATTATGAAAGACCATGAAAAAGCTGTTGCCAGTGGACTTTACGAGCAAACTGAAGAGGTTTGCTTAACGTGTCATACAGAAGAGCAGAGTCCTGATTTCAATTATGAAGAGGCAGTGAAAAACATAAAAGGTGTTCATATAATACCAGAGAAAGAAGAGTAATTATAAGCATATTTAATATAAATAAATGGGGGACGAATACCGTCCCCCATTTATTTACTTTGGAGTTTTTCCTGTCATTGCGGGCATAATACTATTAAATTGTTGTTATTTACACCCGTTTTTAAGATAACGATACCATTCTAAGTAATGAATTTTGTGTATTTGGGTTAACCCACGATGGCTTCTGTAATCGGCTTTTACCCTTGAATAAAAGCTTTCTATGGTGTTGGTCGTTGCTGGAATATTAGGATCTTTTAAATAATAAAACATATCAGGAAGAGCATTGTTAATCAACACGATGGTACGTTTAAGATCTTTGAAAGCGACGTTGCTCACAGGGAGTGATCTTATAAACTTTCTATGTTTAGATATCTATGTTTTATAACTGTTAATGTTAGTGGTTCTCCCAAAGCAAATAACTTTTTTTGATAGACAAGTTGGGCAATGTTTTCTTTAACATTATTGATTCCTTTCAATAAACAATCAGTTTTTTATTCTTAACTTACCTATTTACAATATATTGTGACTTATAGCAATAACAATTTAATAGTATTATGCCCATTGCGAGTAAACCTACCATATTTTCAAATGAAGCAATCTCTTTTCCTCTTGACATCAGTTCTTTTTTGATTTAATAACTTCTTAACATGAAAAGATATATACTGTTTGGAATTGGTTTTGTAATCTCAGGCTTTTTTGTCTTTTATGGATTGAAGCTTGGTGATTTCTTAGAGGTTCTAAGGAACGCTGTCTTAATCTGTCTTTCTTGTATTGGCATTTCGAACTAAAAAATGAAAAGGATTTTAGTCCAGATTTTAAGTGCCATCGGAGTCAACAGTTATTTCCAGGCTTTTGTTAGAAAATCCATTTATCAGGGAAGTTTAAAGGGTATTCCATTCCCTGTCTTAAACTGCTATGCCTGTCCTGCTGCCCGATTTGCCTGTCCTATCGGGAGTTTACAACACTATGCAGCAATAAGGGCAGTTCCATATTATCTAATAGGAATCTTTGCTTTAACCGGTATGTCTGTTGGTAGGGCTCCCTGTGGGTGGCTGTGTCCGTTTGGTTTCCTGCAAGAACTTCTTTACAAAATCCGCACATTTAAGATAGAAATTCCACGGTTTTTGTCTTACTCTAAGTATGCAATTCTGTTTGCTCTTGCTATAATCATTCCTTACTTCACTCATGAATCATGGTTCTCCAAGTTGTGTCCTGTTGGCCTTCTTGAGGGTGGAATTCCAATAATTGTCTGGAATCCTCAAACAGGCGGGCTCTCGGGTCTGAGACATCTTATTGGATGGCTCTATTTTGTTAAGCTTGGAATACTTATGTTTATACTTGGACTTGCTGTGGTTTCGAAAAGACCCTTCTGTAGGATTTTCTGTCCTCTCGGGGCAATACTCTCCCTTTTTAACAAGGTAAGTCTTTTACAGATCAATTTGAGAAAGGGTAATTATATCTGTAAAGACTGCAATATGTGCAGAAGTGTTTGTCCTATGGATATTAGTATATATGAAAATTTAACTGATACAGACTGTATCCGTTGCGGCAGATGTGTGCATGTATGTCCAGAAAATGCACTGTATGTCACACCTTCCTTTAAGAAATGTAAACTGGTAGAACCAGAAAGTTGGGTTAGATAGAAACCTCTCTAATTGCAAAATCTTAAATCGAAAATCCAAAGAAATTAGAAAATTCCCAAATACCAAATAAGTGATATTTAGGATTAAGAACAATTTTAGGATAGTTTCTTATTCGGATTTCGTTATTCGCTTCATAAAGAGCTAAGATTGAAGGAAAGCCCTATATGCTTTAAAGGTTTCATAAAGATCCGCTTTGCTGCAGATCTCAAACGGTGAATGCATTCCAAGGAGAGCTGTACCGCAGTCGACAGTTTCGATGCTATGAAGTGCTATGTATTCTGAAACTGTACCACCACCACCACTATCCACCTTTCCTAATTCTCCTGTCTGCCATATTACTTTGTTTTTGTTGAAGAGCCTTCTTATCTCTCCAGTAAATTCAGCAGAGGCATCATTCGTCCCATACTTTCCACCTGCACCTGTGTATTTTGTTAAGACTACTCCATAGCCAAGTTTAGCAGCATTTGTTTTTTCAATAACATTTTGGTAGTTGGGATCAATTGCAGTGTTAACATCACCTGATAGAGCTTTCGACTTGTTGAGAACCTCCCGTACCAAATCGAAATTGGAAGTCTCTCCTTTCAAAGTGATTATATCTCTTATACAGTCAACAAGGAACTGTGATTGAGCACCTGTTGTTCCGACACTTCCTATTTCTTCTTTATCTACAAAAAGGACAAGGGTAGAATGTTTGGGTGCTTTAATGTTATTTACCCCCTGAAATGACGCATATGCGCATATTCTATCATCCTGACCATAACCTCCTATCATACTCCTGTCCCATCCAATATCCCTCGCAGGTAGTGCAGGAATTACTTCAATCTCAGAACTTATAAAATCTTCTTCCTTAATACCATACTTCTTGTTAAGTAATTCCAGTATAGAGAGTTTTACCCTTTCTTTTACCTCTTTATCTGGAAATGGTATACTACCAGCGAGAAGGGTTAACTTCTCTCCCTCTATTGCTTCAGATAATTTTTTCTGTGATTGTTCCTTATGAGAAAGATGGGGGAGTAAATCAGCAATCGTAAAAGCGGGATCTTCAGGATTATCACCTATTTCTATCTTTATTTTCTTTCCATTTCCATTTATAATGATTCCGTGAAGTGAGAGTGGAATTGAAGTCCACTGATATTTTTTTATTCCTCCATAGTAATGTGTTCTTAGTAGGACAAGCTCAGAATCTTCATAAAGCGGATTAGGTTTCAGGTCAAGTCGGGGAGAATCAATGTGAGAAATAATTACTCTCACACCTTCCAATATGGATTTCTTGCCGATCATTGTAAGTGCGATACTTTTATCATGGTTTATCGTATAGAATTTTTCCCCTTTTCTTTTCGAAATATTCACAAATCCATTATTCTCTGCAGCTCGCACTATCCATTCAACTGTTTCCCTTTCAGTTTTAACATCGTTCAGAAAATCTCGATATGCATTTCCAAATTCGAAGACTCTTTTTTTCTCTTTGACTGTGTAGTAATCCCATGCTGGTTTTAATTCCCTCATTAATTGTTTCTTTATCTTTTCCGTTTTCTTCTTCATGCAACTCCCTCCCTTTTAATCTGTTTCAAAAATTACTTAGTAACCTGATTTTAATACCATCAAATGGATCTTCTATTCTACATACACCACCTGAGCAGACGAGTCCACCTTTTTCAGTACCTGCAATGACATTAAGGGTATGAGAATCGGAAATATCCCACCTTAATTCCATTACTTTCCATTCTGTTCCTTCACTTTCCAGAAGAACTTCTTTATTCCTTACTTCCCATCTACCTGCTACTGTGAGATATGAAAGAAGACCAACATCCAGAGAAACTGCGTTATCCATAAACTCTATTGTATCTATCTCCACAATTCTTGAATTTAAGCCCAGTTTTAGGGAATGTTGTCCTATTGCAATCATTATATCTATGTGAGGTATCCACTCTGTTTTCTTATCAATGATAGGTTCAGGGTTTCTGTATTCGAGGGTTTTAAGACTAAGGAGTGTTGATGGACCTCTTTCCAGAATCTCGCCTTTTGCTTCTGCATATAATTCATCAAAGCTCACGGAATCAGAAGAAATAGCAGATAACATTGATTTATTAAGGTTGAAGTACCAACTGCCAAATGGATTAGATATTATATCAAGAGACCATCCTCTCTCATCACTTGCCCTGTTTATTGAGTACTCATCAAGATTCCCCATTGGTGGCGAATTGTATCTGAATCCTGATCCGCCGTATCCAATGGAATCGTAATGAAAGTACTCAATGGTTGTTGATATATTGCTTAGAAAGAAGGTAAGAGAACCATAAATTCCTTCTCCTTCTGAATCTGTGAATAGTAAGTCATCCCATCCTTCTCTTTTTACAAACTCAGCGTATATAACAAATGGGTCCTTTACAATATCGATATTGAAACCATAGAGATAAGTTTCTCTCGGTGTTTCAGTACCGGGATTTTCACTTGAGAGTTTTAGAAGGTTTATAGAAAATGGAAATGAAGGATTTAGGTTAAGGAGTAGGCTTCCTCCCTGGAGTACATCTGAGGTATCATTTACAACTGCATATTTACCGCTTGAGAAGAGTAGATTTCTTGGCCTGCCAGATAGAAGTGAAATGGCGAAAAACTTTGCAGCATAGTTGAAGTAAAAGCCATCAATATTTCTGTCAATGTTGCCAGTTGGTTCATTTGTTTGATTCAGAGTAAGACCTCTCCCAAAGGAATGATAGAAATCTCCAGCTTTTATAGAACATTCCTTGTTCTTAAACTCAAGAGATCTTTTTCTTAGTCCCTCTTTTCTTAAAGGGTCTTTTACATATGAAGGTTCGTAAATGTAAAATTCAATCTTCCCTTTGAAGTTTCCGTAGATCGCGTTGATATTGAGAGCATCCTCAAAAAAGTTTTCATTGTTCTCTTTCCACTGCCAATATGCTAAGCGATTTCTTCCGGAAATTTTAAGTGTTTGTGAAAGAGAAGAGGAGAATGTGAAGACTATATGGAGAAAAATGAGAATACAAAATAAGGGCTTTCTATTCATCCTCCTCCTTTTCTGGAAGGAGTTCTCTGAGTTTTTCCTTTATATCGTTCTCATCTCCTTTTTTGTATCCTTTATGCTTGTAAATTATGTTACCTTCTTTGTCCAAAATGAAAAGTTGCGGAATAGTCAACACTCCAAAGAGTTGAGAAACTTCCTGGATTGGGTCGTATAGAATAGTATATTCCCACTTATGGCCTTTGACAAAACCAGGAACGTTAGAGATATTTCTTGGTCCGTCCTGGTTTATTGCAAGGAAGACTAACTCTTTTTCCTTATAAGTGTCAAATATGTCTTTCATTGCATCAAGACCTTCAACACAACTTTTACAGTATATCGCCCAGAAATCAATTACAATATAGTTACCAAGAAGGGAATCAAGATAAACTGTCTCATTTGTAATTGACTTCAAAGAAAATGTAGGAGCTTTTTCCAGTTTGTCTTCTGCAAAGAGAGCCTTGCAAAAGAAAAAGAAAATGAATACAAAAAGGATTGAGATGGGATTTGCCAAACGTCGAACTGTGGAAATTCCGTATTTCATACCGAAATAATAAGCAATTTGTTAAGAAAAGTCAAGTGTAATTTTATTCCTTCTCTATTTTTCTTTCTAAGCGTATCACCCTTTTCGGTAGATCATCATAGTTACAATATTCCCATCCTCCTCCAAGTTTCACCTTGAGAATATTTATTATTTCTTTCGCTTTCTTAAAATCACGCAACCTGTGTTCATAGAACTTCGCGAGTTCTATATATGGGAAAGGTTCAAAAGGGGTTTCTGAAAGCAGTTCTGTCCATAGTTTTTCAGCCTTTTCCCACATAGAAAGTCTTTTATAAATAATTGAGAGGTCTCGTTTTATTTCAAAAATAAACGGGATGTTTTCTGTGTATCTCAAGGCTCTTTTCATAAGCAGGATGGTTGTATCGCTGTCTTTGAGTTCTGAGTAAAGTCTTGAAATGGAGTATAGTACCTCAGGGTTCTTTGTATTTTCTATTCCCTTGAGCAGTTCTATAAAATGTGAGAGTAGTTTGAGCATAGAGAAAACATCAATTACATTATGTTCTATAACTTTTTCGAGTAGAGTAACCTCGTTTGTCCTTAGAAAATTGAAATAGACCTCAGGTATTAAACTCCCTGCAATATCACCTTTTCTTGGTTTGCCAAGTACCTTTTCCTCAAGAGATGAAAGAGACCTATCATCGATACTCCTTTTATATACACGCCTTGCAATATGAAGAAGATCAAGATGGAGTTTAAAGAGTGGTTCCTGCAGCATATGAAGTCTGTATCGTGCAGTGAGAAGGGGTAGGTCAAACGCTTTTCCATTGAAAGTTGTAATAGAGTCGAAGCATTTAAGCAGCGAAGAAAGTTCTACTAGGAGTGCTTTCTCAGATGGAAGATCAGGTAGGAAGAATTGTTTAATCCTAAAAGCATTCTTGTCAAGATAACCGACACCTACGAGAAAGGCAAAGGTGCCAACACCACCGGAGAGTCCTGATGTTTCAACATCCAGAAAAACATTCCTTGAAAGGTCGAAGTTCCTAAATATATCCTCTTTGGCAAGTATATATATCCTCTCAACATCTTCATCGAAAAATGCACTTTCTTTAATTTCTTCCCTTATTACAAATTCACCATGAGGGTTTTTACATACTTGTGCTCCAAGATGATCAGCCAGTTCATTAATACCCTTAATCTTTCTCTTGCTTTTCGTCTCTTCTCTTAGTAAGACTCGGAGTCTATCAATAACTTGCGAACTATCATCTCTATATGGGGTTGACTGAGAGGTTTTTAGTTCTCGTTTTAATCTTTCGATCTTTTCTTTAATTCCCATAAGATTCAAGATTCTTTCTTCGATCTATACTCTGTTTTTGCTATTGTTTTTATCCCGCCCCTGATCGTAAACTTTCCTTCTACTTCCATCCGTTTCGGCTTGACAATAGAGATTAAATCCTCAATAATTTTATTTACAATATGTTCGTAAAAGATCCCCACATCCCTGTATTGAAGAAAATAGTATTTGAGGGATTTTAATTCGATAATCTTCTTATGAGGGATATATGTTACTAAAATATCACCAAAATCAGGAAGTCCCGTTAGAGGACAAACCGAAGTAAATTCTTTGTTTTCTATTACTATTTCAACATCTCTTTTGCTGCTATATTCGTAATCAACAACCTCTATCATATCTTCCTTAATTGTATCGGGAGATCTAATGCTCTCATTTAGTTTTTTCCTAATTTCTTTATCATTCATTAGAGTTTTCCTAAATGTCAAATGTCAAAATCCAAATTAAAAGTGAAATCCAAAATCCAAATTTCTAAAACCTTGTATTTTCTCATTTTGAACTTTCCCTGTTCTTCTTTTTATTTTTTTTGAGGATAGAAGAATGGAAGAGAAAATTAGTGTTAATTCTTGAGCTTCTTGCCATAATTTTCTGCAACTCTCAGTTCTGTCTGGGTTTGCTTTCGCAACCATTCTTACCCAGTGTTTTGTCTCTTTTGCTTCTTTTTTGCAAAGGGAAATTTTATACTGGAAGTCCTTTTTTGAATCTGCTCCATCTGCCTCCATATAATTTGCCCCAATACTCGTGGCTGACCTTACTACCTGTTTAATTAAGGAAGAATTAACATCTTTTTTCGGTAAACTCTTCACAAAGACGATAATATCTTCTCCAAATACAGCAGTTCTTTCTTCTAAGTCAAATTCTTTGTTTTTTGAATTTTGACATTTATTTGATATTTGGAATTTAGAATTTGAGCTTTTCATTATATTCTCTATTTTACATACTCCTCTAACCATTTCTGTAAAGGCGGGAGTTTGTTCTCTTTGATTATTTCCTGCCATTCTTCATCTGTTAGACGATTTGATAATTCCTGTTTAAACTCATAGAAGGAGAATGTTGCGCCTTCCATCAGAAATGGTTTGTTTTTCACGGGAACCAGAATGAAGAGTTTGAGGGGATTTCCAACGCCAACCTCAAGCACCTGTTTCGTATTTGGCTCAGAGTGAACATCTGCTATTAGTGCCATTTTGGAATCCGTTTCGTTAGTAATCTCTTCCATTATTCGAGGAGAGAAACTCACAACACCCTCAAGCCTTGCAGCAATGGAATGGATATACTTTGTTGTTTCTTCATCTAACTCTTCCATATTATTTTCTTTCTCACTAATATCAATGAGTTTCGCAAGGATATCGTCAAAATTATTCAGGTTTTTGATGACTTCTTCAGGAATTGACTCGTCATCGGTAAACAAGGTTATTATTTCCTGAATGAATGCACGGTTTTCAGTATAGAAACTTGGGTATGCTTCAACATAAGCAGGAGGGAATTTCCCAGGAAACTGAGGAGGCATAGCAGTCGCCACAACTGTATAACTCTGTTTTGCATAGAGTATTGTGTCATGTCTTAGCTCTGCCCAGGCACCAAGGAGTGTATTGAGGATCTTCCTTGCCCATGTTTTTCTATTGAGATAAGGATTTTTGAACTCATCAATATTATCAAGCACTACCTTAAATTGGTAGATTATATTGTAGTAAAGGTTTCTTCTCCAATCCTTTTCTTTTAGTAACGAGAACTCTTTAATCAAATTGTTCAATTGTTCTTTGTACCCCTTAAATGATGTATCACCCTCTTCATCAAGAATTTCAAGGGCTTCATCACATCCAAGAACTGCCATCACATCCAACCCCCTTGGGAATCCACGAACTATTCCAACCTGGGATGGGATAGCTGTAAAAACATTTCCAGTGCCTATGAAATTAGTTACTTTATCATAGACGAGGTTTTGAAACATATAAGAATCAGGAATAAATCTCTGTCCCATAAACTTAAATGCACGGACAGGATCCTTCGTTTCTTGATCAGTGATAAGTATGGATATAATCCGTGGTGGGATCTCCTTTACTACTGTTTCAATGAATTTGGAGAGGCGTTGACTATTAGAGAGAGATTCGAACTTTGGTTTCTCTCCATAAACCTCTTTCAATAGGGTTAGATAGTCCAAGAATCCAAGGTCATCACTTTCTCCAACAAAGAGAGAGGTGATGGAGTAAATCTTGTTATACCTATTCAATAAGATACGATTATTATGCAAAACATATGTTATGTACAGAGCACTAAGAGTGTGACTCTTTCCAGTCTCTTCTTGATCTATAGAACCTATCAGGGATTTTGGAGGTTTTACAAAAAAAGCCATTCTTCCATACCACATCATAACCTTGAAGTAACGTTTGAATTTTTCGTTTCTTGTGTAATGACCTCTTGGTTTATACTGACTGTAATCCTCTGTACTACCGAAAAGGGGTGATTAAGCAAAACCATCTGCTTTTTCTAAAAGTTCTAATTCTCCTTCTACTTTTTCCTTTACAGCATTCGGAACCTTGATATCCATCTCAAAAACCTCACAGGATACTGCAAAAAATCCTATATCTCTTTCCAGAGCTTCTTTCTCAAAAGCTGATAGTTTTTGGTTGTCATAAATATTAATCATTTCACTAAACATTTCTTTAGAAAGGTCTCCAATAAGGCCATATAATTCTCTTAATTCCACAATTCTAAGAATATAGTCAAATAGGAGATGATCTGTATGAAAAACAATATCTGTAGTTATGAAAACAGGACGGTGGTGTTTCTTTAATTCACTGTAAACATCATATATGTCATCTTCAGTGGTTTCTGTGAGTATGAAACCATTTTCAGATAGCCCTTCTAAAGCATTTTCAGATAGGTTTACATCGCTGATATTATCAACTATTTTCAAATCGACAGTTCCTTGTGATGTGCTTGAACTGCAGGAGATAAATAACGATAGGAATAGGATAAAGACTGATACACGGAACATAAAAGCCTCCTGATATAATGTTCTGTAAATTTTTCACTTATATCTGTATATCATAATTTTAGGTTTATGTCAAATGTCTTTTGGATAGTTTCTAAGGAAATATGAAGAAACCTTATTACATGCACCATGTAAGTAGCAAAGAAAGGATAATAGTACGGATCTGTGGAAAGGGGATAGGAGTGTTATTCCAACTCTATTAATGGAGAAAATCCTTCTACCTGGTCACCTTCATTAACAAATATCTTCTTTACCTTCATATTACCAGATGCTCTCAGTTCGTTTTCCATCTTCATTGCTTCCACGATTATAAGAATATCCCCCTCTCTTACTTCGTCCCCTTCCTTTACTTTCAGTTTTACAACAGAACCGGGCATTGGTGCTTTTATTATGTTTTCAAGAACATGAGTCTTTTCTTCTGTCTGGAATTCTATATCCTTTTCCTTGATTTCTTCAAATACGTATTGTTCTCCCTCAATAAGAACAATCTTTTTTGTTCCATCTTCAATGACCTTTGCAAGAATTGATTCAACATCATATAAAAGCGATAATGTATGAGGATTAACAAGGATTGTATCAAAAACCTTCTCTGTCTCTCCTTCCTTGATAGTGAATTTTCCTTCTTTATGGTTAACTGATATTTCCTTTTCTTCTTCTTCAAAATAGACATTGAATTTCATGATTACTTTCCTGACCTCCATCCACCTATCTCTTCCCATACTGGTATAATCTCGGTTTGTCTTCCTACATAAGATGATTTTTCTTTGGAGAACATGAAGATACCATAAGCTGCAAGAGCTTCAAAAAGGTGTTTCTTTCTTTCTCCTTTTAGTTCATTTTGATGTTCGCTTATAAAAGAGGTATGAAGATTACCACTTAAGAAATCAGGGGAATTAATGATTCTTTGAAGATAGGGAATGGTTGTTTTAATACCCACTATAGCATAGTCTGAAAGCGCATTTACCATCTTATTTATGGCAGCGTCTCTTGTCTCAGCGTAAACAATGAGTTTTGAAAGAATGGGGTCATAAACAGGAGAGACCTCAAGACCATTGTATATACCCGAATCCAGCCTGATACCAGGTCCAGATGGTTCTTCTATGAAGATAATTTTACCTGGAGAAGGCAGGAAATCATTCTCTGGATCCTCTGCATAAATTCTTGTTTCTATGGAATGTCCTCTCTGAAGTATTTCTTTTTGCTTAGTTTTTAATTTTTGACCGGAAGCAATTCGAATCTGTTGTTTCACCAAATCTACACCTGTAACAAATTCTGTAACAGGGTGTTCAACCTGAATTCTTGCATTAACCTCAAGAAAATAGAAATTCCTTTTTGCATCAAGGAGAAACTCAACCGTCCCAGCATTTGTGTATCCAACTGCCTTTGCAATCTTAACGGCGATCTCTCCCATTTCCTTCCGCAATGTTGGATCAAGAGCGGTTGAAGGTGACTCTTCTATAATTTTCTGGTATCGCCTTTGAATAGAACATTCTCTCTCGAAGAGGTGGACAACATTTCCATGATTGTCCCCAAGAATCTGAAATTCGATATGTCTTGGTTTTTTAAGATATTTTTCTATGTATACAGTATCATCACCAAATGCAGATTTAGCCTCCCTCCTTCCCGCATCTATGGCTTCCAGAAGTGCTTTATCATTGTTGACAACCCTCATCCCTTTTCCACCACCCCCCATTGATGCTTTTACGAGAACAGGGTAGCCTATTGATTTTGCTTCTTTGATAAAAGTATTCTTCTCTTTTGCGGTTCCTGTCATTCCTGGAATAATGGGTGCTCCAATTTTCTTCACCGTTATTCTCGATGCAATCTTGTCAGCAACAAGTTTTAATGCTTCTGGTGATGGCCCAATAAAAGAAATACCTTCGCCTCTGCACCTTTCAGCGAAAAGATAATTTTCAGCAAGAAATCCATAACCTGGATGAATTGCATCTACTCCTAATTTCTTGCTTAGATTAATAATCTTATTCATATTGAGATAGCTTTCAAGAGGTGGGGGAGGTCCAATCTCAATGGCTTCATCAGCAAGTTGAGTATGCAATGCATTTCTATCGCAGGAAGAAAACACTGCAACGCAACGAATTTTTAGGTCTCTGCATGCCTTTATTATCCTTACAGCTATTTCACCTCTGTTTGCTATCAGTATCTTTCTAAACATTATCTTGAGTAACCTTTCATTACACACCCCGTCATATACCGTATGGTATATGATACCCCTCTTTTTAGAGGGGATTTAGGGGTGTGTTTCTTTATCCACTTCATAATTTCTAATATAACTCCCTTTAGATTGTGTTTTACATCAGAATCTAAGAAACGTAAAAAAAGAAATCCCAACAATTCCAAATTTTCCTGCCTTTCTCTGTCAGTATCGAATTTATAATTATGGCTCTCGCCATCAATTTCGATTATTAGGTTCAACTTGGGACAAAAGAAATCTACTATGTATTCACCAATCGGTTTCTGTCGATGGAAGTCATATCCTAGCATTTTTTTACCCTTGAGATGTTGCCATAACATAACCTCAGCTAACGTACTATTCTTGCGAAGTTTTCGTGCTATCTGTTTTAGTTTAGGATTATAATAAACTTTCATTACACACCCCGTCATATACCGTATGGTATATGACACCCCTCTTTTTAGAGGGGATCAGATTACTACGCTCCCGTTGGTAGCTTGCAATGACAAGGGGAAAAGATCTACAATGGTATATTTCCATGTTTTTTTCGTGGTAACTTTGATTGTTTGTTCTCAAGCATTTTCAGTGCATGTATCAGTCTTGGTCTTGTTTCCTTCGGCTCAATAATGTCGTCCACATATCCAAGTGAAGCAGAGATATAGGGATTTGAGAACTTATTTTCATATTCTTTTACCAATTTCTTCCGTAATTTTTCAGGATTATCAGAATTTTCAAGATCCTTTCTGAATATAATATTAACCGCTCCTTCAGGCCCCATAACTGCTATCTCTGCAGTGGGCCATGCATAATTAATATCTCCTCTTACCTGTTTTGATGATAGAACACAGTATGCACCTCCGTAAGATTTCCTTGTAATGATAGTAATCTTTGGTACGGTTGCCTCACAGAATGCATATAGCAATTTTGCTCCGTGCTTAATGATTCCTCCATGTTCCTGTGAAACACCTGGTAGGAAACCCGGAACATCTTCAAAAGTAATAAGAGGGATATTAAAAGCATCACAGAATCTTACGAACCGTGCACCTTTGATTGAAGCATTGATATCAAGACATCCAGCAAGAACCATTGGTTGTTGTGCGACGATACCTACAACATATCCATCAAGCCTTCCAAATCCCACAATGATATTCGGTGCATACTTTTCGTGAATTTCAAGAAAACTGCCTAGATCCATGACAGTTTTCAGTATTATCTTCATGTCGTACGGTTGGTTGGGATTATCCGGAATTATCCCATTCAGGGTTTCATCCTTTCTGTCAATCGGATCATCTATCTGCTTTCTTGGTGGGTCGTCGAGGTTATTAAGAGGAAGATATTCAAACAATCTTCTTATCGAGAGAAGACATTCCTCATCATTTTTTGAAGTGAAATGTGCAACACCTGATTTTGATGAATGCACCTGTGCTCCTCCAAGTCCATCAAATGTTACTTCTTCATGAGTAACTGTTTTCACTACATCTGGACCAGTAATAAACATATAACTTGTCTTATCAACCATGAAAATAAAGTCAGTTATTGCTGGTGAATATACTGCACCCCCTGCTGCAGGTCCCATTACTGCTGATATTTGTGGTATGACACCGGAAACAATTGTGTTCCTCCAGAAGATTTCTGCATAACCGGCTAGACTGATAACACCCTCCTGGATCCTTGCACCACCTGAATCATTTAGTCCAATAACGGGCACACCAGTCTTCAATGCAAGGTCCATAATTTTGCACATTTTTTCCGCATGTGCATATGAAAGGGTTCCACCAAAGATAGAAAAATCCTGTGAAAAGACGAATAGGGATCTTCCGTGTATTTCGCCGTAACCGGACACAAGACTATCACCAAGAATTTTCTTCTCATCCATATTGAAATCCCTGCATCTGTGTGTGACAAACCGGTCAAACTCAACAAAACTATCCGGGTCAAGTAAAATCGCGAGTCTCTCCCTTGCAGTGAGTTTACCCTTCTCATGCTGCCTTTTTATTCTCTTCTCTCCGCCACCTTCTTTTGCTTTTTCACTCAGTTTTCTTAATTCTTCTATCTTTTCTTTCGTCCCCATATATATTCTCCTTTGGTAGCTGCAATGATTTAAGATTTGAAAAACATACGCAGGACATAACCTGCGGCTACCTTGCTATCAACCTTATACTAGTTGTCTTTTTCTGTGGTCGTCGGTCCTTGGTCAGTAGTCTTAATATCTATGTTAAATCTCTCCCGTATCCATTCTATAATCTCTGTTGTTGCTGTTGCTGGACCAAACAGTTTTGCTACCCCTGAATTTTCTAACTTCTCCATGTCTTCAAGAGGGATTATCCCCCCGCCAAAAATAACAATATCCTCTTTCCCTTTTTCTTTAAGAAGATTGAGTACCTTGGGGAAGATTGTCATATGTGCACCTGAAAGAACGCTCATTCCTACGAGGTCTACATCTTCCTGTAAAGCTGATTCAACAATCATCTCAGGTGTTTGATGAAGTCCTGTATAGATTACCTCAAATCCAGCGTCTCTTAGTGCCCTTGAGACGACCTTAATTCCTCTGTCATGACCGTCAAGGCCTGGTTTTGCCATTAAAATCCGAATCCTCTTCATAATCCCTCCCAAGAATGCGAAATTAAGAAATTAGAAATTGAGAAATTCACAGCAACGAAATCCTTTCATGAAGCTTTAATCTGACTTTAATTTTCGTATTTTCCATTTTCCTAATTTCCGGGTTTCGTCATTTCTTTCATTAAATCTCTCAAAATATCGGTGTCTCTTCATACTCTCCAAAAACATCCTTCATGGCTGTAGTAATCTCCCCAAGTGTTGCATATGCGTGAGCAGCCTCTATTAAGGCTGGCATAATATTTTCTTCACTTTTGCAGGTTTTTCTGATATTATCAACTGAGCGTTTAACCCTATCAGCATCCCTCTCTTTTCTCAGGGTCTGCACCCTTTTTCTCTGCTCTTCTTCCACACTCTTGTCAATAGTTAGTATTGGAATTTCTAACTCTTCACCCTCTTTCTGAAATTCATTAACACCCACCATGATTCTTTCCTTATTCTCCATGTGTTTCTGGAATCTAAACGAAGCCTCTGTAATTTCTCTCTGAGGAAAGTTTGCTTCTATTGCTTTTATCATTCCACCTAATTTGTCTATCTTATTAAAATACTCATATGCACCTTCTTCAAGTTTATTGGTAAGTGCTTCAATAAAATACGAACCTCCGAGAGGGTCAATAACATTTGGAACACCTGATTCGTACGCAATTATTTGTTGTGTTCTAAGTGCTATAAGGACTGCTTTTTCAGTGGGAAGAGCCCAGGTTTCATCCATGGAGTTTGTGTGGAGACTCTGTGTGCCACCAAGGATTGCTGCAAGTGCTTGTAGTGCAACTCTTACAATGTTATTCTCAGGTTGTTGTGCGGCAAGTGATACACCAGCTGTTTGTGTGTGGAATCTCATGAGCCAGGAGCGTTTATCCTTTGCACCGAATGTCTCCTTCATTTCGCGTGCCCATATCCTTCTCGCCGCTCTGAATTTTGCAATTTCTTCAAAGAAATCCGAATGTGAATCAAAAAAGAGGGAAAGCCTTGGTGCAAAGGAATCTACGTCCAATCCTCTCTTTACAGCCTCTTCTACATAGGTGAAACCATCCTTTAGTGTAAAAGCGAGTTCCTGAAGTGCAGTGGAACCCGCTTCCCTTATATGGTAGCCGGAAATTGAGATTGTATTCCATTTTGGAACAGATTTTGAACCGAACTCAAATGTATCTACAATCAGACGCATAGAAGGTTCTGGTGGAAATATCCAGGATTTCTGTGCAATGTATTCCTTCAGTATATCGTTCTGGATAGTACCCATGAGTTTCCCCCTCGGTACACCCTGGTTTTCTGCAGCAGCGATGTAGAATGCCCAGAGTATTGATGCAGGACCGTTGATTGTCATAGATGTTGAAACCTTATCTAGGGGGATTCCATCAAAAAGAGTTTCCATATCTTTGAGTGAGGAAATTGCAACCCCACATTTTCCTACCTCACCCTCTGAAAATGGGTCGTCTGAATCTCTGCCGTAAATTGTTGGAAAATCAAAAGCGACTGAAAGTCCTACCTCTCCGTGCTTTAACAGGAATTTGTAGCGTTTGTTCGTATCCTTTGATGTTCCGAATCCTGCAAACTGCCTCATAGTCCATAGTCTACCTCTATAGAGGTTATGTCGAACGCTTCTTGTAAAGGGATACTCTCCTGGAAAACCAAGGTCATTAAGGTAGTCCAGGTTTGCAATGTCTTGAGGGGTATAGAGCATCTCCAGTGGTAAACCTGAAATTGTCTCAAATGTAGTATCTTTTCGGGGTTTTGCAGTAGATTTTACCTTTTTCTCCCATTTTTCTTTCTCGTTCTCTATCTTCTTGAGGTCCGTTTTCTCCTCCTTCTTTATTTTCATATCATCCATTGTAAAAGGCTCCTCCTCTATATGGTGGGTTATATCAAATCAGATGGACTGTGTCAAGGAAAAAGAGGATACAGGTATACAATGTAATGCTCTCAGAATAAGTCAATAGACTTTAGACATAAGACATAAAAAAAGACCCGCTTTTAGCGGGTCTTTTTTATTAACAAAAAGTGCGAAATTACCTGACAAAAACCATTCTTTTTGTTGCGGTTCTATCTTCAGCTGTCAGTTTGTAGAAGTAAACACCAGCTGCAACAGAGCGGTTATTGTTATCCATTCCATCCCAGTATATGG
>SDBS01000664.1_pt1 | contig 34224 bp, 58 predicted proteins | sample 2277091 | NCBI WGS metagenome assembly SDBS01 (sample SAMN10404972, study PRJNA504765) | marine sediment metagenome | isolation source: marine sediment core GS10_PC15, 163 cmbsf | place: Arctic Ocean: Southern Knipovich Ridge | collected 2010 | reverse complement strand
GTTCAAGCTCGTTTGCCATCGTGTGCCCCATGCTCACGGGCCAGGGCTACTATGCCCCAACCCATCTTCCCGAGTTGCAACCGGCAAATGAACTTCTCCCAGGATACGGTGGGGTTTTCAAAGTCAAAGTGCTTCTTCTTAATCTCAAGCTCACTGTAGGAGATGATGTACTTGAAGATGGTGGGTTCAAGTGCTCCCTGTTGCCCGCCTTCACGTTGCTTCCACGGCATGGCTAGCCTCCAAGAATTTCCCCTTTGTGTCTATTGAGCAGACAACAGGTGGTCCCTGGCAGAATGGACGAAAGACCACAACCACACTTGAGATATTGGCTCTGGCAGATACCCCGTCCCTCTTGAACTGTAGGCGATCTTTGATCAAGCAGATCTCACTTGACCTCATCACATAATTATGCCACATCTTCGTATCGGTGGATCTGCCTTGAATCAGAGTAACCACTGTCGCCCCCTTCTGAGATTCCAGATAAGCCTTTTCTACCCACTTCCAGATATCTTGGTTATAAGGTGGATTCATCCAACAGATGTCATGCGACCAGTCCTTACCTAAAGCATAATCTTGCCTTCCCCAGTATTGAGGGAGCTTGTTATTCTCGGCACTGGCACAGACATCAACCGTGAAGTGGAACTCTGCATTGAGAGAGTCAAAGAAGTTCTGCGGGGTTTCCCATTCCGTGCTACTCATACCCTCACCTCCACCTGTTGTGCCTCCACTAGAATCATCTTGTGCATCTGGGCTGATTGATAGGCTGTTTGCATAACTCACAAGTATGCGGTTTCTGTGTCTTAACGTGGTAAGTTTTCTGCATCACCATCTCCCTCCTCCTTCCGTAGCTCGGCGGCTTGCCCAGGAAAGTCCCACCCGCACCTATGCGGCTTCAAGTGGCAAGTCCTACCTGGTGAGTCAGTGTGGAACATGGCACACTTGCTAGACGCATGTAGACACGTGGGCAAGTTGGGGGGCTGGCCGGTGTCCCGGTGAAGCTCTAGCTCCTTGATCTCAGCCCCCAGGTAGGCAACCTCACTGGCTGCAAAGGCTTTGAAGGCAGCATCCTCTATGAGCAAGCGGGTGTCAGATTGCCTTAGCTTCAACTCTTTTCGCTTCTGCAGGATAACCCAGTCCAGATCAGACATCACTTGCCCTTTACTATCTCGCTTGCCCGTTGGCGCATTTGCTTGCCAAGCTTGCTTTCAGGCACGTCCCAGTTGCCAAGTTCTGCAAGCCTACCGGCTATTGCTATTGCATCTTTCCTGGTTGGCACGGGTTTGCCCAATGCCATCCCTGACCTGACGTGGGTGACCCGCCATGAGGTCTTGATTGGGAAATAATCTTGGTCAATCGCCTTATGAACGGCTAGCCCTGGGGCAACAAGCTCTGCCTCAATCTCTAGCTTGTCCTGACCAACTCTGTGTATCTTGATCTTCATGATTGAGCCTCTTTCTTCATAGCATTTATGCACTTGCGACATTTCTTTATATCGTCAGGTTGGAGATCGCTTATCTTGGTCAATGATCGGCAGTAATAAGCACACCAGAAGTGGGATTCTTCATAGCCCCAAGAGTGAATTCTCTCTTGACAAAACTGACATATTGTACAATATCTCCCTTCGGGTATCTCTACTACAACCTTCATGCATCACCTCTTGTAGACTAGCTCCACGTCTATCCCTTGCTGTTGCTGGAGCCAGATGCGCTTCACCCGGAACTCCCGGGTTTCCATGCCCTTGGTGTCCTGATATTTGACCACCCCGTTCTTCACGTACTTGAAGTCAACCATGATCGACACCCGTGGAGACTTAGACAGGATGAACCTCACCTGGTACTCTAGCCCAGTAATGTCACCGGCAAGTTCCCGATACTTCAACTCCTCGCCGTGTATGGCCTCAGCCCTGGAATCGAATTGACGCTGGCATAATTGTGACCAGGTTTTCCTCGCACTATACTTGTTGCTCAATGCCCTCTCCCCTAGATAGTGGGGGCCAGTTAGATCGGCCCCCTTCTACCTCTATAATCCTTCCTCCGGGTCAATGCCCAGGTCTTGGCCTAGAGTCTCAAACGGGTCAGGCAACGCCTCAAACCCAGCAGTCTCACCGGGAGATACTGGGGAGGGGTCTGCCACGCCCTCAACCTTGGTATAGCTGGCTTCAAATGCCTCATTGGTCACTATGGAGAAGTCCCTTTCAGTGGACACTAGCCACTCACCGGCTTTGAGCACCAGGACACCCACATTGGTATCCAGCCTAGTGTCATTCTCAAACTGGGTGGCAAATACTAGCTCATCCTCCTGGCGGTAGGTGTGCCAATCAAGGGACTTCACCACGTCCATTGGAACCTCGCTGATAGCACAACCGGCAATCTCAGGCTTTTCCTCTTGCTCAACTGGTTTCTCATGTATTGGCGCTGTTTCTACAACAGTTTGCGCCTGTGACTCATCACCGACAGCAGGATTTAGCTTTGCTTTCTTCGGCGCCTTTTTTTCCTTGGGCTTCAATGCAGCTATCAGCCCCTCGAGACTGTCCCGGAAGCCATACCTTTGATCCACCCTTGCCTTGGCAAACAACACCGACACCAGATACAGGCGGTAGCCATTATCGTTCAGGGCTTCAACCTCATCCTGCATGGCCTTGGCCCATTGCCCATCCTGGCCCATCTTGACACCCTTCTCCCGACATAGCTCCTTGGTGGTGTCATGGTCCATGATGAACCCTACAATCACCTTGCAAAGCTCCCGGCTGAATGGTACGGCAAGATCAAGGGAGGCCAGTGCCTTTTCCTTATCCTTCAGGTAGGCTTCATCCTCTCGCTGGTTGCGCTCTTTGGTCAACTTGCACCCCTTCTTCTTGTAGCAACTGGGGTCAATGCAAAGCTGCTGACCACCCTCCACGTGCTTACTCACCCCTACCTTGAATTTGTCACAGGACTGGCACTCATCAGGGTTGTCAATTTTCCCTTCATCCCACCGGCAATATGTACCGTAGTCAAGTTGGTCAAGGCTCACTGAGTTGCCCAACTTCTTCGTCTTTGCCTGGAGCTTCTTGTATTCAGCGTCCTCGGCTTCCTTTGTCTTGAGGCCCCAGCAAACGGCATCCTTGCAATAGGGGGCTTCATCCCAGTGGCTAGGGACTATCACCCTGGACTCACAATCCTCACAGGCCTTGGTGTCAAAGACGCACCTGGGGTATCCCTGATCAGACAGGGGCTTGTACTCCGACCTCAAGAACCCGTTGATGGACGTTACCAACTCCCTCACCGTAATACCCCTGTCAATCACCTGGTCTGCCAGCCTGTCCATGTCCTCCGGATGGTCAATCAACCTCAGGAGTTCACGGGCATGGGAGTACATTATTCCACGTGAAATAATCAATTCCTTCACGTGGTCAGTGAGGTTCAAGAGCCTCAACATATTGGCCAACTCCCCCTGGGTCAGCCCCCTTCTCTGGGCAAATTGCTCCTGGGTGATCTCAAAGGAATCCAGGTATTTCCTGTATGCCCAGGCCAGGTCAAGGGGGTTTACCTCAGCCCTCTTGGTATTGGACTCAAAGGCCACGTCTGCCATGTCCTGGTCACTAAGGGCTTGCACCAGCACCGGCATGAAGCTGAATCGCTCATAGAAGATGCTACCCTTGTGCCTCTCCTTCAAGTCCAGCATGGCCTTCCATCGGCGGTAGCCATCGGCAAGCTCAACCTCACCGTTTGATTGCCTGCCTATCGGTGTCACCAGCAACCCGTGTTTCTCAATGGAGTCTCGAAGTGCCTCAAACTCCTCCGGGATCTCCACCGACCTGGGTTGCCATGGGTTGGGCAATAGACTGGTGATGTCCACCAGTTTGACCTCACCGGCACGCTCCTTCTGGGGTATCCCTTCCACTGGTTCTACCTTTGTTTTGCGCTTCCTGGTCTTCTTTTCAGTTGCCATCTTCATGCTCCTTCCTTTTTAATACAGTCATCGCATAGACATTTACCATGCTCTGCTGCCTGTCTAAAGTTCATCTCGAACTCATCGAATACCTTGCCACATTCTTCACACTTATAATGGTCCATTACACCTTCCTCCTGTTCTTACACTTGCCAGACTCTATGGCCTCTCCCCAGAACTGGCAAGGCACCTTTGATAACCTGACAGCCTTGCGGCTACTGTGGGGGCACTCAGCACACTTGAGCTTCTTGATTAGCTTTTGCCTCTCGGTGCCCGTGGTCATGCCTTCCCCTTCCGTAGCTCGGCTGCAATGCTTCTGTAGGTTTCAGCCATCACGCCGTATGATAAACCTTCACAGTCCTTTGCCTTTAACTCTGCCCACTCTGCAATCTCTAGCTTGGTGGCCTTGTCCTGGGCCTGGGCGATGGCTCTGTAATGCTTTGGGACGCTACCTATTACAATGTTAGTAAGTGGGTGTGGGTTTACCGCTTTCATTATCTCCGCATCACTCAACATCTTCCCTCCTTCCATATACGGTATTCCTTGCCCTCCAGGGCAACTATGGTCGTCCACTCATACCTCTGGATTCGGCTATTGATCCGCACCGGCAACTCGTTCAAGGGCTTGTTGGTGGTGATCACCAGGGGGCGGCCATTGACATACCTGGTATCCACTATCACCTCCAACCGCTCTTGCGCCCACTCTGTCAACTTCTCAGCACCCAAGTCGTCCATAACAAGCAAGGGCACGTCTAGGAAGAAGTTGTAGTCCCTCTCAAAGCTATTGTCGTTCTTGCCTATGTTTGCCCTCAACTGGTCTAGCAACAAGGGCACGAAGATGTACCTGGCCGCCCTCCCCTGTCTAAGCCATTCCCTGGCTATGGCAATTGCTAGGTGTGTCTTGCCCTGGTCAACACCACCCAGGAGAATAAGCCAGCCGTGGAAGTCCAGGTCACTAGCCCCCTTTGCCATCCCAGTTGCCGCCTTGTGCGCCGCCTCGTTTGACTTCCTCACCTTGAAGCCCCCTAGAGTCATGTGGCCGCTGACACTGGGTAGGGTGCAACGCATTGCCATGTTCCTCTCAAACTCCATACGGTCGCCCTCGACCTGGCACCGGCACCGCACCATCCTGCTATAGTCCGGGCCCCTGTGCTTGTTCCTGGGGTAGACCCATCCCTGGTCATGGCAAAGCTCACAGTCATACTCAATAGATGGGCTTGCCGATGCTGGCACTGAGACTCCCTGGGGCAACAGCTTCCTCAGTTCTTTCATCAAACCTCCTGTCATGCAGTATCCACTGACGTAGCCGGTTCTTCCACACCCCCCTGTCTAACCGTCCAGGCCTGCCGTCATGATAGTCTCGGCACTCAATGACGTGCCTTACCGTCACGTCTGGGAACTCTACCCGGAACTCCTGGAGCCACTTCAAGTCGCCCTCATCCTTTGCCCATTTGGGAAGCCCATGTAATATATAGATGAACAGTTTTTCCCACCCATCCATTTCTACCTCTTCTTCATCTATGGGGGTAATCTCTGTGGTACTCTCTGTTATGGTTCTTCCCCTTTCGGTAATCTGGTTCTTCCCCTTTCGGTAAAGTACAGGTTTTTGCCCTTTGGTCAATATAGACTTTACCCCCTCCATTAGTGCGGGCAGGTTCAAGTGGATGTGGACAGTAGGGCTACCGGCAAATCTGAAGAGCTTGGTTTCCACCAGGTTCAAGGTCCGTAGTATGGCAATGCTGCGGTCAAATTGCTTGGTCGTGATTCGGCATTCATCCCACCAGTCAGCCCTCCCCTTAGCTAGCCACTGTTTCCCGTTGCGCTTCACCCTCAACTTTGAACCCTCATCCCCAGGAAGATGCCAGTATATGATCTGGGATAGCAGCATGGCCGTTGCCAGGTCACCAGTTAGGTCAACGTATATGCGCTTGACATCAATGGTGTCCCTTGATGCTGCCTCCCATGCTAGGAACTCACTGCCATCAAAGGGTTCATCACTCATCAACCACCTCCTGGTATAGCACCTGTCCCTCAGACTCCAACCGGAAGTTGATGGGCTTGCCGTGGGCCCAGGCTTCGAGGGTCATTATCACCCCGTTCCGCTTCACGTCAATCTTCATGCGCCGGTCACGTACCATGAACCCCACTATCTCACCACCCATCAAAGCCTCTTGGATGGTACGGGCATTGGCTCTGCAGATGTGTGGTTTACCGTCCTCGTCAACCCAAAGAGGCTGACTGTCCGGATCAAGGGGGGCCTGGTAGAACACGGGCATGTGGCAACTATCGCATTTAGCCCTTATTCCACTCGTATCCATCATGCCTCCTTTTCTTCGTAGAAAGGTTCGGTAACAAGTATCCGCCCATCCCCATCCAAAGCTGCTTGACCTATAGGGTAGACATTGGTTTGGTTGACCACTTCCATGATAAGCTCATAGGCCTTGCCAATGGCCTCCTTTTTTGCCCTCCCTGTGGCATTCGATATAGAATGCTGTAATGCTAATGCCTCAACTAATTGAACTGGCGTTATTGATTTGCCAGTATCCCAAAACATCAATGAGCCTTTCGGGGTAGGATATCTACCTACCATCCCAACACAATTGACTCTTTTCATTTGATCCTCCATATTCACTATGCCCTCACCGAAGTCCCCACAGAGGGGAAGATGTCAATGCCATCAACCTGTCTCACCCCGGAGGCAACCGCTGCCCTCAATAGCCTGTCACTTGGCTCACAGTATTGGCGTGGGACCTTGGTGGGATCTATCACCGTGAATGTCCACCTAGTGTGGATGCCCACCGTGGTATCCTCAGTCTTCGAGTTCTTGAGACACTGGCCACATCGCTAGGGGCAAGTGTGGGGATCTCCCCAGTTTCGGCCATGACATTGGCCGCTTCCTCCCGGGCTTGCCGTTGTATCTCAAGTATCCTCCGGGCTTCATCGGACTTCCACTTTATCAGGATGCTCTCTGCCGTCTTCCGTGCCCTGTCCAGTTGGTCAGTGAACGGCCTAAACAAGTCATTGATCTGCTTGATCCTCTTGTTCAAGGGGGCCACCGCCTCTTGCCGTTGAGACTCTAGTGACTTCTTTGTCCTAACCGCCTTGCCAATGAAGGTGGTCACCGTCCCTTCATCCTCTGGGTTCTGGATAGTGAGGCTACTGGCCTCACCTGTGATCAGTGCCAAGCTAGACTTGATTATCTCCAGCCTGTCTATGGGTATGATTGCCTTTTCTTCCATGTTGCTCCTCCTTTATTTGTTGCACGATTCTATTGGCCTTCTTATTCCATAGGCTAGACAACCGAACCTGATGTCATCGTCACTCTCACCCTTCTTAAAAGGATACTGGTTACCATACAAACCAGTGACCATGATCCCATCTGGTATTAGGTTGTACCACTCCCCAGGGAAGAGAATTACATCTTCGTCTACTTCAAGTAGTTCCGTTGGCGCATCCTTGCATCCGGTTGAGAATATGAAAGATTCTTCTAGCTTGTTAATGAATGGTATACTAACTGTCCTGGGTCTGCGCTCTTTATTCTTAGCTATGATCTCATTCATATTGCTCCACTTGCCGAAGCCCAAACCCTTCAATACTTTCCACGGAGCATTACGGAGAACCTCAATGACTTGCCACTCATACCTTGGGTTCCACTCAAAAGCCAATGGCTCAGTTCTCTCAAACTGGGGTGTGATGATTTGTATGTTATCACCTATGTTATCTTTCAACCACTTTACTAATTCTTCCATGGTGCTCCTTTCATCCATTGAAGTATCTCCACACCCCCAGGGCATGGAGGAAGGCTTGAAATGCCCTGTCATGTTCCTGGCTTTCATGTACGTGTGACTTCCCCAACTTCACCTTGTCTATCTGGACAACCAGCCGCCGCTTCACATCTATGCCTAGTGACTCAGCGATTGCTTCCCTGTATGCGCTCAACTGTAACTCTACTGATTGGCCGAGTGAGTTGCTGACCTTGAGGTCTACCACTGCCGGGAATGTGTCTCCCTTCAGTATGCAGATCAAGTCACACGTCCCGGCATAGCCCCAGGTTGGACTATAACTGGTCACCTCAGCCCCGATCACCGTATCAACGGCATCCAAGAACCATGACACGTATGCTTCAAACAGTGGCCTTAACTGCTCACCCACTGCTGGCAACTTGATACCACGCTCTGGATAAGCTTCGGCAAGGTTGAATTGTTCGGCAAGGTAGTGGGTCGCACTTCCGATTGCCGCTGCCTCTGAGGATATGCGGTCAGCCTCCTCATTGCCCACCTTACCACGCCACCGTTCAAGGGGTATGCTCCGTATCATGGACAGTACGCTTGAGACTGAGATATACTTCTTACCATCAATCTCATAGAATCTACGCCCTTCCCTAAAGTTTATCAACTTGGTGCCCATGATACCTCCTTCCATCAAGAACTATGGTATGGTGACAAAGTTGACACCTGGCCTCATAGTTCTCAATGTGCTCGATTTGCTTCTTGGCTTCGCCCTTCCTACCCCCGCTAGACTTGTTGACCTTGTGATGGATTTCGGCTGCTGGCCGGTTGCACCGTTTGCCGTCCACAATGCGCTCACACGTCCCATTGCATCTATCCCCGACCTCAGTTCTTACCCGGAGCGGGATCGTGTAACGCCCCATATTTGAAACCTCTCTCCGCAATTAGGACAACTTGCCAGGTAGGGCAAGCCCTGGCCCTTGGTGCTAGACCGTGTCTCCCGTATTGCCTGGCGCAAGTCCCTGGTTCTCCAGGCTTTGGCCTGGTTCCAGAGGGTTTGTGTGTATCCACCGCTTTTCACCAGGGGGGACAGGACATAGAGCTTTGCCCTACCCATTTCCACAAGCTCATCCACGGGCATCTGCAAGTTGAGCATGAACACCTCGTAGACATCAATCGCCTTGGTCACCCAGTCCAGTGGGGTACTGGACCCGCTCGGGAACTTCTGATTGGCTATCCACCCCTTGAAGTCGTCTGCATTTTCACCGGCCAGCATGTCCCGTTTGACCTCATGGAGGTGGGAGGCCATAGTGAAGTAAGCCGCATCCGAGTAGTTTGATAGCTCACGTATGGCCTGCTCAATGTCAATCAATCTCTGTTGCCTGGGGGTTGGCCCCCTAAGAACTCCCATGCTCCACCTTGCGGAAGCTGGCGACTTGCAGATCATGTTGGGCTTCATAGTAGGCAACCCGTCCCGCCTCTACTTCTTTGTCAATGGTTTGATTTGGATATGGATTTACTGGCACCTTCTGATCCTCGGCCAGCTTCACATAGCCAACCTCATCAATGACGGAGAGGATGGAATCGGCATCATTGTAGAACCATGCCTTTGCTTTCTCAGATAAATTATCCCATTCCACCAAGTCTGGTAGGTATGACTCTAAAAGCCATCGCTGAAACGACCACTCAGCCAGCTTCTTCCTCAATTCGTCGCTCATTGTTCACTCCCTCGACTAATCGCAATAACTCCGGCAGCACCAGGGGCATCCAGTAATCAACTCAGTGGATGCCTTCTCAAGGCTGATTCGCTCGTATATCTGGCGGTGGCACTTCCAGCAGATACCACGGGTAGGAGCAAAGTACGGCGCACCGATCTCTGCCGCATACTTGCGCTGTGCCTTGATCTTTTCATCTAGCAGGTCTAAGCTCTTGAATGCATCAGTCATGCTTCACCCCCTAGAACGGCAGGTCTTCTTCACCAACCGGTACGTCTTTCCCGATAGGGGTGTCGCCAATGGGCGGGTCTTCCGGCTGCTCAAAGAGCTTCTTGATCTTCTCGGTGGCCTCAGCCAGGGTGTGTTGCTTAGCCCACTCTCCCATGTGGGCTACCCCAAGGATCTCGAACAGTTGCTTGTCATCAAGCCCGTGGGCTTTCTTGGCAGCAACAAAGGCCTTTTGCTCCTCAGGGTCAATGATCTGGGCCCCGCCGTTTCCATCTTCCTTCTTGGGCTTCGGCTTCTCAACTTCCTTGGGAGCTGTCTTGACCTCACCGCTACTGGCCGTCACCCACTTACGGGTTTCATCAAAGATTTTCTTGGCATCCTTGATCACGGCATCAACGGTGATCTGTGTGCCGTGGGTGGTGGCATTGGCTACATAGATGTCCTTGGCAATGTCGAAGGCGTGTTGCGCCTCGATGCTCACCCGCTTGATCGGGTCTTCCCGGTACTCCCTGGCCCCGCCACCCCCGCCCCCTGGGAATGTCTGGGGTGAGGCTGTGGTTTCCTCAAAACTCTTGAGGTTGAGATTCGGGGGCTTCCCTTCCTTCCCTGGTGTTTCAGTATAGGTGGCCTTCACCGTTGTCCCTGTGCTTTGCAACTTCAAGAACGTGGTTTGGTGGCCACTGTCAAAGTCTGACAACCAGATGCTACCTATTTGCACCCGGAGCATGATCTTGTCCTCACCATCCCTGGTGTAGGGCTTAGGGTCAATCTTGCCTACCTTGCCTATGACCGTCTTTTCTTCAGCCATGTTTGTGCTCCTTCCTCCTTATAGAAATGGAAAAGCTGGGTAGTCAGCCCAGCAGATGAAGTAACCGTATCACCCCCTTTCCCTGATTCCCTGATTCCCTGATTCCCTGATAGCAATATACCAGACTGTGCGACAGGTGTCAAGTGGCCTAGCATTAGAATCCTATAACCTTATGCATTGCCACCATTGCGGCTAGTCTTGACCATTCTCGGTTCAAGTCTCGCCACTCTTGGCTATACCTGATGTACTTATCTGGCGGCTGGTAGAGTTGAGCGAAGGGCATACAACCAGTCTCCCAAACAGCTTCAAGTCGATCCCTTGCCTGCTCGATAGTCTCCCCCTCGTAGGCTATCAGAACATAGCACCGAATCTTTCTAGCGGGCTCTCCTTTCTCAATCTCGCTATCACTTCTAAGGAATGACAATCTATGCGCAGCCGTTGCCAATGGCTTGAGTGCTGCTTTGGTATCTGCTGCAAGAAATACCTCTTTGATTCGCAATCCTCGCAACTCCTCAGTGACCCGATCATCAACAAGGCTGGCCTGTAATCCACCAGGGAAGGATGCCGCCCGTCTCTGGCTTCGTAGCATGGCGAACACCTTGGTCATATGTTCCCTGCCTGTCTGGAGTAGGTTATTGTCTTGGATGGTATGGCCGGGGTTGATAGGGATTGTCCGTAGCCGCCCCTCCCTCTTTGGCACAAGACACCACGGACACTGGTTGTTGCAACCTCGGCTGGTGAAGGTGATCCCCTGCTTGATATACATACCTGGCATGAAGCTATCAGGGATACCAGAAAATAGCGGCCCACTTATTCTGATCCGTGGTAATACTGGGCCCAAGCAGAAGCTAGTCTCTCCACTTCTACTCTGTCCCATGTAAAACTACAAGAGATATGAACCTCGTCTGCCTCTGGCCTCCACATCGGGGGATCTCCCACAAAGGCATAGGCATCAGTCGGGGTTAGGCTTGTTCGGCGTGGGAATACTCGGATTATCTTCATACTTACCTCCAAGGGTATAGGGCTTGCCTTCCAACACCGAATAGGTGGGTCTGACAAGCCCCTGTGGGGTGTTCCAGGCCACCCCTATAGTCCATACAGCTTTCGCACAGTCTCCCTATCCAGTATTGCCTTGCCCTGGCAATAGGAGCAATGGTCGTGTCCCTCATGCAAGCAAAGCGGGCAACATAGCACGTCCATCTGTGGTGTGCATTTGAGGCATAGCGGCAACATGGAGATTGATAGGGCCACCTTCAAGAACCTCCCCCCACACTCTGGGCAAAGATAAGCCACGTCCATGTCAGACTTGCCCAAGCATGCCCTTGCTCTACGTTCAAAGGTAGTCAAGGCCGCACCCCAGAGCAAGTCATAATCACCAGCCTGGAAGAAGCTCGGCCGAAGGTTTGGCAATACCTCCTGGTGGACAACGAACCGGCGTAGCACACCGTGGCGTGGCGGGTATTGCTCCCAGAGCACTATCCTGTCCTGGGTCAACGGGTCTACCCAGGCAGTCTCACTAACTATGATCTTCTTGATTTGTCGTGGATCCATTGACTTCCCCCTTTCTTAGTTCCCCCCTAGCAAAGGGCAGTTCACCACACCTGGTCACCACTACAAAGTAGCCATCCTCATCAATGGCAACAATCAGGCCATGCTCACCGTATGTCTGGTGTTCCTTGGCCAGGATTTTCACCTCATCCCCCACCTTCAATCCCTTCATTCTGGCACCTCCTGTCTGTACTGCCCGTCCTTGTTGAAGGCAAACTCGGTTTCTTCGCCCTCATAATTAACTAATTCCAAGAGGTTGTCCTTGAGAAAGACTGGGGTCCCCGCCCTGTCTGCAGCCTCGACTATCTCCCGGACCCACTCGATCTTGGGTGGCTTGTAGGGCTTGGTCTGCGCTCCAAGAATTATCCAATCCAAATGACCATCAAATTTACCCCTAACTGCAATCCTTTCTAGTAATGGCTCAAAGCTAATGTATTTAACACTAGCTTTTATCATGTCTAGGTGTGCACAAGCCTTAAAATACTGTTCCTCATTTGTAGCCGTGACTCCAACATAGCAGTTGTCAGGGAACGGTGACCACTTCTGCAACTCCTGGGGTTGCTTTGTCAGGAGATAGAAGCGATGCTGTGGGCTCTTCTTGATGGCATCCATTACTTTCAACGTCCATTCTTCGGGTATCCCAATCCCAAATAGATCACTCATATCGCAGGTGAAGATTCCTTTGGGGCTTTGCTCATGAAGAACGGCATTATGCTTTCCCCACCTTCTGTATTTGTGCATCGGCTCTATCAACCTCTCAGGCCAGAATCGGGGATAGAAAGGGTCACTGTGCCAATCATCGGCCCAAGCACGGCTACCTCCTTTATCTACCGCTACCAGTTCATTCGCCAGATACGTCTTCTTCAGCCTCGTGTTGGCCAGCTTGCGAGCATAGCAATAGGGACACGAATTCAGGCAGCCCGTTATGGGGTTGTGCGTCCACCCTAGCTCATAGCTACTTGCCTGTGTAGGGTCTAAATCTGGTGATTTCATAACTGGATTTCTCACCCAGCCAGTTGCGCTACTCGCTCTATTCATGCTCCCTCCCCCACCACGGCATAGCCCACGGTGTATCCAGTGCCACGGGCAACCTCAAGTGGCTCGTCATCAAGTCCGGGCAGCGATACTCTGCATACCGCTCCAGGGCCACAGCTTGATAGTCCCAGTATGGCAATTGCGCTGTAAACATTTGTGACCCCTCCTTCCCTTGACACTTGATCTCGTAGTGGCAGAGAGCACATATCTCCCTGCCGTGGAAGTGTGCCTCTGGTAGTGGTCTCTTGCATCTCGGGCATACCTTAGTCATGCTTCCCCCTTTGCCTCTGCTAGAGCGGCTTTGATGGCCGATTGAATCTCGATCTCCTTTTGCGATACCCATTGACTCCAGTGCTCCCGTCGCTCCTCAAGGGAGTGGCTATTACCGATTGGTGCGCTTTTCCCCGGAGCTATCCAGTTGGTTTCGACATGATACCAGTGAGCCATAGCCTCGAAATTCTCATCGCAATCACTATAACCCAACCATTTCTGTGCCATCTCCAGTGCCTCCACCAGCGCAGGGAGGGCGGCTAGCTTGCGCTCGTCCTCTGCTATCGGTGTGATCAAGCCCTGCCCGCTCAATTCATCGAAGATCACGCACGGCTCTACCAGGCAGTGCGGGTCATGTTCTCCGGTAGGGTACGTGCATCTTCCAACTTCATAGTGTGGGCAATCGGTATGGTCAGTCATGCTGCCTCCCTCACCCGTTGAAGTGCTGTCAGTGCCATGTGGTTGCACTGGACGTTGAGGATATGCTGCAACCCGCCCTCCGGCATATGAACCTCAATGGCATCCGTCCACTCCCCCATCAAGCCCTCCCACTCCTCTTTGATGGTTTCCTTGAGGGCCTGGGCGACCTGTTCGTAGCATTCCGGATATGCCCTGATCTTGGCAAACCGTGGCTCGGCCAGCATCAACGCTGCCGCCTTCATGGTTCCCTCTGCCACCAATTCTACTATCTCCATTTCATTCCCCCTTCTTATATTGCTTCTCAAGTTGTTTGATTCTCTTTACAAGTGCTTTAAGATTTTCGGGGCTAAGTTTACCTAACTCGGATTCAGCTTGATTAAAAGCCGTTATTCTATTATCAAGCCATTTCTTCATACAAGTTCGGCAGATGCGCTTACTAGGGAAGTCTCAATTCCGCATCGTATACAGTGTGCCATTGCTAGCCTCCTTCAATCATAGCCTCCCTCGGCTCTATCGGCGCATTGATTACACTGGTAGCCAAGTGCTCTATCTGCCAGTGTAAGTCTGTTCTTATCTCCACACGTCGGGCAAGGTAGGTTCCGGGGGTTTCTCTTACTCGCTGCCCTAAGTGCTGATTTGCCACCTGGGTCAGCAAACATCAGCCTGTCTTCATAATCCTCATCATAGTACATCGTTATCCCTCCTTAGTTCCTACATAGAGTCTACGCCCTCTGTCGCACAGCGTAAAGTGGTGTCTAGTAGTGAAAACGTGAGAAAACAATAGCTCTGGGTGAGCTAGGGCGAGTATCTAGGTAGGAGGTCTACTTTAGACAGGCTAGTAACAGGCTTGAGCAAGTGTGAGCAAAATAATAAAGGCTGGCCGGGAGCCAGGTCGCCATGCCTCAACCTGACTCCCACGATGAGGAGCAAACATCGCTGCCAACCCTACTTTAATATCTCCCAGAGGCCGGTCCCGCCAACACCTGCCACCACTGATCCCAGGGCAACCCGCCAGGCCCAGGTAGTCAGCCGGTCACGGAACTTCTCAAGCTGTTTGACCTTCTCCTCATGAACGCCTGCGTGTAAAGCAAATACCTCAAACTTCTCATCACCTGACTTGAGGCGGGTTTTCATCTCGGTAATGTCACCCTCATAGCCGTTTTGCCCGTATAGCTTCTCATGCAATGACTTGTGACTCCAGGCAATCTCTTGCGTCACTGAGGACATAGCTTTGACCAGTGTATTGGTATCGGCGCACTCCTCCTGCAATGCCTGGATTATGACCCGATCTTCCTTGTTCACCACCACACCTCCTCCTCCACTAGAACGGGCTATCCCCTATAATGGCCTTGAAGACCTTGACTGACATACGCTCCCCTGAGCGGGTCAACTCCACCTTGCCTATGTAAGAACCTAGCACAGCAATGTCCCCGGACGCAGCCGTGAATCTGGTTGTGCCCAGGGAGGCACTGATATTCGTACAACCCGCACTTAGAATCACGTTATCTGTGGACTCCTGTTGCCAGAGCTTGAGGGTGCACGTGTAGCCGCTGATATGCAGGCTAGACCCGTCACTCTTTTTGATGGTGAAGTCATGGCCATATCCAAAGTCGAACTTCGCAAATCTGATTACCTCCATGATCCTCCTCCTATTCCAACTCCAGCTCCAGGTCAAAGGCGTGTTGCTCCAGGGCAAGGACGTGGTCGTGTTCCTCCATCTCAAGATCATAACTCTGGTCCTCTAGCCCAAGGATGAACTCATAGTTTTCCAGTTCAAGGTCAAAGGCTTGGTCTTCCAGATACAGGGTGGATTTCCCCATCAATAGTGATCCCGTAGTAAATGAAGTCTCAGTTTGACCAAACCACAACACTTGATCTAAATCTACTGATCCAATATACTGCACAATTACTAAGTAATCGTAAGAAACTAAGTCACAGTTCAGCAAGTAATAGGAATAAAACCCACCACCAACTTCCACAGACAAAGCGGCGTCTGTAATAAGATGTGAAACACTCTTATCAGATATAGTAATACGATAAATGTCTACTTGAAAATCAGTAAGATTAAGTCCTGTTTCATCAACATTTATTATACTAGCATGTATATCAAAGATTGTTGATTTACTCAAGATCACCACCAATCCAAAGAATCGTATCTAAAATTTCAGTTCCACCATAGGAAACATTGGCAAGATAATCATAAAGCACTAGACTTATATCCGCTAAATAATAACCATAAAAACTGCCGCCAACCTCAAACTCCATGTCGCCATCAGTCACCACCTGCGCCACAGACTTGTCGCTCTTCTTGACCCGATAGATGTTTACGCTGAAGTCTGCCAAGGTCAAGCCTGTCTTGGGTGCTCCTGATTCTAGGGCCAGAATGTATAGCCTGAAATCCATCTTAACTCCCCAATGTTGCAATCACAGCCACATCCGTCATGGCTCGCATTGCCCGTACATCGTCTATCCACAAATTGAAAGCTCCCAGGTCCACCGTCTGCTTAATCCCTACCGAGATCACCCCTGTCAGTAGTGATGGGTCGGACAGTGCCAAGTCCACCCTAGTCCAGGTATTAGCTGCCAATGCAGGTATGTCTAGCTCCTCAAGTGGACTTGCACAGGCAGGCGAATTATCCAATAGAAGCTGTAAGTAACCTGCGGTCAGTGCCTTGCTCGACTTTATCCAGACTAGAAGGGCTTGCTTCGCTGAGATGTCAGCCGATACTATAGCTTCTGTGGCTAGAATACCTGTCGCAGCGGCAGCCGTCATAACGAATTTGGCACTACCAGCACCTACCTTGAAATCAGCACCGTCTACCGATGGAGTTACCCCCGTGACTGGATCGCTCTCAGCCCAAGCATCCTCACAGTCCTCAATTACTGTGCCTGTATCAGTGTCAAGGTTCTCAATCAAGCACTTTAGGAACCTTGCGTTTTGAGCAGCATTTCCAGGGATAAAGGTCTCCCGTTTAGCCTCATCTGCTGTGAAGGCGAGTGTCCTAGCTGCCTCTACTGGTTCAGTATCCCAATTTTCACCATCAACACTGGTATAGAGATAAAGTTTACCTCCCAAAGCGGCATCGGGATGGTAGGTTTCCTTGATGGTTAATGACCTAAGTGCTCCCATCGCAGGAATAAAGCCACAGTCGGCCAAGGCTGATGATACCCCTCCTGCCACACTAGCAATAGACAAGGGGGAATAACATCTGCTTTGATTAGGGTTGCCTGGGGTAATCGTAAAATACTGATTCTTTATCTCTAAAGTTGCCTCTTCATCCGCTCCAGCACCCTCTATTGCAACCATCCCATGAAGAGTGTCTGACCACGGCCTTCGTTCTGTGCCCATAGGAGCGGTCGCATACATGACTCCATTGATGATATTTTCCGTTTCAACTAGTTGAGGGGCAGCAACTACTACACCAATAAGAGCGTCGTCCACATAGAAGTCTGCCCCGTTGGGGAACTTTATAACTGCATACTCGTGGAACGCCGTAAGCCAATCCCCAGGAAGCAGATCTGTTATATCAAAAACATGTATCCCAACTCTTAGCTTAAGGTTATCCCCATTTGTCATCCTCCATCCCCATTGCCCAAAGCGAGCGCCACTACCATTCTCAAATTCAACAAGTTTCAAGCACTTGTCAGTCAATCCCGCCTGGGATACCCATTTAATCGAGGCTGACATCAATGGGCAATAGAAAGAGCGTTTCGTGTAGATTATTACATGGGTACTTCCGTCCGTAGGGCAAGTTAGCACATCATCGTGCCACCAATCGGCAACAGTCCCGAAAGGAGTCCCCGCATCCTTGAAGCTTAAATACCAGTCACGGTCTGCATCCCAAGTCCCTAAAGTCCAATCAGTTGAAAAATAGTTCCCAATATCCGCTCCCCTGGCAGAGGTTCGTAACGGGTTCTTGTCGGATATGTCCGCTCCACCGCCAAGGGTACTTCTTAATATCGCTCTTGAGTTGGGGACTCCCTCCATAACCATCTTTAGTTCCTCCTGTTCCAGCTAGGTGCCGTGTATTCTTCAAACTTATGCCAAGCCATTCTACTTCCTCCATTATTTCACGTGGAATAATCTAGCTCATATCCCCTTCAACATAGATGCCGATGTTTGACTTCCGCTGTGCATAACCCTCTATGAGGTCACCGGAGGACACCTGGACTGGAACCATCAATCTACCCCCGCCTGCTTGCATACTAAAATACCTGTCTACTCCTGATCCCACCTTTCTAACACCCAGGATATTGACTTCAGCCGCACCATTGTGCAACATCATGAAGGCAGCTCCTGCCCCAGAATTCACCTGGCCACTAATGCTCAGGGTTTCCCATGCACCTGATACGTCAGGATTCCAACCAGCACCATATCGCTCCACGAAATTAGTGAACTGGGTATGATAAGAGGCATCATGGGTGAAGTCTGGGATGCGTGCCTTGGGGATTCTTCCTGCTGTCATTTCAGGTGTATCACTAGCACCTTCAAACCTGAAGGCCGTAACCCAACCATCTTTGGCAGCATTGGGTACTTCACCGTGTATTGCACCAGGAAAGCTTGCATGGTTCTTCCCATGCGCTGTTACAATAGCCCCATGATCTTGACCCCCATGAATATCCAGAGGTTGGTCATCACCTGCTCGCTTCCACGTTCTTCCTAAATTAGTATCTCCATCTTGATTGACAGCAATATACTGTGAACCAGAAGCCTTAGCTAGATAACCTGTGCCTACACCGTGAACACCAGTGGTTGCCACATCATGTGAGGCCAGAGAAACCCCACCCCCTACCACAGCAGCAGCCACTATACCAGACTGGAAATGCGCCGCCATTGCCCCGCTTATGATACCGGCAAACGTCATGCCGTCCTCAATGGCCACCACCCCATCCTTGCCCTTCAAGTAGCGGGAGTTGTCACGTATCTGCTCATCTAGCAGGGCTTTGGTGGTGATCTCCCCAACCACCCAGGTTCTTGGATCTGTCCATCCTGCCATGATACCCCCTTACCTCCCCACCCTGGTCGGGAAAGCATATCTCGTTCTCGTAGCATCTTGCTCAAGTCGGCTCTTGTCGACAATCCAGTACATATCATCATCTGCCTTACTGAGAGTCCACCAGGCCTTGTGAACCTTGCCCTGATGGGTGACCTCATGCTTGACCTTCTCAATGAAGAAGTCTCCGCTGAGATTATGCAAGGTGCTCTGGACTGTCACCCTGTCCGACACCGTCCTGGCCAGGATCTGATGGTGCTCGCTACTGGTGCGATTCAAAAGCTCAACCATGTAGCCCTGGCGTGGCTCCTTCTTGCTGGACTTGATTGTCTCCCCCATGTCAGTCATGACCTTTGAGTTGATATAGTACGGCAGATCCAGGGGTAACTCTTGAATGCCGTAGGCCAGTTGGGAACTACCGTCCCCCACCTGTATTTCAGTTAGAGACTGGTCGGTGTATATCTTGCCCCTCACCTGTAGCTTGGTCATGAACACTTCAATTGCCCCTGAGTTGAAGACCTGGACCTTTGCGGTGTCACCTAACACGGTGGTAATGGAACTCAAATAGCCTTCTGTCCTATCACTCCCACTACCGTCCCGGGCTGAGTTGCCGGTTATATCACCGGAGGCAACGTCTTGCACGTTACCGGCTATGTTCGGGATACCGTTTGAGTCCACGTAGCCCAGCCAGAACGTCTTGGTTTGACCGGCTGCAAGGGCAGGCGAGTTGCTGCCAGCAGCATTCTCTTGAAAGGTGGCTATGACCCCTTCACTCGCTGCCTTTGTCTTGGCCTGGGCCCGCAAGACGATAAGGTTCTTGATACCCTTCAATGAGCTAGTGGGTCTAAGATCAGTGTAGAGATCATCGGTGATTATCCACTGGCTACTGGTAGAGCGATCCTGTTGCAGGCGAGTATGATAATCTTCCCAGTGGGGCACGCCGTCATTGGGTATATGGATGAAGCCATACTCTGACTTCTCAATGTCCTGCAGGAAGCTCAATGACTCAACCCTGCCCAGGGTATAGACCAGGGGGTAGGAATCAATTTGATTTGAGGAGATCACCCATTGCCCGGAGCCAACCCCTGCCTCAACCAGGGCAAGTGTAACTAATCCGCTAGTCCCTCCAGAGTAGGAGTTCTCCTGTAGCCCTATTGAGATCTTCGTCTTCCTAAGTCTGGCAAATTCGTCCAGGCAGGGCAGGATTGCTTTCTTATTCTTCTTCCCTGGCTCAGGCCACACATCATCGAGCTTGCCCTTCCAGATGGTATGGACAGTGCCGTGGTGGTCTACGTCAATCTGGACTGGCCTTGCAGGATAAATGCCGCCGTATGCCCCGACGATTGCAGAGGAGAGATTGCCTGGAATATACTTGCCGTCTACGTCCCTGACAACTATCCGGCACGTGCCCACTTGCGCCGCATCAAGGTCACTGTCCCGGCCATACTCAATGACCAGCTTTTGGACTTCGGCACTCAGGCTTTCAAGTGCGTCAGAGAAGTCACCATCGGCATTCCAATCAACCTTCGGGTTGTATACAATGGCCATGCTAGAATACTGCCACCCCCATTCCCATGCGTTGCCGGTTGCGCAAGCCGTCTTGAATCATGTCCAGGAAGGTTTCAGAGTCCTCCCTGTCCCCCATCATCACGCCCACGTGCAAGTGAATCTCAGTCTTGCCAGCAACACCACCTAGAGCAGAACCCGCTTTGCTCAAGGGGATCACGGCCTCCGGCCCTGCCTCTCCGATCATGCCAAGTGTGGGCCTGGTGACAATGCCGCCTCCTTGGAACAGCATGACCTTCTTCATGCCCTCAATGGCAGTGTTGGCAAAGCCAGCTACCTTACTAGCAGTCCCCCCAATGAAGGGCAATCCACTAGCTGCCTTCGCCACCTGGCGAATTACCTCCAGGATTGCACGGAAGGGCAACAGGATATAGGAGAGGATGCCTTTGAAAGTAAACATGGCTGCCATCTTCAACCCTTCCCATATCAACTTGATAGCACCACTCACCTTCTCCCAGTTGCTTTGGAGGGCTTTGATAATTGCGATGAGAGCGATAATCCCGCCTATGACCGCACCGATTGGGCCCAGGACGATCAAGAGGGCAACCCCCCCCTTCTTGAGGAAGCTCACCACCTTCTCCCAATTTCTCCACAATAGCACCCCGATAGCGATGAGTGCGCCGATAGCTAGAATGATCAGCGTTATCGGGGAGAAGATAACAGCGAACACCGCACCCATAGCACCAGCCGCAGCGGTAACTCCTGCTATTATGGCAGGCAGGAAGCCCAGTACCAATAACAAGGACCCAAGCACGAAGGTCACCGCTATCAAGGTGGCAGTTAGCACAGGGTTTTTGCCGATCCAAACTGCGATCTTCTCAATCACGGGAGTCACCTTGGTGACTATGCCGATAATTGCCGGGAGGAGGGCTTGCCCTATCTGGACGGTCAACCCTTCCATATTGGCCTTCAGCATTTCAAACTGTCGGCCAGCCCCCTTGTTGATTTCATTGTAGGCTTCGGTGGCCGCACCGGCCCCTTCAGTGGCATTAGCCATAGCTTTTAAGTCTGTTTGAAATGCCTCAGAGTTTTTGCCTGTCAGTGCCAGCACTGCCGCACCAGCTTCAATAGATCCAAACATTTTCATCAAGACTTCATTGTTGCCACCAGCTTGCTTAGATAGAACATCAAGACTCTCAGCAAAGCCCAACTCTGCTATCATGGCTTGCCCTGTTGCAAAACCCGCTTGCTCGATGGCAACCTTCATGTCTTCACCGGGCTTCTGGAGTGAAACCATAGCCTGTCTAAGTTGAGTTGTGGCGATCTTAGTAGGTACGCCCTGCTTTGTCATGGTAGCCAAGGCGGCCGCTACTGTCTCAAACTCGATGCCGCTTGCCGCTGCTATGGGGGCTACCTGGAATAAGGAGGCAGACAACTCCTCCATTGTAGTTTTTCCCCCCTTAATTGTGGTGAAGAAGATGTCAGAAATCTTACCGGCATCGGCAGTATCGAACCCGAAGGCATTGATTACGGTGGTAAGGCCGTCAACGGCCGTGGTAACATCGGTCACACCGGCAATGCTGGCCTTGGCAGATGTGGCCAGGAATTCTATAGCCTCACCCGCTGGCACGCCGGCAGAGATAACCTGGTAGAGGGCCCGTGCCATTTCCTCGGGACCCTTGCCCACGTCCTTGGCTGTTTGCAATACCTGATCTGACAGGGACTTGAACTGGTCCTGCCCTAGCCCCATCATGGAGTTGACCTCTCTCATTGCGCCCTCAAAGTCAGCCGCCATCTTCATGCTGACCACGCCGATACCAGCCGCCGCCCCTGCCATGGCAAAACCGGCAACCTTCAGGGTCTTGGAGTGTTTCTGGATTTGCCCGCCAATGCCCGCCAAGACCTTGGACGCTTCATCCTTGGCCCTGACCACGATGGAGACTGAAACTTCAGCCATTATTTCGCTGCCGCCTTTGCCTTCTCATTCTGACATTTGGTTCTGGTATTCAGGTAGATCATCACTTCCTCAACTATCCTGGTCGGTGTAGCGCAAAGGGTTGGATAGTCCCAACCCGTTGCAGTCATGATAATTGTCTCAGTTCTGAATGGGGGAGCGGTCACATATGCGCCATCAACCATCTCCGCATTTACTACACACTCCCTCAGGCTTTTTTTTGGGACTCATCCATGTCCTCATATTGCTTGCTCAAGGCCTGGAGTATGAGCATGGAATCAGCCTCCCTCAAGGCATCAATGTTGTCACGGGTTATGGGCAATACTGCCCCGTCCTCATCTACCACGTTCCAGCCCTTGATAGCCAGTTCCATTAGTGCCACATTGCCTTCCTCAAGGTTACTCTTAGCCTTGGGCGTGCCGTCCAGGGCAAACTCCACAAAGACAGCCCGTAGCGTCCGCTTCTCCTTGAAGGTTAGCTCCTCCAGCACGTCAATGAAGAACTCATCCTCCTCATCAACCAACTGGATTCTAACCGTGTTTCGGCTTGCCAGTGTTCTCGGCATGGTGTCCTCCTTCCTTTTATGCGGTCACGTCCCTGATCAATCCACTGGAACCCTGATAGGTAGCCCTGCACGTCACGATGTCGTCATGTGGGATCTCGACTTCATATACCTGCAAGAGCACCTTGCCCCCATATTCGGGGTTGTTTGTGCCCTCTGCCCCCCCGCCAGGATTCACCAAGATGTCTTGCTGGCCACTGGAGAGCATCTGGCAAAGCACCTGGTGAAGCTCGCCAGATGAAGATGCCCAGATATAGTCAGCATCAACCGTCCAGGCATACAAGCCTTCCTTGTTGGCCTTGGCCGTAGCAGAGGCAGCAGTAGCCTCATTTACATCATTCTCAATGTTGAGATTGACTTCCTTGGTATAGTCCTCAACGGCCAGGCCCGCAATAGAGTGGTCAAGGTTCTTGCCATGTATAACTGCCATGACACCCCCTTAGAATGAGCCAGAAGTCAGTCGAGTGATTACGCCATCCCCTGTGAAACTGGCCTTGGAAGTAACTACGCCATCATGGGGTACGCTGATTGATATTGACTTGATGATAGCATTGCCCCGATAAATGGGGTTATCAGCCGATACCGTCCCCCCACCGGGAACTACCTGGACGTTCTGCGCCCCACTCGTCAAGAGCTTGAATAGCACCTCGTCAATTTTGCCAGCAGCACCGTTCCAGTTGTAGCTTCCATCCATGCCCCAACCGTAGATGCCCTCCAGCGTTTCCTTTGCCGTATCACCGGCAGCACTGGCATCAACTATATCGTTGTCTATGTTGACATCAACGCTCAGGGTATCATCCTCAACCGCCGTGGAAAACAGTTTGTGATCAAGGTTCTTCCCATGTATAACTGCCATCTCAACACCTCCTCCTCTATTGCCTGTTCATCTTGGATACGACCACACAATACTTGCCAGTTGCGCCAGAATCGACGGTGGTATGTACCCTGGCATAGTCATTAAGTGCTCCACTAACACGCACGATCTTTGACGTGATATTAGTTGCTGATATTCGAGTTGCGGCTATGGCCGCATAATTGGCAGAAACCTCCCCTGAAACGTGCTCAAGCCAGATATTGAATGCCCCCGTCCCGGCATAGGAGATCACGTGCATTGAGGCCAGCCACATTTCATTGGAGCCTATGTACCCCACATAGTGGCCGCTGCCAACAAAGGTCCCCCTGGCTGTGGTAGTCTGCAAGCCTATCAACTTGCCGTTCAAGCCCAGTGGCCCCTTGACTTCATATGTAGCATCAATGGCCACGATGTCATCAACAGGTACGGCAATCTTGACGGATGATTGGGCAATCTCGGCATTGAAGGCAATTGCCCCCTCACCCACTTGCCCTGGAACAATGGAGATGGGTTGCCCGGAGAGGGAACCTAGCTTGGAGTATAGCCACTGGTCAAGGCCAGACACGGCATCGGTAAATACCCCTTTGTGCGCAATGGTTCCCTTGTATTGGCCCTCAACAAACTCATGCCCACCTGATAGGGCTGAATCAAACGTGCTTGCGTTTGGTGTATCAACGGTGATTCCTGGTCTAAGACTTCGTCCCTGTCCGCTGAAATCATAGTTTGCTATGAAGACTTTGCTGCCCTTTCCGTGTACCACGGCCATGACCGCCACCTCCTCGCTTCTCCACCACGGGCTCAACTGGGGATTCCTCTAGGGGTTCAACGTAGATAGATATTGTCCCCGCCCTATTCAATATGTCAGGGTCAATTCGATCACCAAGTTCAAAGCTAACTATTGTCCCTGGCTGGAACTCCTGCCGGTGACCGTCCTTATCCCGGAACCGTATCTTCCTGCCTACAACGTATTTCACTTCTGGGTCAATCATGCTGTCTCTCCTGCCTTCCCCACGAACTCTGCCCCGAATAGTGTCTGGCCACGGTAGGTTATTGCCCCCACCATGTCAGCCATTTCGATCACCGCATAGTTGGCCAGGTCATTGTTCACCCAGTAGTCATTCACCGCATTGTGGATACTCTTGCTCCCGTTCTTGTCCACGTAATCATCCAGCTTGTCAGTCGCAACCCCTGGCTCCATTGCATCAATTATCAAGAGGATGCGGAAGTGGTAGGTTGCCAGTGTCCCTGGATCGGTATAGGTAATAGCCGGTTTGTCAAGATCAATGATTGCCACCGGCCCAGGTAGAAGCGCAGGGGGGACGTGAGTATACACCCTGCCATTCAACTCCTCAATGGTTTCCAGGGCGAGCTTAAGGTTGGTGCGCAAACTAGACAGTGCCACCTTCACCCTCCAGGTTGTCAACAAAGGCAGTCATTTCAGACTTAAATATCTTCTTCAACGCCCCTTCCTTCGTTGCATATGCTCTCTCATGGTACGGGTTTGGCTGTGTGCCTACTCTACTAATCTTCCTAGCTACGAGAAAGGCTACTCCTGGTGCTTGTTGACTTGCAACCCCCAATTTCGCCATGACCCACGGCACAAGCTCGCTCGAGGGAGGGAAGTGCGGCTTGGTGCCAAGCCTGACAGCCACACCGTAGGGGAATCCCTTTTTGCTGAAAGACGATTGTCGTATCTCCATGCGCATATCATCGCCCTTACCGATTACCTGGAACACGGTGGTCTTGCGCAACTTGCCCTTCGCTCCATAGGGTGTTTCCTTCTTGACCTCAGGGACCAACTCCTTGCCGAACTTGCGCAACACGTTATTGAGGAACACCAGCAATTCTTCCCGGGATTCCCCGAATTTCTCTACTAGCTCATCCCACCCTACAGGTATAAATTCAAGGGTTGGCTTTGCGGCTGGCATCAAACCTCCTCATCTGGATTCTCACTCAGTGATCTTGACCCTGGATAGTCTGTCATGCCTCGTTCAAAGGCTGGCAACTTATCATATCCATCCTCATCCTGGTAGCTCCCGGAGGCCAGGTCACGGGAGGCAGATTGCGCTCTGGCCAAACCCATGTTTTCAAGGAATGCCCCGCTGCTTATCATCTTGCTCAGGGTTTCCCACTTCTTGCGCCAATGCACCTGGGGGCGGGGCCCACCCTCCTCTGGGTCACCTGATACGCTGAAGTTCATCAGCAAGTTGGCACTTGCCCCGATCTCATTCAGATTCTTGAACCAGGCAATCAACCTGGTAGACAGGCCGGTGATTGCCGCCCTGGTCTGGATAGGAAATCCATTAGCAGCCAATAGCCCGTGGATCTCAGCGGCCACATCATCAAGAGCAATCTCCACCTCGTTTTGAGTTGGGTTGGTATCCTGGGTAAAGGACTTTCCTGCCCCAGTTACCCACCCCATTCTACGGGCAACCCCATTGATCTCTCCATAGGTATACTCGTCAATAGCCATCTCCCCTCCTGTCTACCACTCATTCCCCTCCACGATGCGAAGGTATGCGGCAAGGTAATTACTTGCCATGATCTCACGACTGAAGTGTTCCTCCACATGCTTGCGGCAAGCGTGCGGGTCAATCTGGTCACACTTCTTGACTGCCTCACAAATGGCATCCACACAATCGTCAGGTGGCACAATGAAGCCGGTTACCCCTTCCTTAATAATCTCCTTCATTGCCCCATCATTTGAAGCTATTGCCGGTGTACCACAGGAATTGGCCTCAGGGAGCATCAGGCCAAAAGGCTCCCCCATCTTAGAGGGCGCAATCAAGACTTTGGCATCTTGTATCAATTGAACCTTGAACTCCTGAGTCGGCTCCTCATGCCAGATGATTTGCTCACCATCGCATGACTCCTTGACTTGCTTCATATAGTCAGTCGCAAACACGAAGGTTCCAGCACACATGTCTAGCCCCAGGCCCAGTTTCTTGGCTGCCTCTATGGCTATGTGGGGACGCTTGAAATCATCTATCCTGCCCACGAACAGCAGGCGGTCACCCTTCGTGTCCTTGAAGGCATACTTATCCATGTCTATCCCGTTATAGACCACCTTGGACATGAACCCGTGTTGCTCCTGCAGGCCTTTCATCCAGTTCGAGAGTGCGAACATATTGACCGGGAACGGGGCTTTGCTGGTACACCACCACTGGGGGTTGATATGCCCGTGCATAGTGTGACAGATTTTCAACTCAGGGTGGTCCACCCGAAACTTGTAGTGGAACCCGAACCAGTCATGGGTATGGATGATGTCAAAGCCACCGGCCAGTATTACCTCTCTGGACTTCATGCACGCCTGCAATTCCTCATTCAACCAGTCACACTCAACCGTCCCAATAGGGGGCCCATAGGAAAACACCTGGCAACCCTCGGCCTCTGACCCCTCCGCCCCAAAGACGGTGACCTCATGCCCCATCTGGGCCAGTGGAACGGCGATGTCATAGACGACTCGCTCTAGCCCGCCATATCCCGTGGGTGGTACTGGGATGAAGGGGCTGGCAGTTAGGGCGATCTTGAGTTTACCAGGTTGCCTTGCCACAGGCTTTGCCTCTATGAGTGGTAACCTACTACTCTCCAGGGGTGGGGCTGGAATAGGGGTATCTAGTAAAGCCCCTGGGGCTGTCCGTATCTTCCCTGCCTCAATTAGTTCTTCAAACTTCTCCTGGCTCACCTCCAAAATCTCTGTCGTCGGGCTACCCTCAGGGGCATATTGCATCCAGTAGTCATTACGGTCGGTGATGACTTCAAATCCCTCCCCGAACTGGGTCGCCCACCACCCAGGGGGTTGCTTGGTCACGTGGGTAGGGTCTTCATCGAAGTCTTCATCATCGGCAAAGCCCACGGTTATTAACCCACGCTTGCCCACCCGCTGAAGCTCACCAATAGTAGCGAATAGGTCTATGCCCTCCAGGTGTTCCAGGGTGGCAAAGCTCACCACGTAGTCAAATTCATCATCGGCCCAGGGCAACTTGGCAGACGTTCCCCTCTGCAGATACGGCTTGACCTCCTCTGGCGCATGGTCAATGGCATACTGGCTAATATCCAGACCCCAGGCATCAATGCCCTCAGCCCGTAGCCTTCTCACAATATACCCCATAGCACAGCCCACCTCAAGAATCTTCGGGTTTTGATTTTCTAGTGGGTGACGATATAGACGTGATTGGATATAGGCTACCTTCCCGTAATTTACAACGAAATCACGGTAGCCCACGCCATCAACTCCTGCTCGATAGCCCAGGTCACCACACCAGTATTCAGGGTTGTCAAATATGGTAGAGGGCAATTCGCCTGGCTCCTGGTTTATTGTGGCCAGGATGAAAGCCCAACCCCCATACTCAAGGGTCAAGATGTCACGCTGGTCTTCCTGGACACCGGCTTGCTCCAGGTGGTACTTCATCAGGCCCACGGTGTAGAGCCACTTGTGAGACTCATTGGTGAACGGCTTGTGGTCAAGATGCCAGTTGTGCTCATTCGGGACCGTGATCAGTACCACCCTGGCCACCCGGAGGGCTTCCTTCATGGCAACCACGGGTTCATTCAAGTGCTCTAGGAGTTCACCCATTATAGCGATGTCAAACTCTTGATCACCAAATGGCAAGTTGGCACAATCCCCCTGCACAAAGGCCTTCTCAATTTCCTCATAGGACTTAATATCGAAATACGTGGTGTCAGGCCGGTTGCCGATTATGGGGACATGGTCACACCCGATGTCCAGTATCTTGCCCCCTGGCCTCAAGAGCTTTTCAATCTGGTCATGTATCCACTCGGCTCTACCTACTTGTTTGGTCATGGTTGCTCCTTTCTTGGTTCTCCGATAGGAAATGGATGATCCCTAAAATAGCTAAATGGATGTATAACCGGGCACTCAGACCCCATCATATCACACAACTTGACAAGAATATCCTTTGCCTCTTTCCCTTCAACTTTATCTAATACTATTGCTATATCAGAAAATAGGGGATTAAGGCTATCAAGTATCGTCTTAGTTGTGGCCTCAATAGCTGAATTGGCATATGTCTTAGTGTGATAATCCCCATCTAATGCACATGCTTTAAGTATAAAACCCTTATTCTTCACCCAATCTGGTGGTCGCCATGATCGTAATTCTCTAATAGAAATCTCTAATTCCAATGAAACAGATTCCGAGTCAAGATCATTCTCAATATCATCTTTTCTCATGCCCGTATCACCCCTTCATTCCTGCATAGTGCATGGCCTTGTAGAATGTCCGGCACGTCAAAGCCGCATTGCCGTAGGTATTTAATCGTGTCCCTCTGGAATACCATCACTTGATCAACCGTCATGTGATCTGGCAGGGCAAAGAACCTCTCATCAGCCAGGTCATGGAGGTCCAGGTCAAGCACCTTGATCTTGCTCAATACCTCCTTTGGGGTAATTGCCAGCACATAATGCTCTGCCCCCTCTATGTCCAGCTTCATATAGTCCACTGGCTCATCCACCACGTCAAGCAGACTCTCAAGCGTGAGGCATTTCACAGGGTGTTCGGTTACGGTGACCTCATCACGAAACAGCATTGAGCGCATGCCTGTGTTGCCGTAGCCCATAGTCCTTATGGTTCTACCAATAGTCTCATTACACCAGACAGCCACCTTCATGGCGATGATGATGTTTGACAGGTCATTGGCCTGGATATTATTCACCAGCCGGGAGAAGTTGGTGGGATCTGGCTCGATCGCATATACCTTCCTAGCCCCACGCATTGCAGCCGCAATGGCCAATTCCCCCACGTGAGCCCCAACATCAAGCACTATATCAAGGGGGCCCTCATACTCCATGAAATGTTCAATAGTGCCGTCAAGTAAATGGTCCTCACCATCTACTACGGTGAACTGTGCTCCTAGCCTTTCAACGGTTATCATCTCCATGCTCCTATTCCAGTATCAACCTCTCATATTCGCTCTTGGCCCTCAACCAGGTATATTGCTCGGCCTTCTTCCTGGCGGCCTTGCCCATACGCTCAACTGCGCTGGCATCCCGGTAGAAGTATAGAATCCTGTCAGCGATTGCGTCAACGTCCCTGATTGGAACCACGAATCCGTCCACGCCATCCTCGATTAACTCACTGGCCCCAGCCCCCTCACTGACTATGACAGGTTTGCCATGCGCCATTGCCTCAAGTACAGGCAACCCGAACCCCTCGGTCACACTCGGCTGGCAATACACCGTGATGTTTTCATAGACCTCCTTGGTATCCGGAATGTAGCCCATGAGGTTATAGTCGGCTTTATCAGCATTCTCCCCGATCAGGCTATCAAGTTTATCGGTATCCTCACCGGCCATGACCAGCATTGCATCCTTCAATCCCAGTCTACCCCAGGCATCAATCAAGTAGATCAAGCCCTTGTCTGGTCCCACTACTCCTACATAGCCCACCCGGAAGGCATCAGGCATTGCCGAAACTTCAGCGGGTACGACTACTCCCCCAGGCACAACCTCTACCCTGCGCAAGGCTAACCCAAGATCCTCAAGGGCTTGGATGCTTCTCTTGCTCTGGGTCATTATGATGTCAGCCTCACGAAGCCACATACTGAAGTACGTCCAGAGATACGGAACCGTCATGTGGATTCCGGGATAGGGTTGTCCCATTCTCTTGAACTCCTCTATGCTCAGGGCTAGGTCATGGGCAGGACAGTCCACAATTGACTTCCCTGGTGACAGCATCCTCATGGTGGCAGACCAGGGCCCGCCGTTGAAGATTGCCACGTCAACCTTCTCCTCAACCTTCATTGCCCCAAGGTAGTCAGTCATAAAGGCATTCCCTGGGTAATACCGGCTAAACTCAAAGTCCGCCTTGATAGTCTGCCGCAAGTTGGTAACGTCCTTCAGGGCGGCAAGCTCCCAATAGGAAGATGCTCCACCTCCATGCCCTGGCCCTATTGACGGTGCCGTAGTGCAAAAGGCTGATCTCATGGTATGTGCTCCTTCTCGCAAGATTCTCGACCACACGTGTCTGGGCCACTTGCATTCCTCTTGCCCAGGGGGAATGGTTGGCCGCAAGTCACGCAATGCTTGAACCAATAGCCAGGATGGATGGCATATGGTCCTTGTTCCCCCTTGATCACGTGGAGGTTCATCGGCCATTGCGCCTGATACAGCAACATTTCAGCTTCGGTCATGCATCCATGCCTCGATTATCATTTCAATGCCTCGATTATCATCTCCAGGGAAGGGAAGGGGGGATAGTCCCATACTGCCACTTTGGTAAATCCATACTTCTTGAATATCGCTACCGCTGACTCCGGGCTGAATCCCGTGTGGTGATAGTTGTACTCAAAGTCGGGATGCCCCCCGAAGATGAGATATGGCACGTCCTCATCCCAATGTTCTGATCTTGCCAGTAGGCGGCATTGCCCAAACAGGTTGGCCGTGACCATCACGGCAACCCCCCCCTTGATCAAGACCCTGTGAATCTCGGATATGAACTTGGGCAAGTGGACGTGCTTGATGTGCTCAATCATAAACATGGAGTAGACAAAGCCGACACTACCATCCTCCAGGGGGATACCCTGGCTGAGATCACAGACATGATCTACTCCTGGCCCTGGCATACCGTCAAAGTTTGGGTGAAAGGCAGGCTTCTCGCCACCCCCCAATTCGATTGCCCTTATCTTGGGTTGGTAAGGGAGAACCTGGGAGATTTCAACTTTCCTGTGATACGGGTATGGATTAGGCACAAGCCCGTTGCTAGGTGGACGCTTTGGAGCGGCCTCTTCCGAGAAGAACTTGAAGGTTGGGCCCAGCATATCACCGGCAAGTAATTTATATTCAGCCTCTATCATGCTATACCTCTAGGGTATCAAACCCGCCTTCACAGTCAATGGCAAACTTACCGATATGATTGCACTTGGCCTCCATGTCAATTATCGGCCTGATGCCCAATTCACGTGCCGCTTTGAAGAAGAAGTAGAAGTCCTCACTGGGGGCAGGGGGAATGTCCCACCTGAACCACGGCTCGGTCATACTCTCAAACACGTGCCTCTTGATCATGCAACACCCCAGCCCCGTGACATCAACCTCGACATATCTCCCCTCTTGCTCCAGGGTGATTGGGGCAAGTTGCCCCCGTGAGTTAGGGACCTTAATCCAGGCGGCTAGCCCCCTCTCTGACTTCTTCTTCTTGGCCATATACAAGCCACAGACGATGTCAAGGTTGGCCCCCACCAGTGCCGGTATGATGTTGATGGGCGGGAGGACATCGTCGTCCAGGAAGAAGATGTGGGTATAGCCAAGGCCGTCCTGCAGGGCGGTCTTGACCAGTTGCTCCCGGTTGGTGGTAAGGCTGAAACCACGCATCTCAAGGGAGCCGGTTACGGGGAATCGCTCAAGGGCGACGAAGTGCCGGTGCCAGAGCCTATTATCATCCTCATCCCTGTGGGGGACCAAGATGCAGACCTTGACTTCTGCTGCCACCTCCTCGGGTGATGCTGTTGTGTAGTCCCATCCAGCCATGGCATGTGCTCCTTTCCATTTATTATTCCACGTGAAATATCTATTCCACTATCATCCAGGTAAACAACCCCATGAAGACGCATTGTGGAACCAGGGCCCACCTGGTTTCCATCCAGGCAGGGAACATGAGCCTGGCACTGTGGAGGTCGGGATAGGTAACCCGCTTGCCGAGCCTCCCTTGTATCCAGCGAACTATATAGGCATGGTCATATGATAGCCAGGCTATGAATCCACACACCCCGATCATGGGGTGATACCACGTGAGCCACAGGGCAGCAAAAATTGCCAGCCCGTAAAAGAAGGCCACCCATGCGAAGGATGCCCCCTCGCCTAGCCCGTGGTACATCTTATATTTGCCGACGTTCATGTTGTCCAGAACAGGGTGAGTCATGGCCTTGATATCATCCTCTAGCCAGCTTGCTAGTCACTGCCCTTCATCGTTGGTCAATAAGCATTCGTCCATCATCTCTCCTATATCGTCATTCCCGGTGACTCCCCTTCTTATTCTATAAAGTCAATTAAGGTGGATAAAATACTAGATTCTATCTCCAATTCCTTATCCATATTGTGCTTGCATTTATCACAAGTAGCGGCTACCTTCCCCGGCAACTTAAACTTCAAAGCTGTGAACTCCACTTCTTCTTTGAGTAAGCTATTCCATTCCTCGATGAATTTCGGGTTATCTTCTTCCTTCTCGGTTTTAAGGATAAGAAGATTGCCTTCTTGCTGCCGTCCTACTTTGTAGCCTGCAAACAATCCATCTCGAACCTTGTAGAATGGGACCAGGGCATCATCTACCTTCGAGGCCGCCTTAGCTATCGATAGTGATGCAGTTATAGGTAGCTTTATCCTCCCAAGTCTATCAAAGGCTTCCTTCCGGTCTGCCAATTCCTTATAAGTTATACGCATGCTCCTTTTTGCTCCTCCTTTTTGTATTTATGGCTCTTGACGTATTCCCCATTCAATGCAGACTTTGTACTTCAATATTAGCGTTTCTAATCGTCAGGTTGGCAGAAGCACTATTATTCATAATGCTAACCCATATTTTATTTCCTGCTGTATATTCAAATGCTGTAAAGCTGTTGAGAGAGTGATAATCACCTACCCCCCCTAACTTTAATTGGTCTTCTGTGTCTGGTATTTTAGTCAACCCATTGTAGCAAGCTCCCTCGAACACATCGTTCGCACCAGCAGGTGTAAGATTGAGCCTCATCCAGACTCTAACTGTATCTGAGTAAGTGGCGTGTGCCAGATAGCTGGCTGCACGTCCTGTCTGTATCCCATCGTTAGCCTCAAAACCAATCGCTATAACGAAGGACGTTGAGGCGACCACTTGCTCTATAACATATATACCATCGTAGTTAGTTGTGTTAGCTATGGTTACTATATCCCCATTAGCTAATCCTGCCGCCCCTGATAGACACTTCGTTTTAGTTCCACCGTCACTGGTCTGGAACTCGCTAATGGCTATGGTCTTTCCTTCTTTGAATGTCCAGTTAGTTAGCACACCCTGAGTAAAGCCAAATACAGCGTGTTCTACAGATTGCTCGTCTATCACCGTTGGGACTCCATTCTCATGGATGTACATATTGCCATGGTCTTGAGCTTCGGCCAGCCCTGCCAAACTTGAACCGTCAGTCGGCCCTGAATCGCCTTTTAGTGAATACTTTGTACCCATATTACCACCTCGCCTCTGTATAGCGTTTTTCTCGCATTACGAACTCACTACCGTCTGGGAAAGTAGCAACAAACTGTACGGTCTTCCTGTCAGGCTTCCGCATTACCATCTTAAATTCTGTCTCGTCAGGATAGCGGAAGATAGGACTGTCAGGCGGTGTTGATTCCTGAGCGAATACGTCTATACTTCCATCTTGGAATACCGCACACAGGTCGGTGAACGCATCTCCAGCACCCTCAAGAGCATAGATACGTACGGTGTTCGCAATACCGTTTCCGGGAGCAGCCATCTCGGTTAGTGAGATATAGTTACCAGCCATATCAAGAGTACCGGCGAGTGTAACTGTAGTACCCTGGAAGGTCGCCAGTGCCTGTGCTGTCTGAACGGTATCGGCAGCAGCAACGACAGAACCATTGAGAATTATCTTCCCAAGAGTCCCAGAACCTCTACCGAGTCCTGGCGATACCGTCAGGTCGGCTCCAGCTACATCATCATCGCCAACACCAGAGATC
>SDBS01000663.1_pt1 | contig 34228 bp, 2 predicted proteins | sample 2277091 | NCBI WGS metagenome assembly SDBS01 (sample SAMN10404972, study PRJNA504765) | marine sediment metagenome | isolation source: marine sediment core GS10_PC15, 163 cmbsf | place: Arctic Ocean: Southern Knipovich Ridge | collected 2010 | reverse complement strand
TATACAATATGACCTCAGACAACAACGTTCTTGTGTTTTATTCGGAAAAACGATGAAGTTTCAGTCTTCAACAGGACTCTCCGTTACCTAGAACTTGTTGTTCATAAGGGCAGTTTAGTAGGTTTCCTTACAAGTAAAATATCAAAAGAAGATGGTTTGGTAGGATGGACACCACTCATCAGTTCTGGTGAATTACAAGATGGATTTATCAATTTCGAATGTAATGCTTCAAGTACAGATATTTCAAGTATAGAATTATATCTTACCGAAACTGAACCTGTTCTTCAAAATCTTAATTTTGATAATTGGTACTTATTAGATTCTATTAATTATGAGGAAGAAGAATTTTCAGAGCCTTTTAGTGTGGTAATGAATACTTATGATATTCCTGACGGAGATTCGTGGTTTTTAGTTGCGAAAGGGTATGATGCAAATAATTACCCTGTATATGATTATTATGAATTTTCATTTAGAACTGAACATTTTGATGAACTGATTGATTTTAATTATATTGATACTAATGGAAGAATAAATAAGAATTCAGATCTTGAAGTAATACCTCTTGAAGGATATGCTGATCATATTGCAAACTTAAAATTATTTGTCAATCTTTCAAATGATATACAATACCTTACGAATGTTTCTTATAATGATCTTACTTCAAATGATTGGAAGATAAGTTTAGAATCTTTATCAAATTGGGCTATAGATAATAACCTTATACCAGATACGTATATTATTAATTTCATTGTAGAAGCAGAACTTACTTATGCTCCTAACTTTGGAAATTATCTATTTAATTATACGTTAGATGAAATAATTCTGGATACAAGAGGTCCTGATCTGATACTTTTAACGTCTATAGATGGACCATATTCTTTAGAATTAGGAAGAACTTATGATGATGTATCGCAAAGGATAATAACTATGGCCATAAATTCCTCTGATCCTGACTTTGTATATGTTGAGTTAGAATATAAATACGAAACACCAAATACAGCAGAATGGACCTATCTTAATTCATTTTATGCGAATAATGAGTTACTTGCTCTCATATCATGGGATATTCTTAATTTCCGTGATGATAATATTACCTTTAGATTTGTCGGATATGATAATCTAGGTAATAGCGAAGTTCTTACTAATTCAACTTTTTGGTTTGTTAAAGATTTTGATAATAATTTAGGATTTACTCTTGAAGGATTAAATAACCAAGATATATATACACTTAACCAAAATAATTTAATTGATTTAGGATTAGACATAACTCCTTATGCCAATGATGTTTCTAATGTGATTGTTTCGACAACCTATGAAACATTTAATCTTTCAAATGTACTTTATGAACAAGATCATATTTACTTTGCCGAAAATATCGCTCTAAACTCTATTTATTATGGGATTTTCGGTTCTGATTTTACGTTCATACCTATCGAGATTAACTTATACCAAGGACCTAAGTTATTAGTATCTCGATATGTTGTAATTACTGTAGCGACTGATGTATTTGACTTTCCTGTTGAGATTTCAAATATAACAATAGATATTTCAAATAGCATTGAAAATGTTAATATGAGTTTTGTTAATGGAAGAAATTCTTACAATAATAGTTTCTCGATCCCATACATCTCAAATAATCAAACCCCTGTAGTAAAACTTTATAATTCTCATGAAGAATTAGTAGAAATAATTCCTCTCCATCCTCATCTTGATGCTACAAGTTCTGAAATATATGATACAGTTTCAATAGAAATTATTGGAAATAAGTTTATCATCCCCTTGCCAACTATTGTTTCAGGAGAATTTTGTTCTTTAGAAGAAGTTACTATTGAAGGAAATTCATATCCCTTTTCTTATTTTGTTAATAGTAAAAATGATGAGTTATTTGTCGTATTGGATACTGAAGATGAGCTAGATGGAATTTATGATAGCACTAATCCGATTTCAATAAATTACGGGATCTCGACAGAAATGAGACTTTCTAATCAGTTTCTGACCAATTACGATTTTACATCTCTGCCTCAAGACAATTATGTATTTATTGGAGAGTTTTACGATGTTGCTGGTTCGACCTCTATGTTTGAGATTGATACTCCAATCACTATCGATTTCGAGGGCCCTTATGTATATAAACAGTTTGGAAATGGCATGTCAATAAATTCTGAAAATGGAGCTATTTCTTTTATTGTCGATGATATATCCCCTATTGCAAACTATAATCTATCTTATAGTGGTATTATTCCAGAAGGATATTGGGTTATAAATGATAATCTTTATACATTTCATTTCAATGATATAACAATATCAGAAGGGATACATTCTTTTGATTTTATATGTGAAGATAATCTTGGATATATAACTTCCAAACAATTTACTTTGTTTATTGACAGAACCGCTCCTACAATAACAAATTTACACGTAGATTCTTTTATGATAAACGATTTATGTAATATTGAAGTAATAGTTACAGATATATCAACTTATAGTTTAGATATAAAAATAATTTCACAAATTTCAGGGATACCGTTCTCTGATTTAGAATATACTAAAATAGAGATTTCTGAAGATAATTGGCAAATAATTTTTGACACAGCACAACTTCCAAATGGATATTATGAAATTTATTTGTCTGCAACTGATCTAGCAGGCAATAAAAATGAGGCAAATATTAATGATATTTATTTTGATAATGAATTTCCTCAAATTATAGGTTTTGAAGAAGAAGTCTATAATCATCCAGAAAATATTTTCAATAAAACAGTAGAAAATGAGATGTTTTTCAATGATAAAAAACATCTTAGTATATCCGCATTAGATAATGTATACGATGGATTTGTATGGAACAGCCCTTCTTTAGCTAATCAGTTTGGAATTAAGTATGTTAATTTGATATATTCAGATCCATTAGAGACTTATAATTTATCCATAAAAGGTTCTTTAAATTATGATACGCTTACATATACCTTAGATATTCCTTATATAAAACTGATTAAAGATATACAGAACCTTAAAATTGGAGAATATGAGATTAATAAATTTACAGTCATATTGAATGGAAGCTCAATTCTTTTGCAAATAGATCCTATCTATCGATACGCACTTTCCCCTCTCCTCACAAATAATATTACTGCGCAATATTATTTATTAACAGCAGAAAAAATTCCTTTCACTTTTAATGATACACTGAAGAAATGGGAATTACTTTCTCCAGGTAGAAATTATTTTAACATTTCAGATTTCCTCACTCTCTCACAAGGTCAAAAATTCCTTGCATGGGTAGAACTTGAAGATGGTCTTGGAAATAAACTTCTTTCTCATAAATATGTCGCGACATATGATAGTATTCTTGCTCAAGATGGCGAGTCTTCATTATTCACTTGGCCTCTTGGAACAAATTCAGAAGATATTGGTATAATATTGTTTGGCTCGGACGTTCCGAAAGATAGCACCATACATATTAATACAGCTTCTATTTTACATAACTATAATAATGAAGAAGATGTTAATCGGGTTTATATTCATGGCTCAAGCGATCAAGTAAATTGGGAACCAATTGGAAGAGCACATTTTTCAGGAGAAAAAGACATTTGGACTTTCTATTGGAATGGAGACTTATTAGATACATTACCCCCTCAAGATTACTTTCTAAAAGTTAGGGTTTTCGATGAAGCTGGTAATTATATTAGCCAAATAATCCAGACAAAAATCTATGACTATACGGAAATTGAGCTTTATTCAGATTTAATTTTTGGACATTATTTCGATTATAATTATTCAGCTATGTCTAATGAACAAGATATTGAAGGTACAATCAGTAATTTCTTTGATACGACTGATGTTTGGGATATTGTTAATGAGTTTTACAATCCAGAAGAAAATGAATGGATTCCATTATCATATGATTCAGCTACAATTCTTACAAACGGAAGCTATAAAGTAACCTGGGACATAAACCGAAATCCTGAATTTTTCTATAACATGGACGATTTTGAATATGGATATCTACCTTTACAGGCAGTTCCCCTTTCAAGTGAGCAAATATGGGGATCATGGGCAACATTTTCAGATAGCGGTGATTGGCAACCATTTATTGTTTCTGAGATTGGTGGGAATTTAGATATTACAATATATGAATATAATAGTTCAACTGGTTGGGAAGTTGATACAACACTTTCGAATGAAATGTCTATTTCTTCTGTTGCAAATCAAACCTTTAGGCTATTTGATATTAATCAAGATAATAAATTTGAACTTATTAGGACATCCACATCTCAAATTGATGTGTTATACCTTGATGGAAATTCGATTTGGAATGTTGCTGAAAATATAACATCCGTATCAGGATTGCAATACTTTACTTTTGATTTTACATATGAAGAAAGTACTTCAAATACTTTATTAGTTGCAATTCAAAGAGATATAGCCACAAATCAAATATTACTTTGTAAATATAAATTTGAATCAAACTTTACTCTTACACAATTAATATCTTGTGAGGCTCCAAGTAATTTTATCCCTACAATAGTAAAAATTATAAATTCTTTTACTGAGACTGAAACAACTGCAATATTACTTGGTGGTCTTATTGAAGGTTCTTCTTATTCTCAAATAATTCAATATAATTTTGATTTAACTGTTGAAGATGTTCTTTCTGATTTAATATTAGGAAAGGTATCTCTTATAGAATATGATGAGTTTGGTTATATCGGAACAATCATTCTCGGTGTAGAAAGAGGATTTATTAGTAAAATGGATTCTGTTATAACACTACGTAAAGAAGTCGAAACCGAGGAATGGATCGCACAAGAGCTTACAATTACAGATGAGGCACGATTTGAAATATTTGATATGATTACAATAGAACAAGATAATTTACAAAAACTTATTATTGCTTCAAATACAGGACTCTTTTCTACAAAAATTACCAACAAGCTTGATAAATATACTATTACAAGTCCTATTTGCTATACATATGAAATTTTTGAGGCTAATGAATTACTCCCTGAAAATTATCCAATAATAGAACTTGAACATACCCCTATTTATGAAATTAATAAAATTTCATATCAACTTATAAATGATCCTCGATGGTATGAATTAGATAAAGACAACTATCGATTTTCACGCACTGAAGTAAAATTTGACCTCTCATCTATTTATTCTAATATCGAAAAGCTAAAAGTTGCATACTCCTTTGAATCATATGAGAGCGAGAAACGTTCTTCTGTTGATCCTTCATTCCAGAGCTATAGTGGAAGTTCTGATACTCAAAGTCTATCTGCTTCAAGTGTTTTTTATGATGATACTGCCTTACCTTTACTCTGGTTGAATCCCGGAACTGCCTATATAGATCCTTACCCAATTTGGAATACGCTCCCAAATGGTATGACACATCAATCTATACCTATTGTTTCAGGTCTTGGAACAAAAGCCACTTATCCAACATCGATAACCACACAAGGAGAAGGTCTTTGGGGGCCTGAATATGAACAAATGATTGAACTTGATAATTCCATGATTTCCTATGGTGATTCTTACGATTCCGGCATACTTTCAGAACAAACAAATGGAAAAGAATATACGCGACCAGATCTAGTAGAGGATGAGTTTGATGGCAGGTTCGAGGGGCAATATATTGATAAAGTGTATTATAGCAATCCCTATGTGAGCGACAATTACGATTTTTCGAAATTATATGATGAGAATATTCACAATAGCAGTAATGATAATGGATATTACAATTACTATGGGGGTTCTCAATATACCCTTCTCGAAAACGAGTTGACAAATGTTGAGGTTGTTACAACGAAACCTCGTTCGGATAGCGGAATTTATTCTTCTGGAAGCCTTCCTAATATGAACCCAGATATTTATGAATTTGAACAAAATATTAATGTTACTAAAGTAAACAACGCAGTCAACAATTGGAGTCAATATCTAACTAGTTATGAAAAGGTTGGGGGTTCGCAAGGATATGGATTGGAATTTACTTATAATTTACCAATGATACCTGATAAAAATTCTTTACAATATATTCAAATTGATTTTGATGCGTCTATAGTTAATAGAAGGGCTGCCGTTCCATTATCGATTGTTATCTATAATTTTGAACGCGGGCGTTGGGAAGCAATACCTATTGGTCAAGTCGGCGATTCTCCGGGCAATACTGGAGCATACACTCAAAGTGGGCTTGATTTATGGAAAAATTTCTTTTATCAAGGAGGTCCTAATTATTATCAATATTTTGTTCCTAATTGGCGTACAACCTCAATTGGCGCGACTCGTACTGTTTCTTTTGGGAATACGTTTCCTAATTGGGAAGGAGGAGTAATTATTGATAATCCAACCCTTTATACTCAATATCAAAGTTGGGTTAATTCAGGTCCAATATTAGAAAAAGGGGCGAACTTTTTAGATAATAACGTCAATGATAATAGGGTTAAATTTTATGGAATAAATGCTCAAAATCATCTTAGAAGATATGCTGGTGGGAGCAAGTCAGCCTTGTTTAATATGAACGGATTAAGAATAGATCCAACTAATTTTTATACTTCTCACACAAACCTTTTTCCAAAAGTAGATACTACTCCAAATCAATTTCGACGGAGAAGTAATTTTCAAAACTATTTAAATAGCAACGGAGAATTTAAAGTTAGAATCCTTTCTCAAAGCAATACTGCAGACGGACAATTATGTGTAGGAACTTTTAAGACATATTCTTTAGCAAATACAGAGTATTTGAATTATGATAATTTTGAGAGCAAAATCTTCAATGATCATATAAATGTCACTGATACAGGGCTGGAATTATACGGAACTAATGAAATAAACACAGTTGCTAGTGATATTGTTAGTCAAGGAGAGGATTATTTAAAAACCATTATTTCAAAAAACATATTTGATTCTCCTAAAGAAACTTATAATAACGATGGTATTTATTGGACATTAGACTCTGAATCGCAAGGAACCGACCAAGCTATAATAAAAGAATTTAAAGCAGAAATTCCTGTAGAAAAAATTGAAGGTGTTACTCATTTTGAAGTATTGCTTAATGCTACATCTACAATATCATTAGAAAACCAATTGTTTGAATATTATAATTTTACCTCTGGAGAATATGTTCCACTTATTCCAGAAATAAATGGAGCTTTACTTAATTTTAGTATTTTAACTCCTGAAACTTGTCTAAATGGATCATCTTATGAAATACGGTTTAGATTAACTGCAACATCCTCTTCTCCCTTCCAAATATCTATTGAGCAAATTCAAGCTTTTTCATATGGCGAATGGATGAGCGGTCATGATGTATATAACGCAAGATTCACATTTGAAGCAACCGATCATACATATGGCGACTCTATTACATTCTCATTGTTTGAAAATATAAAAGTAGAACTTTTAGATCTAAATGATGTTGATAAGGGTATCCATGAATTTTCATTTTATTATAATTTTACCAACAGAAAATTTTCCGCATTTTTAGATAATATTGATTGTGATTATTTGAAATCCCTCCCACCTTGCGATTTTGGTATTCCGCAATTAGGAATAGAGACTCATTTTGCTAATGATGAGCAAGGAATAAAGTTGATGCGATTAGAATCTCAATATTATAAACGTATTGAAGATGATCGTGCTTTTGAAGAATATAAATCATTATTAAATTATTATAACTCCATAATAGGATATACAGATAAAATCGATATACCTGATGGAGATATCGGAAACACCCCTCTATTTACATATTTAAGCAGTGATATTAATGTTATATATAGTTTTAATGATAATATGAATCCAGATAATATTTTCAATACTAATTATAATCCTAAATATGAAACTAATATTTATGATAATTTAGTGGAAGAAGGAGTTCCTACATCATATTATGAAAAAGGATTTGTTGTAGGAGGTTATTGGAATGGACCACGATTTTTTAAATATTCTGGTCTTCATGGTACCACTTGGGATGCCACAGCGAACCCTGTGGTCACATATGATGAATATCATAGAGCTGCTGATGGTCATTCTGGAGATTCTGGAATTTATGGATTTTTTCCAATGGCAACAGATCTAGGGAAGAGTGTTGATTTTTCTGTCGAACAAGCAATCCATAAAGATTATCAGCGTCCGGATGGAGGCACATCAACATTATTAAAAAGTCAATTATATTATACCCCAGAATCCTGGTATGATGACATGGATTATATTGAGTTCTCAATAGAAGATTTTGATCTCCGTAACCAACAAGATTACCATGGTTATTATGTTTCCGGTATAAGAGTACAACTCGTAGGATATAGAAAATCATATTTGGGCTGGGGAGAATATCATTATGGGGGAGCCAATGCCTTTACCCGTGTTTTTGTTCCAGGTCTTGGTTGGTCAGGTTATCAAGCTTCAATGTTAAATATGGGTATGAACACAAATTCAAAATGGTTTGGGGTTCCAAGCTGGTGTAAAGAGGTTAATCAGTTAAAAGTCGGTTTAAAACATGAAAGAATAGCTCCAGAACCCGGTGATCCTGAATATCAAACCTCTACTTTATGGATAGACCAAATAAACGTATGGTTAACTTACAAATCATATCCTGCGAGTCATAATCATTATCAAGAAATTGTTGCTCCAGATGAAGCATCTTTTTTTCATTATTTGCATTATAAATTTCGTCAAACGGAATCCAATCATCATACAATATATTTATATGTAGAGGGTGAAGAAATAAGATCTGCTACATACGCATCATGGGTACAAGGGGTTTATCATCCAGCTGATAGATTTACATCTTCATGGCGAAGTCCATTTGTACAGATTTATTCTCCTAGTGCACCATCTGACAGTTGGGGGGCAGGTTGGGACGTAGTAATTGACGAGTTAAAGTTAGAATATTATATAGGATGCAGCACTAAAGCCAACGGGGGAACAACAACATTAACGGAAGATTGGTCGAGAAATTTTACATCAACGGATGTTGTTGAGCATGGCGTAAGCAATGATCCGTTTTTTGGTAAAAATAATTATCGGTATTCAATAGAAAATTCTTTAATCACACCTGTATTTGGGAGAAAGGAAGCGCTTGCCTATACGGATATTGATCTCTTAGATGTAGATTTTGATTTTGAAGTCTATAATGATCCTGATTATAATACAGCACAAGGTTTTCTCTTAGAGAATAATAATCTTGAGGGAAAGGATTATATTGTTAATAACTATGAGGAATATTCTCAAAACCGCCTAAAAGATAGTGCGCTCGATGACATTCAGATTCCATTGATTTCCCCGATAGAATTAGATTTTGGTTCGATTGATATTGATGAATATTCTAATTTTGGCCTAGAACTTGCATTAGATTTTGATATTGATTTAGCAAATAGACTTTCTGATACAGAATGGAATTCACGATTCAGATTATTAATTTACAACTATACTTCCTCATCTTGGTTAGATTATAATGGAATGATACAAGCAGAAAATTATGGAGTTCGATCTTCTGTTTGGAATGCTAGAGGTCGAAATTTTATTGACTATCTTCAAGAACCCAACAGAAACGATTTTTTCCCTATATATGATGAGAATAATATTAGAATAATAAATCCACTGTTTGTAACTAATATTAACAATGATACAATGACAAAAGATGGTAAAATAAAACTTGCTCTTATGTCATATACTTTCCCAGGTAATTTTACAGGTCATTACAGTAATGGTCATTGGAACTATATTTCATATGAACGAGCAGATTCACTTGTACCAATCAATATATCACAAAGTGTTAATGTCTTAGATTGTTTATTATTTGCAGAATCTCAGCAAACACTATTTCCGGAAGGCTCAATTCACGCCGAGGTTCCATTAGATGAGAATTTTATGGCTAATTTAAGTGATATCGAGTATCTGGGAGAAATAATCACAATACAAGGAGAATATATTGATTCTGATAAAAATTCATACTTCTATCCAATCTCTTCCTACGAGATAAGAGAGAACAATTTACTTAGCTTTAATCATCCAATGTATAATTTATTTACAAATATCTCAATTGAATATCTTCCTCAAATGTCTCTTATTTACGATGTTAATAATGACTGGTGGTATTTACCAGATGAATTAGTAATAGGTGAAGATGTTTATTCTAAACCTATTTTTATAAGCTCTTTATATGTAAATGATACACTAAAGAAGAATTATATTCATGAATCCCAAGATGTTGGATATAGACTAGATCAAGACGAATATGGAAGATGGTATGTGGAATTTACTGATTTAACCCATTCTGATTCTGATGTCAGAGGATCTATTCATTTCAGCTTGATAGGTAATCAATATCTTTACAAAACATCCTTACATGACGATTTACTCTATCCTTACAAGGTATTAGATGAAGGTTCTGATATTACAGGAGGAACATTACGCTTAGATATGGACATAGGATTTACAGATGTTTATTATTCAGAGCTCACTCAAGTAAAAAGTGCAATTTATAGCCTCACAATTGATATCTTTACATTAGACATAAATAATATAGAAAGTCCAAGATTAATAGGCACCGCCACTATTGATTTAGATTCAAGTTTATTAGGATTCCATAACTATCAGCTCAATATTCCTCTTGATGATGATTTCTTTACTGTAAACGGGAAGGAATTATTTAAAGAAGCAATTACAAGAGGATCTAATTATAATCTTATTATTTCGGTTGAGTCTTCAATATTTAACTGTAAAGTCGATGGAAATCTGTTTAAAGGATTATATGCTCAAGAGATGAATTATGCCGATATATCATTTGCTTTAGGAAAATCAGACTTAATTTATAACGGAGCTCAAGTAGAAACTCCTTATATTCCCATTCCCCATAATGAAATAATTCTTTCAAAAATATATCCTGGAGTTTATGAATTTGGATCTTTATTATATTCGTTTGGTTTTGATATTGATTCTATTTTTACTAATGATGAGGAATTATATGAAAATATTGACTATATTTATAATACAAAACAAAAACTAGTCATTTTAGTTGGTAGATATCTAAATTATTCAGGAAATTTATATGCAAATATTACATACCGAACATTTGAATGGACTGGTTCATCTATTTCTTCATTGGAACCAATCACTATTAGCTTTAACAATGATTATTTAGAAAATATCACTAAGTACTTAGAATTTATAATCGATTTTGATTCCATTCCAGGATATGATATAGAAAATATTGATTATGGTACTGGAAAAGTTGTACAAAGTAATGAAAGAAAAGGTCCTGAAATGTTAAATATTTACTTGTATAATTTTGTTGACGACACTTGGGATCTTATTGATTTTGTCACTTTTGACAATTATGCCGGAACAAATATATTTTCCTATATGGTAGATAGGAATTTTATTACTTTTGAAAAATATTTCGATAAAACCGCTCCAAAAGAATTCCAATTAAAGGCTATTTTTACTATTGAAGAAAATGTTGATGATTTTGTTGTATGTCGAATGGGATTTGATATTAATTCAATTGATGGGAGAATATCTTATAGTACTCCAGATACAGAATATTCAGTTAATCCTGCTGTAGAATTCGATATTGATTTGACTAAATATTTTACTGATTCAGAAATTAATTTGGAACAAATTACAGTAAGTTTAGATTATTTTAGTGAAATAGAATTTGATGATGCATTTCTATTTTCGAATTATGCACTTTTACAAGAACATAATACATTCTACTTACAAAATAAATATCTTGAATTTGAACAAGTCGAGTTAAACAATGACAAGTTTAATCTTACGTTAGAAGAGCTCAAACATTTTATATATTATGATATTGAGAATGATAAATACTATTTAAGAGCTAAAATTGAATATGATTGGAACTGTATACTAGAAGTCAACCTTGGTTGTAATAGCAAGCTGGAAATTTTATCAAAGTTACATTTAGTAAAATATGATCTCTCTGTTTCTTATGCGCATTATGAAACCACGAGAATTTCAGCTCAAGAATATGATAATCCTTTTGACCTTGCAGCTATTTACGCTCCTAATTATATTGAAACATATCAAGGTATATATAACAAACCTGATGATGAGGAAGTAGATATTGGTACGTTTGGAGGTTTTCTACGTAGTTCAAGCTCAAATCAGAGAGTAATGTTTAGACAAAAACTTTACTATAAATTCACCGAAGCACAAAACGGAGATACATATATTTTACTTGACCAAGAGTATACTGATTGTAATCTTCGATTTATTATTCCTTATGGACAATTATTATCTCCTGTAGATTTTGTTTTAGACACTACTGATTTTATTTTTATTGCTGATGAGGATGTTATTTCTGTAGAATTTTACTATCATAATGGTACTGAATATATTAAAGGCGGAAATATGACACAAGACCTAAATGATCCTCATATATATAATTATACATGGGTGGGAGCATCAACAGACACTAACACTATTTCTGGAGATGTGATAAAGATCATATTTAATATAACAAATGCCTTTGGAGGCAATGGAAAATATGAATATTGTTTGATTGCCGACTTCAATAACCCATCTCCAGGAATCATTTTAGGTACAGGTAATGAAAATTATGAAACTAATCTAATTGCTGATCCTACAACACCTATAAGCTTAAATTCTAATGAAGTAATGGTTGACGGAACAAATAAATATACGTGGGTAGAATCCTTTACTTCTTTTGATTCTTCCTACATGAGTAATAGAAGCCTTCCTAATGATTATAGCAGTTCTATGAATATGGATCCATTAACCATAGCTAATAACTTTCCAGAAAGTCCAATAACTTCTGAATTATGGGATAGTTGGACACTTACACATGATCCTATCCTTACAGATTCAGACTTTAATAATGGATTATTTTCCTCAATACTTAATTCCGATACTATTAGTTATGCCACAATATCTAAGTCAATTAACGATAATTTCTTAAATCATTATGATAGCAATATTTTACATCCTGATTATAAAAAATTATACAATATAACTGTCGGATTTGATTATCAATTTACAATTGCTGATAGTAATTATGATGATTATGCTGAAGTCATAATAGATGGAAATAGCTTTATCTTAGCTACCGATAATTCTTTGAATTCATTTTTAGAAATTATCGAATTTGATTCTGATTCAAAAGATGAATTTGAAATTATGTTTAACATTTCAAATGGAGTCTTAGAATTAAGTAATATGGAATATTCTTATAAATTTTTATGTGTAGATACAAATGATAATATGATCCTCCAACAAAACTTTGAAGTTGGATTACCTAATACCTATGATTTACTTCCATTTAGAAATTTCAAAAATGTTGAATTTGTAATTTATAATTCATATATATTTAGTCCTGGAACAGATTCATTACTTTATCATAACACCGATGGAAGAACAAACAAGCTTGAAATAGAATATAAAATAAAATGTAATGGTAATTGGTTCTCTTCAATATACTCAACTAATTTAGCAGAATCTAATACTCAGGTATTTAATGTCTCAGAATTTATGAGTGAGAATTACTTAACTCTTTTTCAAGATTTTTCTATTGAATATATGTTAATTGGAGATGATTCAGAATTAATAATAAATCAAATATCTTTAAATTGCTCAACCACAACAAGAAAAGTTCAGGAATTTTATAGAATTATAGATAATAATCTAGGCTATGAATATGAGTGGATTAATTTTAATTCCAGTTCTATTTCAATATTAGGCGATTTTGGTCAATTGCCTACTAACTTTAGTATCGAATATAAAGTAATTGATCAAGCAGGTAATGTTGGTATAGATATGGTTTATAATAATGAATATCGATATATTATCTATTCTCAAGAAAAAACTATTATTTTAGAGGAGGATTATAATTCAATTGATTTAAATAAAGATGGAAATAGACTAATTAAATTTCTAGATTCAGGTCAATTTGGAGGAATTGAAAAATTAGATGCATATATCAATGGATTTAAATATGGTACCGCCACTTTAAGTAATGGTCTATATGAACTTTCCTTTGGTTCTGAAAATTCTATCGATACTCTTTTTGCTTATTCAGATTCACTACTTAGTTCTAACATTTATTCAAATATAGATCCATCTCAGAGAACCGCCTGGGAAGTTAGTAATGAAGATTATTTCGCTGTTGCACAACATGTTCTGGTAGATAATGATATTATAATCACGGTCCCAATTGCAGGAATTTCGACAGTAGAATTCTCATTAGAACATTTATATGATCGAAATTTTGGATTACCTGATTTTTCACGTATAAATGAAGCTTATTTTTATAATAGTTCAGCAGATAATGAAATTACTTTATTAGAGGATTCAAAGGATTATTTTGTTAGTAAAGATGGACAAATAACTTTTGGACAATTATCTATTGTTCATGAACTTTATAATAATATGACAGATGTTAAGGATGGAATTATTTATTTCGATTATTATACATCATCTGAATTATCTAATCAGCTCAGTCTTTCTAATGCCGAAGGATTTTTCATAAATTTTACAATGCCTGCTATCTATTATGAACATACAACAATAGAACTATTGACCATTAATTTCATAGATATAGAGGGAAATGTATTTACCAGAGAATTTTTTGATTATGATTTAAGAAAATATTTCTTAGAAGATGTAAAGTCTCAATATGAAACAGATATATTTGGACTTGGTAAAATGATGACAATTCCTCTTTATTTACCCATGAAAGCTATAGATTTTGATCAATTAGAATCTATCATATTTACTATAAAAGATTCAAAACGATGGCCTGGTTCATTTATCCAGGAAATAGGAGAGGATATTAATGTTTTAAATCTTCCTTATCAAAGAATTGCGATTTCAGATATAAAGTTATATAACCTAATCAGTGATTCTTCTGATTTTGATGAAAATGGATTTGTATCTTCAGAAATTATGTTTAAAGCTCCAGATTTTTACAATTTCTATGCAAAGTCTAATTTTCAAATTAAGCGGTTAGATATCAAGTTTAGCGGATTAAAAGCATTTGCTTATAGAGAAGAAATGTCTCAAAATGAAATTACCGATTTAGAATATTCAGATTTTGTAGAAGTATTATTTAGATGGGAGGATTCATTATCACCTATAATTCTAAATAATCTTGTGGATCTTCCTATTACTATGATAAATAATACATCAAATGAAATATTATCATTTTGCAAAGCAAACTGGATTAAAAAATTTGAATATAATCCACTCTCAGATTTCTATAAGAAAAATTATTATTATTGTAGTTTTCAAACACCTTTTATATTCGACGAGTTTGATATAAGTTTCAGTTCAATAGGAAATCCAATATTCAATATTTCCTTTATAGATCCGCCGTCCTTTACTATCAATACAATTCAAGAAAACCTTTCATCTTCAGATCCAATTTATTTATCAAAAGAACGATATGAATTAGAATATGGAGAAATTCTTTCATTAGACGGAATAATTCTTGATAATGATGAATATTTAGTTGAAGATGAAGTGTATCAATATAAATATCTTGAAGCGATTGATGGTATTACATCCCATAATTTAAATCCTATCACTCCTCCAGGAGATGAAGATTTTATAGATAGAAATCAATTTGCAATTTATTATGTTGATAATGTGTTAGAAAAAATTCCATTATATGATTCTTTAGGGGATAATGAATTCACTAATACGAGTATATTAGATCAGAGTAAAAAACCCTCAATTAATTATGTTGATAACGAATACATATTAAATATACACTGGAAACAAAATAGCACTCACTCAATAAAATATGATACTTATCTATTATTTACTTATAAAATAACAAAGGGACGACCAATATCTCCAATTTCATTCCCTACTATAGATTCTTACGGAAACAATTTATATGATAATTTAATAGAAATTCCATTCGCACAATACGATATGCTTTCCCGCGATTGGAAAACTGAAGAGAATTTTACAGAAATTCTTTCTTTACATACTAAATTATTATATAAAGAAATCAAAAGTGATTCAGCTATTATTAAAGGAATTCAATACCAAGAGGATGAGATAATTCAAACTGGAATAGTTAGTATTGATTCTATTTTCGTAAATCGCAGCACATCAGAAGATTTTGTCTCTTTGAACACTTCAAATTATAGCTGGTCTATAACTGTTGATGGAGAATTGAATGTTATAGGTCTTGATTATAATATAGGAGATGTATTTCATGTTTATTATCTTGCATATGAACCTGTATTTACCATACATTCCTTAAATAAACCCATATCTGAAATTACATATTTCAAAATAATAAACCGAACAGGGGATGAATATTTGTTTGTAGAACATCAAGATTTTGAAATTTCACAAGATGGTTATACCATATATTTCCTAGATTTTTACAATTCAGTAATGAAAAACAATTATTTTACCATCTATGATGACATCGAGATACAATATCATTCATCATTAGCAAGAAAAGTAGATCTGTGTCAAAATATTATTCTTACAGCTCAAGATTCAAAAGGAAATTATATTCCAATAGACAACATTAATGTTGATATATTAGGACTATTTGAATATAATAAAAAATTAAAAAAAGAAGGACCTTTATCACTTCCATTAGGTGGGGGAAAACAAATTGTTAATTTACAATTAAAATATATGCCTGAATCGATTTTTAATAAATTATCAGATAGTCTTACATCAATTAATTATGAAAGTAAATACGGGGAAAAATTATACCCATATAAAGAAAGTAATAGTTGGACTAAACCATTTACAGTTATAACAATTCCTAAAAAAGTAAAATTGAGCATGGTAAATGAAATTAGCCAAAACATCGTTATCCAACAAAAATTTATTCAGGAACGTGTCTATCAATACAATTATAATCCAATGGAAACTTTAGAGAAAGGAGAAGAATATACTCATGTCTCAATTAATGCACTTGTACAAGAAAATTACGAATTCACATTCCAATTATTAGAATATGAAGATGAACTTAGTACTGGAGATCCATGTAAAGATTCGATTATATGGCTTCAAATTGGTCTCCTTCCTAAAGCAAAAACAGGCTTTAAAAATGAACGAGTAATAATCGAAGAATTTGACACATATCCTTATTTCGAATCTCTGGGTACAGATGAAATTTCATTCGAAGGACCTGGAGAAAGTTCTTTTACATCAAATAGAATGTTTGGAAAACCCCTCACTTATGAACTTGAACATGATTATAATACTAATTATACAGCTTACGGCCCTTATCTTTGGCAATGGACTAAAACAGATGAAACAGGAAAGGCTAGCTTTAATGTATCTCTTAATCGTGAATTTTTGGAGGATTATATTGATATATTTGGTCTTAGAGAAGGTTTTTCATCAGTAGAAAATGTTACATTATATATAAGGGCTTTTAGTAGTTATTTTGACTGGGATGATTTTGCTATTGAAGAACCTAATCAATATCTATGCTCATCAAACAGTTCCGTATATGATGGTAGCTATAAGTTAGATAATTATGATTTTTCAGATTTAGTTCTTCAAGATAGTACCTATGTTGAAGGTCTTATTAATTTGAATAAAAAGGATATAGCTCTTGGTACGACAGATTATTATTCTTATGAATTACCTGATCCTACAGTTAATCAAACCTTTAAACATCTTACGATGTATGTCCATCTTTCAGAAGCAAAAGTTATCCCCGATGTTGATTTTCAAACTATGAGTTCTTTAACCAGAGTACACCCAACAGCCGAATTAGAACCATTAAATAAAAATATCTTAGGTAAGGATTATCATTATTATGCCAATATACAATTCATAAACCCTTCAGGACACCTAATTGATGAATTTTACAAACAAATTATCCCAAGTTCTGATGGAAATACCGGATATTTTACGTTAGATAATATGACAATGATTGATATTTGTCGTGCCGCAGGTCCAGGAATTTCCACTATCAAGGTACAAATTGAGGAATCTGAATATTATAAACCATCTAACGTGATTATGGTTCCATGCGAAATAAGGCCTCCTAATTATTTCCGATTTGGGGAAAAGAATTTAGAAATGGATTTAATTAATCCGTTTATTAACAATTATGGAAATGCTTTCGAAGTCAATGGACAAACTGATGAAGAAACTCTTATGCCATATGAATCTAACTATCCACATCTTAAAGGTAGTGTGTGGATCGAACCTTATTTTGATGACGAGACAGGTCATGAGCTTTCAATTGAAGATTATATAGAAATAAGCTTAAATGCTGAAACTACAGATGAATTTGGAGAAGTAAGTTCCTTTCCATTAAGAAAAAGCATAATGCTTCGTCCTGGTAATCGTGAAGGTATTCTAGAATTTGATGTAGGATTAGGACCTGAAGATGCTTTCTTGATGGGCATCGCCTGTCAGTTAAATCTAACTTTTGATATTTCCTACAACGCATATAATATTTTCAATGAAGAACGAGATATAGATATTTATATATTAGATTTACGTTTAGAAAGTAACCCATCTTCAAGTACACCCGATACAATTTGGTGGTTATATCGTGATGGATTTGATTCAGATACATCCGAACTTAAATTCAGCATTGATAAATCCGAGAATGGTTTTATTAATAATCCTCCTTCAGAAATCTCATTAGGAGGAAATGAAACTGGAACAGAATATGGCATTGAATTTGAGTTTATATATAATCCAGAAGAATCAAATTATTCCATTAACGATGAAAGCAGTATATTCGACTTATTGGCTCTTAATAACATTGAACCATTAAAAATTATAAATTCATCAGGCGATGAGGTCGTCAATTGGTCACAGACATATCCGGTCTCAGAGAATCTTCAAGAACAGTCAGTTATTGAATTTGATTCTAATCCAAATATAGAAAATTTCACAACTTTTACAATTATTTATGAGTTTGACTTCAATTTTAACTCACATAATTATGGCCATATAAAACTAGGTTCAGAAAATAATCTAAATATGAGTTGGATAGCATTTGATCTTGAGGATGGATTCCTCCCTGATTCAGAAAATAGTTATTCCCCTATGTTTGTACGATATAACCAGACTATTATAGGGGATGGAACAGCCACATACTTTTTGGATTACGGAATTGAAGGTGCGGGATCAGAAGATAATAAATGGGATGATGATCTATTTATTGTTTATAGTAGTACTAAAAAAATCGCAGATAAAAAGATTTTTGATAATTACCCACGAATTTCTTTTAATGAAACAATTCCAACTGGTCAAAAAGAGTATATAATCTACGGAGTTCGTTCACAATACGATTTAGGTTACGGTTTTCAGAAAATCGGAAAACCATATAGTGATTCTGTGAAATTGTTATATAATAAAGAAAATACTACAGATCCAATTATAGGACTTCAAAATTATAAAATAGATGATCCTTCATTATACATATCACTTGATAACTCTCCTTCAGAAACAATTTTAGAGATCTTTGATATCCCACTTTTGTATCAACCTGAAGTTAATATGAAATTTGTTTTAGATCCAATAGTAATGGATATCATTAGTAATTTTGAAGGAAGTGATCATAACACTTTAAATATTGATTTTTATTATGTATCAAGTGGAAGTAGTATGTATTATTCTGATTCGATTGAAGTATTACTCGACTATTCTGAAATGCAACTTGATTTAGAATCTTATAGCTATATTATTAATTATGATAAAGATCTTCAAAGCCTATATGAAATATTTGGAAAAAACACATTAGAAATATACATACGTATTTCCCAGTCTGGTAAGAATAATAATTACATTCCTTATATTATTTTAGAAAAATTTGATTATTTATGTGATGAACATATAGTTGAAATGCTTTCGAATAAACCGATCAATGAAGAAGGAAACTTAGATGTGGCAGCAATTTTAAATACACCACATTGGTTTTCAATTTTTACAAAACCGTTTGTTCAAGGAAAATATGGTGAAACTCCATTTAATTTAATAGACGGTTCTGAAATTACAGTTGAGATTGAAAATTTACCATTTTCAAATTTAGTTTCCTTAAATGGCTCACATGATAATTATCGTTTGAATTATCTAGGTGCTAGGGAAACTCTTCCTGTAAATGCTGAAAACTACTATATGATACCCAACTTGGGATTGTTTACAGACGGTTATAATACAAAAGAAACAATTTATCAGGATGGATTTGTGAATTTATATTATGGAAGTGGCACAAATGTACAAGGTGAACACGAATATAACAAACAATTCTATATGGACTATGAAGACGCTCCTTATGACGATTATGAATCATATAGAGTAAATGGAGAAGCAATATCTTGGGAAGATTCATTTGAATTAACAAACGATCTCCTAACAACTAATGAAATAGATGTTTCTGGTAGAGTTCTTTATCATCAACTTTTTGATATAACCCCATTAACATCTCCTGATATTATAGATTCTACTCAAATAAATACTATTTTAAATGATGTCTCAGGAGCTTGTTTTGCGGTTCAAATTCCAGACGAGGTTGATATTGCTCAAATTAGAACAGTAGGAAGTCCTTATGAATATGATCTAAGCGTACAAGGATTCCCTATTGGAGATTATGTTGACGGAACTTATTGTAGGGCAAGGACATTAGGATTATCTATAGATTTTGATACTAGGTTAGGTAGTGAAATATTAGATTCCTCAACAGATTATTCACTTGAATTTGCTTCAAATGGAAGTAAGTATATAGTATTTTATATTGAGCAAACTGATGCTTTAATGTTGGCAGATGATAATAATTTACTCATGGTTGATTATTGGGCATATTATGATTTCGCAGATGGATTTGATTTTGAAATTGTTGAAGATCCCATATCTTATTCATCAACTCTTAATTGGCATTATTCAATTCAATCTATAAATTCATACTTTATGCATCCTGATTTCACTACAGATACAAGTTTTGTAGTCACCTTCTCAGCTTTAGATTGGGCCGAAGTTAATGATGAATATATAAATGATGGCACAGATGAGTTTATATTTAAACCTGAAATCAAATTTAATTTATCTCATCATTATATTAATGAAAATTCAGATACTTTCTCAATTCTTGATAGCGTCCCTGATACTCAATTTGATAATTCTGACATATTCCAATCGATATATATTAATATATGGGACGGAATTTACGATGCTTCTATTGAGACATTCAAATTAGATAATCCAATTGCAAATAACTATATTATCCAAGATGATGATATTAATTATCTTTTTACTTTAAACTATGCAGCAATTCAAAATGAAATTAATTCTGAAAAACCAGATAAATCTCATATTGTTGATGATTCAGATATTCTAATTGAAATTAATTATATTTCAGAACAATATAGATATTAACTAAGTTATACCTCATTCAATTATGATTATATGGATCCTAATAATGTTCAACATCATCCATATAACATTACTTTAAACATTCAAGGAATAGGTTTAATTCATAGCTACGATAAAAATGAATTTAATAAATATGTTCTTAAAATTGAAGATAACTGTATTTATTTCAAGGAAAATGCTTTTGGTGAAGATGGTTATATCACAAACAAATCTAAGATTTCTGTTTCTTATAAATTTAAACTTCAACCTGGATTATTAGATAAAGAACATGTGTTCATGGTAATTCATCCTTACTCCAGCGCTTTTGAAACATTAGATTCCGAACTGGCTAATTTACTTGGTTTAGGTTCTACCCCTATTGGTAGAATTTCAGGAAGTTCTATGATTTCTCCATTTGAATACCAACTTTCTGTAGAAGAGACGTATTCTCTTTATTTAAGTTATAGATTAAACCAGCGGAAATATTTCATTAAAGAATTTGATATTGACTATGATTCATATCCATATATTTTTGAATATTTATCCGATGCAGATGCGGAATATATAAAAGAAGCTGATGATCCATCTTTCAAAGTATTTTATTATAATAAAAATAACAAAATTGTGTATCTTGATAGCTCTCATTATACTATAATTGAGGAAGATCATACGATATTTATCCATAATGATGGAAATGTTTTATCATCTCAAAATGATATTTATACCTTTTATGTTTCATTTATTACTAAAACTTTTGATAAAACGTTAAGTAAACATAAATTTACATTTGATCCATATGATCCATGGAGCGATATTGATAGGTCTCTTAATGTAAATTATTGGAATGTAGTCGGAGGAAACCGACTCGACGTTATTCCTAACTTCAATACATATTATTCTCTTGATATGACAAAAACAACTTTTGAACAAGCTGTTTCTTATGCTTCTCAATTAGTTGCTCATGTAAAAGAAGGGAAAACTCTTTCATATTATATAGAAGCGGATTTAACCGACCAAAACTCAGGCTTACTCAATAAAATACATGAAGGACAATATATCTCACTCCATATGGATATGTTAATAGATAATATAGACGCTCTCAAGGAATTAAAGATTGAATTACATGATGGATCTCATAATCCTATAATTTCTCCTGCTCAAATACTTTCTGTTGAAAGAATTGTACAATCTAATTTTGATGTTGAAATAATGCTTCCAACCACTTCAAATAACTTACACCATATAGATTTCACACCTATATTTAAGGATGATGAAGTTTATTCGACTGATAATGTAGTTGGCGTTCCTAGAATAGAAACGTTAAAATGGGATGAATCTAAATTGGAAACTTTAAATGATGGAACAACCGTATTAAAATATCCTCTTTATTACGAATTAAAAACCGATACTTCCGCCCCTGAATTAATTTATATGTTTAACACTGATTTACAAAATCTCGAATTGCTTCCTGATAAAGAAATTACTTGGGATTCTACTGAAAATATTTTCGATGATACTAATTATAGTATATATATTCCAAATAGTTACATAGATCCCCATTCAAGGCAACCAAAAAATTTTACTACAGGAGATCTTATCATGCTACGATACTTTTCACCTGCAGATAGAAGTATTAAAGCAAATATTAGAAATTTATATTTCCAGAAGAAACCCTATAACTATGAAAACTTCCCATTTATAGCAGAATGTTTGCTTTTAAACTCATCAAATCCAGCAGCATTTTCCCAACCCCAAACAATAAATTTACCAATCCCTATAACTCCTTACACTTCAGATGCAGAAGATTCATATAATGAATTGGTTATAGATATTGATCTATCAGATTATCAACAGTATGCTACTGATGGATATATCGATATATCGCATATTTTACTTTCATCTAATAATCCCGCCTATAGTTTTACAATTGATGAAGTGGCAATTATTGGACCATCTAATACCGCTTCCGGTTATGGAAAAGGATTTTACGATAGAGTTTGGCAATATACAGAACAAGAAAAGTTTATTGCTAGCGCAAATCCTGAAAATGATCAGTATAATTTAGTCCTAGAAAATAAACCTGTATTTTTCAACGATGTTGATGAAACGAAATGGCTGGAATACCTTAAAGTGTATGATGAAAACTACAATTATTATTCCGTTGGAACAAGCGGTGATGAATATCAATTAATATATGATTCAGATTCTCAGAGTCTTAGCTGGAATTCTGAATTTGATAAATTTCAAGAATATTGGGGCTCTGAAATTCAGCTTCCTTCATTAATAGATCCAAATACGGCTCTTTATGTAGATTATTGCACATCTACTTCTTGGGATACCACTCCGTTATTAGATTATCAAAATATCAAGTATGATTCGCTCTTCCTTACATACAATTATGAAGATGGTCTAATTCCTCAATATGAAAATTGGTATGGTGAGATCAAAACCAATCAGGATTATGATTACAAAACAACTCAATATTATTTTGAATCATTTTCTGTATATTCAGATGATATTTCTTATACTCACAGATTCAAACTTGATGATTATAATTTACAAACAGAATTTATTAATTTAGAGTTATACGATATAACAGCATTCTACTATAATAACACAGAAATAACTATAGTAAACGGAAATGATTATGAAGTGATATTTGATCCAAATACCCAAACATTAACCATTACAGATAAAAATATACAAGACGGGGTTTTAAATCAATTCTTTAGGATTATTGCAACTTTAAAATACTCTCTTGGACCAATCTCTTCATACACAGAAATTACTTTTTCAGATAAATTTAATCAAACATATCTATCTTCAATAGAGTCGTCATTCTATGATTTTATTTATTATTCATTTAAATATTCTAATAAATATGAATTTCTTTTTGTTGCAAACTCTGAAACAGATTCATTTGAGCCAATTGAATTTACAAGAAATACAGAATTAGTTTACAATGAAGGTTTTAATATATGGGACAATTTTGGTCTTTATGCGTTTGATACGCCTCAGAAAACTAATCTTGCTCGACTATATGACGGTCAGATTGAATACAAACAAGAAATTAATTATGATCAAGACGATAAACCAGAAATAGTTCGTTACGGTATGGCAGATCCAAACAGTCTACTCAATATTATTTGGTACAGAATAATTGTAGATATTCAACATCCTCTTGAAAATCCTGTTAGGTATACCAATCCTCAACCATCACCAGACGAACCTGAACTTATACCATCACCAGACGATCCTACCGTTCTTATACCGCCACTGGTTGGATACATGATAGACGATCCTCAACCAGATCCTTATACTAAAACTACACTAACAGGTTCAGAAAAAATAACGAAATGGTTTACAATAGATTTGGAAGAACTTGATTTCTCTTCTGCTGAAAGTACTTTACCCCCCGAAACACAGGCCGCAAGGAGATATATAAACGAAGAGATTATAACCATTGAGAGTACCACAGAGCGAACTTATGAGGTAAAATTAGATAACGATAGGGATGGACTTGTAGATATAGAAATGATATATACATATAGTTCGACTGCTATTGAGATGAATGGTACAGTTACAGAAATTACAGAAATAGCCTCAGGTCATGTAAAAGAACTTGCAGAAGATTTGGGTTTAGAATATTACGATGAGGTATCTGAATTATTATCAAAACCTGATGATGATTTAACTGAAGATGAGAGAGAGGCCATCGAAACAAAACTTGCATTTAAAACGACGAGAATAAATGGACAAGATGCATATTTTACTCAAGATCTATTTTTAAAACAATATCAAGTTTATAAGATACATAAAAATGTTAGTGGAACCGAACTGCATGAATATGAACAAATCTTATATAACACATATAAAGATGGAAAATTAAATGAGACCAATCTTTATTTAGATAAATTTAATGACGAACATTCATTATACGATATAAATATAGGAGAAAGAATCAGAACATTATCAGATATTGAAGGAAGAGAGCATGAAGAATTCTTTCTGGATAATTTAACTTTAACACTTTCAGAATCTGAGGAAATATCAGGCGAACCAGAAGAAATAATTGCTGAGAGTAAGACACAACTCTACTGTAATAAGACAGCTATATTTACTATTTTAGATCCTTCTGTGATAGATTGGTTAGTTCTTGAAACTTGGGATGATTTAGGCATTTCGACTACATATGGAAACGCACCTCTTAAATTCGACACTGTTTTAACTGAGAATGAATTTGTATATGAAACAGTTCAAGTCCCTACAAGTCCTCTACTTTCTCTATTAATAGATCCTAATACTCTTGATTTTGAAGAATTACAATATCTTGAAGAAATGGGAATTGATATTGAATTCAAAGAAGAGGAAGTTTTAGCTTCTTCAAATAAAGAAAGAAAATCAATATATGATAAGACAATAACAATCAGTATCTCAAATAAACATAGTTTATATAATCATCTTAACGATGATGATGTTCGAGAGGTATATAGGGAAACAACTCGTAGACATGAAAGTACTACAGAATTTGAAGTAACTGGAATTTTTATATCTCCTAAAAATGGTGTTTATTACAGTTCTCAGGAGAGTAAATTTAGTGAAGGTACAGCTAAAACTGACGGACATTATTTACTATATGATTCTGATTTAAATGGATTTTACGAAACCGTATTTATTTTGGCTCCCCCGGAAGATGTCCCAATTGAAAGCACTCAAGGCTTAAGACTTGCAATGGTTGATTTTGAGTCTGAAGAGAGAGTTATAGAAGATGTTTATAACGTGATGTCTATTGGATATAATTATGATGGAAAAGACAGAGATTTTATTCCATATGTAGACATTACCAAAGAAGTCACAAGTGATTCTGGAGATAAGTTTGAAAGAAGTAAACTTAATACTTTCGATAACGGGGAGTTTGATCTTCGGGGAGATTATTCATCAAAACATAATCAATATTATTTTAACTGGACCTGGGACAAATTAAATATAATTAATCTGATTTATAGTCCTGCTATTGCTGAAGATGAGTGGAAAGTAAAAGACCAAATTATTGAAATTAGTAAAATTAGCGGGGGTGATGATCCGAATTACTATCCCGAATTATATCGTGAAGTAGAAGAGTTAAAATATGCAAAATGGCATCATTACTATGATTCTATATTATGGGAAACAGTTGCTAATGAAGTAGAAAAATCTGCTGTGGCTGGCTTGGTCGCAGCAGGAGTTTCTTTAATGCCTGGAGGAGTAGTACTTGCCCCTATAGCATATGGTCTTGTTAAATTTGCCCTGGATTGGTCTGAACAATTAGAACAGAAGAAGTTTGAAAAGAATATGTTAAAATCATTCACCTATTACGATAAAGACGGGAGTCAAGCGAAAGTTAATCACCTAAATCATAAATCCTCACAAGATAAAGAATGGAATGATTATAATGATAGACATAAATATAAGGAAAGCGCATATTACTATAAAGTTTATGGCGGTGAGCCAGGAAATGATTACAGTGCCGATCTTATTATATACCCTCACAGAGATTGGAGAGGAGAGGGGGGAGGTTTTGAAGGATTTAATTTAGATTATTTCTTGCTCACAAACGACCTTGCATCCTTAAGGAAAAATTACGATGTTAGAGCTGTAGATATAAACCATAAATCCTATGCCACTGTATATGTTTCAAATACAAAAAGTTCATGGGATGGAGTTTACTGGCAAGATTTAGTTGACATTTTCTGTGGGAAGGATTGGGAAAATATATATGATATCTATCGTAAAAATACAATGGGATATTTGGAGCAAGAAGTAAAGATTCAATCTAATGGTCAATTTGATACAATTCGGCCTTTCTTTAAAAACGGAGTTCCAGATTATCGTTTTGTAAGTAGTAACGATGAGATGTATCAATATACAAAAACTCTTTCACCTCTTTCAAGTCCATTAATCGTAAGTCCAAGTCGATATTCCAAACTTCTAGATTGGCCGAATTATTATGAACCTTCTGAAATTCTTATTGAACTTCAAGATGATGAAACTTATTATCAATTATCAGAAAAAGAATTTAACTATGAAATTGTAGAGGTTATATTAGTAGAAGATCCTGAATCGGATGACGTTTACAACCAAGGCGTAAGTTTATCTAAAGACGATCAATTTGATATTGTTAATATAAATGGTAAAACCTACCTTCATTTATCTGAACCTGCTAATAGCATCTCTTCTGATGCAAACTTTATGATCGCTAAAGTTCATACAATCGTCAGAATACCATATGATGCAAGGCAGGATGTAACAAATATTATTTATACAGAAACAGAATATGGGAGATTAGCATTAGCTCAGGCTTTAGGGTATTCTATTTCAGATTATTTTGGCCAATATTACATGGCCTCTACAGACGCTGAAAAAGAAGCAGAGGAATTATTTACAATACAATCTACGATATTATCCACATTCTTTTCTACATTGATAATGGCTCCTATAGCAATAGCCACATCAGTGGCTAATACAGGAACGTCAGTAGGAAGAGCAGTACTTGCTCAAACTTGGAGCATCCCTAGTGCAATATTAGAAGAAACCGTAGAAGAAGTATATCTCGACCCAATGATTGAACGAGCATTTGAGACATGGGCACTGCAAATTTCAGATAATCAAGATATTGCGGATTTCGTCGCTCTACTTGCTACATCAATGAGAGAAGGATTTGGTGGATTAGGAAGTTATGCTGCTAACCATTTAACACTTGATTTAAGTCTTTCACAATTGTTAGGATTTGACCAAAAATACGGTGATTCCTTACAACAAAGTGCTTATACTGAAACTAGTATATCTCTTACTTCATTAATTGCAGTTCCTTTAGTAGCATCATTTACAGGTTCGTTTGCAGCTTTATCATGGGGTTTTGCTTCAATGGGACTTAGTATCCTTACTGATTTTGCGGCAAACGCTATGATTTATGGAACAGATATTAGCTATGAACAATCTATTTCTGATTTAGGTATTGAATATCAACAAGTTACACAAAGTGATGATGAGACTTTAATATGGAATACAGCAGGAGAGTATTATGATGAGGATTATGATACTGGTTTCGATACGTCGTATGATGAGTTAGACCTTTATCAATATTCTTTCTCGAATATTCATCCCGGAAATGTGGAACGTATTCTTAATTTTGAAGCTAAAAATCAACAAATCGTTCAAGCTAAGCTAGATGAGCAAAATGATAAAGAACAAGAAATTAGAAATATAAAAACTCAAATATATAGACAAAACGCCATTAAAAATACTAAACCACTTACTGAAGTCGATTTACAAACAGAACAGGTAGCTATTACAGCGACCGAACAAGCATTAATCAATCGATATGATCCTGTATTTGTAAATGAAAAAGATGAAAACGAACCAAAGAAGAGAAGAGGGCTAAGTTTAATCCCTCCAGGTTTTAAAAAACACAACGTTAAAGATCAATCACTCGGTTCATTTTTTGCTCTTCTTGGTCTTGAAAGAGGAGATAGTATCAGGTTCAGAGGTGCGGAATTCGCTCCAGGTTTACAATATCGTCATGAATTATCAGACGGAACAATTATAGAAGATACTTACAAAGAGGGAATGGATATGGCAGTTGTTTTTGATTCGGTTGATTATGAACGGGGACCTACAGCTATACGCGCACAACTTGAGGGTAAAACGCTACCGGACGGTACTATTGTTTACGATGATTGTCTTGTTATAATAAGAAGAGGCTCTGGAATTTCATATAGTCAAGGCTCCGTATTTGGTTTTTCAATCCTGAAAAATTACCCAAGCGTTGTTAAATTCTTCAAAGAATTGGATTATAGAACAGGTAATAACATGATTAGAAGTATTCGAACTGAAGAAGATGCTATCATATTGAATAATTTCATTCAGAAAATATTTAATCCACTACTTCAATCTTTCGATCTTAAATATTCCAATTTATTAAAGGGGAAAGAGATAAAAAATGTCGCCGAGCTTGGATTACGTAATCTTTTAAAACAAACATTATTATCAAAAGAAACTATTTCTTATTTTGATGAAAAAATTAATGGATTTGATCAATGCCATAATAAATATAAAGATTTTGTAAATAATGATTTGTTTGATTTTAAGTATGGTAATATAATTAAAACAACAAGTCCTAGAAGTTTACAAAATGGTATAAAAAGAGCAATATATACAATGTTATTTGACCACATTGCTGAAAACCATTTAGATCTAGAATATGTAACTATAGATTCCTTTATTCCCAAGATACAAAAGTTTACTGAAGATTTTTCTTTGAATTTCGAATATAATTATCTTGAAAAAAATATTTTAGACACCTCGCAATTAACCAAGGTATTTCTGCATTTTTCTAACAATTTTATGACCTCTAAATTTACAAGTCTCGGTAAAGAGGTATTAGGATATATCCAAAAGAACCCAAAAACATTCCATGGATGGACAACTGAATCAAATTACCTTTTAACCCAATACATGGAAAAATTAGTTCCAATATTAGTTCAAGCGGACTTTAAAATAGCCAATATCTTTCAATGGATTGAACGAAATCCTGCATTTTCCCGAACCAAGACAGATGCTTTTAATAAAGATTTACTTCAAAATACACTTGGGGGAGATTTAGAAACAGCGCTTACAAATATATTCGGTTTTAACACGAAGAATTATATGAAATTAGGCGCAAATGCAAGAGAAACAGATATGATGGGTTTATTTATCATAGGTTCAATATTAAATGACTTTTCTACATATACCTTCCACACTACACATATCAAAGGGATGAGATCGACTACTACTAGTTTATCTGATAAAGTTAGAAAAATTATGTGGGATGGTATTGGTTTAATATCAGATGCATTGATAATGTGGAGTTTGACCGACAATTTTAAAAATGGACAAATTCAAGGATTTGAACAAAAGTCAGATTTTGTCTCTCCAATGTATGGATTGCCCAACGGAGATGGAGAACTCTATGCTCGTCGTTCTGCTAGATATGCTTTATCGACAGCGCTAAATACAGACAAATTTTCAAACAAAGACACCAAAAAAGGGGCTTTAAATACAAACTTTTATCATAAAGTAACCGATCTACTTAATAAACATATTGAGGGTAAATCTTTCTCTACTGATAGTGAAGTTGAAGCATATATAGATGCATTACTTGATAGTAAAAAACCAGGAAATATATTATCTGAAGTTGACGAAATTGCTCGTTATGTATACGGAAGTCCAACTGATTTACAATCGAAATATTATGAAATAGAAAAGGCGATAGGTTGGAAAACCGAGCTAGCAAACCTTAGAGAGATGTTTATTGAAAAATTTTCTAATATTATCGTCACTCTTTCAAACAATGAGTTTAAACTTGTATGGGAAGACCATATCATTCATTCCTTCATACAATTTGATAGTGATGGTAAAGAAATATTATTAAATACAGATATGTTAAAAGCAGATACAACCTTCTTTGGAATTTTAGAATTTAAAGCGGGTGCATACAGATTAACAAAATGGGATCAACTTATATCAGGCGAAACTTTTGACGTTCCTATGATGGTTGTACGAGACACCTCAAATGGAATGTGGGGCCTAATTCGTTCAGATCAGTTAAAAAATTTTAAACTATTGGACAATAGATATCAATTAGGATTTAATGATAAAAATACAGATGTTATCTTAAATACAAAAGAAGGGTATTTATTAGAAGGAAGAATAGCTTTTGATAAGAATAAGTTACAAGATTTGGGAACCACATGGTTTAATGATTACTTAAACAGTGAAAAATATTTCACTGAAATAGATGGTGGTTTTACACTCAAATATTGTTATCGAAATATAATGACCATAACTGGAGACCATATCGCGGCATTATTACAAAAAACTACTTATGATTTTATCTCAACTCCTGCCTACGATCCTTTTTTTGGTAAAGAAGGTATGTATTCATCCAGGTTAAAACATATCGACACGAAGCAGAATTTAAAAGTAGAATTCAGTGAATCTTTCAAAACGCTTAAATTTTTCTCAGAAAGTAAATACGGTGGAAGTTTCTTTTATGATACATATAAACACTTATCAGATTTAAAAAATATTTTAAGAACACCCTCTGACACAAGAGCAAAAACAGGTAATTATCCTATTTCTTATATTAACGACAAAATAGGATTTTTAAATATAAAAACAAATCCTGAATCAGGTCAAGTAAATTTAAAAGGATATAGAGATAAAAATGACATAGAGAATTTAATTAATAGATTTTTCAAAAATGAAGCAGAAATTAAAGAATTTTTGTTTCTCTTCGAAAATGGTGACGGAAATATAGTTCCTATGCAAAAAGATGATGTGAAACTTAAAAAATGGTTATCTGGTTTATATAATAAAATTACCGACAATACTTTACAATTAGGAAATAGTAGAGCAGATTTAATAATACAAGAGATTAGAGATAATCTATTAAATAAATATACACAAAATCCTTTAGTTCTTACTACAGATGATAAAGTTTTTCTAACACAAGACGAAATTGATGCAGGTAAATTTATTTTTGACCAGATCTCTCTTTTATTTGGTCATTTTACTTTAAGACTTATTTTTATGCATATGATTGATTTTTACGGTAATCCAAATTCATATAAAGTAGATTTTATTAGCAGACCAAAAAATAGAGACCTCGTATCCTTTATACAAGCTTTTTCAATAATCACACCCACTCAGCATCATACTGATAGTCCTTTTAATACGGAAGCAGGAATCGAGACCAACAATAATTTCTTTGCATATTTATTTTTAGATTCTAGCTTATTATTTCCAACATTACAAGGAGCAAATTTAGATAATGAAGTTTTCTTTGGATATTCACCTTTAACTTTCCTTGATAAAAGCATTAATATTCAAATGGCTTCCTATGTTCGTGGTGAAAGACACAAGGTTTTCAATAAAAGAATTTCAAAGTTTTTCTTTGCAAAATATGATGCTCTCAAACAAAACATTTATAGCGTAGATCTTTTAGAAACACGAGTTGGTCTTTTTGCTCAGTCTAGTAAAGAAATACTCGATGTTGTAAAAGTAGAGTTAAAAAATAGTATCGATAATAGAGAAGATTTATCCTCTCTTGAAAAAACGGATCTATATAACCGTTTATTAGCTACCGCCCAAAAAGAACTTTTTGACATAGCTAGATATCAAATCAAAGCAGGTGCCAACTATGAATCCAATATCCGTCACCAAATTGAGAATCTTTTAATAGGTTGGTCAAAAGCAACGAATATATATCACACATATTACGGTAGAATAGAAAACATATATCAACGCAATATCATTTTTCATCAGGTTAACGATCCTCTCACTAATAAACCATTTAAATTGTCTCTTGAGAAGACTATGTTTGATGGAAAAGACCTCATTATTTGGAGAAATAATAAGTGGGGAACACGAACAATGAAACATTCAGATATAAACTACGATCAATATAACCATGAGACAATAATAGAAAGGGCCGATATCTTAAAGAAGATTATAGAAAATAATTTCGGAGAAAATGGGAAAGCTAGAATTTACCCTGTTATAAACCCAAGTGTTGGTGCAGGGTATCATTTTATTTTAAAAACAGAAACTTTGACAAATCTGTTCCCTGATTTTAGGCATCTGGTTAATGATAAAAGAACAAATAGAGACGCTAGACGATTTGATATTGATTTAAATGATCCTAATTTACAGCATAAATTAGAACATATTATCAAAGCTAGTTTAGTTAATCTTGAGGTTTCGGGTTTTAATCCAAATGTAAGAGATATATTGTTTATTATGACTAAAGATGATATTTCGATTACGACGGGGGAAGATACTGTTGAAGTTCCCATCTATTTTTACGATAAAATGGTTTGTGCTTTCGATCGAAATCGGTTTTATTTACCTGGTGAAATTCCTTCATTTTATATCGGGAGTAGCCTTGATTATAAACCCATAGTAATAAATGATATTGAAAATGATATTATTATCGATAATACATTAATAAATTTATGGGAAGAATATGATGATTATTTCTACTTAGGTAAGCAAACCTTATTCCCAAAGAGCTATAAAGGATGGTGGCATTATCTTTATGACCAAGGAAATTAACTTGCACGCTTAGTAATAATTAACATATCTTTCTTATTTTTTATTGAATCAGGAATAAATTTGATAGGATTACCTTCTAAATATAATTCTTTTAAATACTTTAAAGTTCCAATTGAATCAGGAATTTCTTTAATTTTATTACGACTTAAATTTAATTCCTCTAATTCAAAGAGCCCAACTATTATTAGAGGGACTCTTTTTATCTGATTTCCTCTTAAGATTAATTTTTTTAACTTACTAAGCTTCCCAATTGAACTAGGGATTTCTCTTATTTGATTATTCCAAAGATTAAGATATTCCAAGTTTTTTAATTCTCCAATTTCATGGGGAATATGAGTTAAATCACTATTTGTTATCATAAGAGTTCTTAAATTTTTCAGACGTATTAAGTAGCTAAAATACATTTCTATGTTTTTTGAGATTATAATACCTCCATAATCTACGCCGATAACATTTTTATTCTCGATTGATATGCTATTAGGTAAAGGTACTTTCGCTTTATACCGTATATTAAAAGTAATTTCGAAATCTTTTTCTAACTCATAAATGACTTCCGCATCAGAATAGTTTAAAAGGATAAAAAGAAGGTCTTCTCTATTCAAATATTTAATATATTCTTTCGAAATTAAAAACTTTTTCGTATTATCATTTCCGCTTTCAAGTCGTTTGACAATCTCTTCTTTAAAAACTCGTTTAGCGATTAAATCTCCCTCGTCAGCAAGTTTTTTTAATAAAGGAAACGCTAAGCTGCTATGGATCATTC
>SDBS01000662.1_pt1 | contig 34263 bp, 41 predicted proteins | sample 2277091 | NCBI WGS metagenome assembly SDBS01 (sample SAMN10404972, study PRJNA504765) | marine sediment metagenome | isolation source: marine sediment core GS10_PC15, 163 cmbsf | place: Arctic Ocean: Southern Knipovich Ridge | collected 2010 | reverse complement strand
GAACCTCGCGGAGATGCCAGGACGCCTCGACCAATACAGGGTTGAATCAAAGCCCGGTAACGTGGACTCGCTTCTGGAGGCAGAGGTTTGGTTTGAGCCGGTGGTCGTCATGGAGGTCCTTGGGGACGAGATAACTGCCAGCCCGCTTCACCTAGCCGCCTTCGGCGAGATTAGGAAGGACGCCGGGCTTGCCATCCGTTTCCCCAGGTTCACACGGTGGAGGGAGGACAAGTCCGCCGAAGAGGTGACCCAGGTCGGCGAGATTCTTGATATGTACAACGCCCAGCTGAAAACCCTCTAGGTAAACATTATACAGGGTTACCCCTTTTCTCTCCTGTTTCAAAATTGATTGACCTACTCAGTAAAATGGACCACGGCTATACCCTCGCTAAACTGGAGGAGATGATCAAGATATCCTCAGTTGTCGGTGAGGAGAAGGAGTTGGCGCACTACCTGCAGAACGAGCTTGATGGACTCGGGTTAAAGACGGAGCTCCACGAGGTCCAGCCGGGTAGGCCCAATATCTACGCAAAGCTAGTGGGGTCCAAGCTAGGGAAGAAGCTTGATTTCAACGGCCACACAGACACGGTTCCTGTGGTTCCAGGGTGGACCCATGACCCGTTCACGCCGGTGAAAGAGGACGGGAAGATTTACGGTCTCGGCTCCAATGATATGAAGGGAGGCATCGCCAGCATCCTGTCCATGATGAAGGCTTTCGTGGACTCGGGCCATGATTTCAAGGGCCAGCTGAGCTTCAGCGGGGTCATAGACGAGGAGGCGTACGGCGAGGGCGCGAAGGCTATGCTGAAAACCGAGTGGGGAAAGATTGACGGGATGGTTCTCGCGGAACCCATGAGCGCCACAAAGGAATCCCCAATGCCCCTGGGCATCACGGGGAAGGTCCTGTACGATATCTACGTCACGGGGAAGGCGGCACATGGTTTCATGCCCCATGAGGGAATCAACGCCGTGGAGCAGGCAGGGATCATCCTTGCTAACCTCCCCAAGCTGAACATCAAGGAATCAAAGGGCTTCAAGGGCAACTACTCGACTCTCAAGATCGAGGGCGGGTACAAGGTTTACAGCGTGGTTGTCCCAGCTGAGGCCAGGATCGAGGTGAACAGGCTCACAGTCCCAGGGGAGACAGTGGAGTCCGTCATCAAAGACATGGAGGATATGATTGCGTCCCTGAACCTGGAGGCAAAGGTCGAGGTCAGGACCAAGCCTCCGCTCTACGCACCATACGTTATGGAGAAATCCGAGCCAATCGTGGAGCTTTTCGATTCAGTCTACAAGCAAGTTCACGGAACTGAGCCACATTATGGGTACAGTAGCAGTATCACCGATGCCAACACTTTCTCAGGCGAGGGGGGAATACCATGTATCCACCTGGGTCCATACGCTGGTGGTCCCCACCAGAAGGACGAGTACACCTTGATTGATTCGATCCCTCCCGTGACCGAGATATTCACAAGGATGGCCGCGAGTTTCCTGGAGTGAAGAACATGATTGAGGACGTTCTAACAAGACTGGACGACTCCTACACGATTAGGCTGAGCCAGGAGATGATAGCCATCCCCTCCGTTACAGGAGAGGAGGAGGCCCTCGCCCTCTACATCAAGGAAAAGCTTGAGAGCTACGGGATGGAGACCGAGCTCAACTATGTTGAACCCGGCAGGCCAAACATCCACGGCGTGATGAAGGGATCAAAGCCCGGTAAGAGACTGGATTATAACGCCCACACCGACACTGTTCCAGCCGGCGACGACTGGTTAACAGACCCGTTCAAGGCAGTTGTCAAGGAGGGCAAGCTCTACGGCAGGGGCGCGTGTGACATGAAGACAGGAATCGCGTGCTCCCTGAACATGCTGAAGGCGATAGCGGATAGCGGGGTTGATTTCAAGGGCGAGCTCAGCTTCAGCGGCGTCGTTGACCAGGAGGCAACTGATATCGGCGCGTGGGCAATGATGAAGCAGGAGAAATGGCGGACCCTTGACGGCGTTGTCCTAACATACAGTTATTGCGGCGACGAGACCAAGCCCATACCCCTCGGTTTGACCGGGAAAGTTCTCTACGATATCAACGTCAAGGGGCGGGCAGCCCACGGGTTCAGGCCACACCTTGGAATAAACGCCGTCGAGGACGCGGCCAGGATCATATCAAGCCTTGGCGGGCTCAAGCTCAAGGAGCACCCTGACTTCGGGACAGGCACAGTCTGCACGCTGAAGACCGAAGGAGGCTACAAGAAGTACAGCGTCGTTGTCCCAGAGAGCGCACGTTTCGAGGTAAACAGGCTGCTTGTTCCCGGTGAATCAATCCAGTACACCATCGATGACATGAAGAGACTGGTGGACTCCCTTGAACTCAAATCCGAGGTGGATGTGGGAGTAAAGCCCCCCATATATGCGCCCTACACGAGCACTATGGATGAGCCCCTGATGAAGATACTGCACGAGACGTATCATACAGTCATGAACAGGGAGCCACTGTACGAGCACGCCTATGGCATCACCAACGCCAACATCTTCCAGGGCGAGCAGGGGATACCATGCATCCACATAGGCCCCGAGAGGGGGGGAGCACACCAGCCCAACGAGCACGTCAAGCTGGAGTGGCTGCCGCCCGTATCCGAGATGTACGCCAGGATAGCGTTGGCGTACCTCGACTAACCCTTATATTTCATCAGGGTAGCCAGTTTTTGATTAAATTGCCAGAGGAACTATCATACAAGGATTTCAAGAAACTGGATATTCGCATCGGTACCGTCGAGTCATGCGAGAAAGTCGAGGGATCGGACAAGCTGTACAAGCTCATGGTGGACTGCGGCGAGGAGGAGCCTAGGCAGATACTGAGCAGTCTCGTGGACTGGTACACAGCCGAGGAGCTTGTGGGCAAGGTCATCCCGGTGCTGGTGAACCTGAAGCCCGCCAAGATATTCGGCCAGATGAGCTACGGCATGCTGCTGGCGGCCGAGGTGGGGGATGATTGCGTCCTCTTGACCACGGACAGGGATATCCTGAACGGGGCCAAGATTACCTAGCGGTTTTTATTAGACCGCTCTCATGAACCCCTGATAATTTTGAGTTCAAAACTACTTGTAATCATAGCGACGGGCGACAAGGCCAAGGCCCTCACTGGGCTCATGTACGCAAAGAACGCCATCCTGCGGAAATGGATGGACGATGTCAAGGTGGTCTACTTTGGCCCCTCTGAGCAGCTCATGTACAGCGACCCTGATGTAGCCAACGTGGCCATCGAGATAGCGGGCATGGGTGAATCATTTGCCTGCAAGGCAATCAGCGACAGGGATGGCACCAGCGAGAAGATCGACGGGATGGGCGTGAAAGTTGAGTACGTGGGCACCATCATCAGCGATTACATTAAAGACGGCTACACGCCAATGGTCTGGTAGACATGATTCTTGGTATAAGCGCAAGCGGAAGGCAATCCGTCCGCGACGAGTCGGGCAGGCTACTGAAGGGGGTCAACGACCATATGGTGAAGTACGTCCTTGAGAAGACTGGTGAAGAATACGAGTACGTGAGCCTCGCTGGCAAGAGGATCAGTGGCTGTCAGGCGTGCCTCGCGTGCGCAAAGGACAATATATGTGTCATTGATGACGACTGGGCTGAGATAAGGGACAAGATGTTCGAGGCCGACGCAGTGGTTTTCGGTGCACCCAACTATTACGGGACAATCAACGCCCATGGGCACGCCTTTCTTGAGAGGACTTTCAGCCTCAGGCACAGGGAGAGGTTCCCTCTCGCGGGAAAGCTGAACGCCATCATCGCCTCTGGCAGGGTGGACGATAACCCGGCGGAAAAGTTCATCCGCCAGATGTTCAGGAGCAACTACATGGCCGAGCCCGTTGGCGTGATCCATGTCAGCGGTATCGCCCAGTGCTACACTTGCGGGTTCGGGGAGAAATGCGCCGCAGGGGCCGTTGTGGGCAAGCATGGATTCCTTGATGAAATTCAGTCCTGGATGATCCCCCAGATACAGCCAGATGTCTACAAGAAGGCAGATATCCTCGCCCAGAGACTGGGCTCGGTTGTACGAAACAACAAAAAGTAGGGTTTTTTCCCTATCTTCTTCTACGCGCGCCCGCGAGCCTTCGCAGGGCCACGTCTGTTGCCATCAGAAGCGGGTCGTATAGCTCGGATACCGGCGGGCAGTAGGCCAGCTCCACCGATGCGAACTCCTCAAGGGTCATTTCCTTCCTGATGCCAAGGGCGACCATGTTGATCCTCCAGTCCGTGCCCTCCGCCCCTATGGATTGCGCACCAAGTAGCCTGCCGGTCTTGGCATCAGCCACTATCTTGACGCTGATGTCCTTTGCCCCAGGTATCCAGATGGGTTTGTTGGCTGTGTTTGCCCTTCCGCTGATAACCTTGAACCCCGCCGCCTCCGCCATTGATGAGTTGTAACCCGTGGCCGAGACCTCAAGGTCGCCGACGGAGGTCACGAATGTGCCAAGGGTGCCCTCGTACTCCCTGTCTCCCCCCGCGACGTTGACGCCGGCTACCATGGCCTGCCTGTACGCGGTTGTGGCCAACGCTACCCTGACTGGCTTGTCATCGACCATGTTGTGTGTCCAGCAGTTATCCCCGATGGCGTAGATGTCTGGGAGGCTTGTCTCCATTTTCTTGTTGGTCTTGATGCTTCCCCTCTCGCACTCGACGCCCGCCTTCTCCGCGAGCTCGATGTTGCTGTCCACGCCGGCTGCCATGACCACGAAATCGACGGGGATAACCTCTCCCGCGATTGTGACTGATTCCACTTTATCGGTCCCCTTTATTCTGTCGATTCCCTTCCCGCAGTAGACGTTCAGGCCCTTCTCCAGGATGTGCTCAGTCAGGATCTTACCCATATCCGGGTCAAGGTTCCTGGGCAGGGCGGGCTCGCTGCGCTTTGTTATATGGACCTCGACGCCAAGGTGCTTCAGTGCCAGGGCGATCTCCATGCCTATTGCCCCGCCTCCTATTACCGCCGCGGTCTTTGATTTCAGTGCAACGTCCCTGAGTATCTCGCCTTCCTCCGGGGTGGTCACGACGTACATTCCCTTCCCGAGGAACTTATCTGCGCCGGGGATTGGCAGTATTTTGGCCCTGCTGCCTGTGGCCAGGATGAGTTTGTCGTACCCCATCCACTCCTCCTCGCCGGTCTCCAGGTTCTTGACCTTGAGTCTCTTTCCCTCGGCGTCCACCTCCATGGCCTCGTGGCGTAGCCTTATTTTTAGGCTCCTAGTGGTGGGGACGCTGTGTTTCAGCTCCTCGAATGAGCTCACAACGCCCTCGATGGCGTAGGGTATCCCGCAGGGGCTGAACATGTGGTACTCCCTCTTCTCTATGATGGTGATCTGCGTCTTCCTGTTAAACCTCTGCGCGGCCCTTGAGGCGTATAGGCCGCCCGTTCCTAGCCCCACTATGAGGACATTGGTTGCATCTTGGCTCATGGTTAAAACATCCATTACGTATGCCTGATAATACCTGTGCAACCGCTTAAGTCGTTAACTATAGAAATTAGTAAAGTTAGGGGCTACTCTTTCTTCCTGAGGTACCATGTCTCGCCCTTGGGGCTTGTGGTTATCTCAAACTTGGGGTTGTAGTGGAGCATCTCCTTCACGAACTCCCGCATGGTCGCCTTGGTGCCGTCGCTCCTGGTGATCTTCTCGTCCAGGTCGATGGTAACCCTTTTTCCCTTTTCCAGGTCTACATCCATCTCTGCTCAAAACTAAATGTGACTGAGCCTTTATGTGTTTTAGGTAAAAGGGCCGGGTATTCTTTTCTTGTTTGTATCAAGTAACTTGACATAAGGGAAATTTTGGTGGCACCCGGTGGGGTGTGCTACCCCATTATGCGCTTCGCTTCTTCGGTGAGCCTGAGCTTGCAGCCGCCGTGGCCGTAGACCCTGACAAGTATGCCCTGCTTGACCATTGATTTCCGCTGCCGCTCGTTGAAGTGGTCTGTGGCCCGTTCGCCGTTCTCTATCTTGAGGAGCTCCTCGCGGTAGAAATCGATGGCGTTCCTCCTGCTGATGTCCTCGAATGAAATGTCTTGATTTTCGGAAATCATATGGATTTACCCGTTTTTCCTTGTTAACCCCATCGGGCCATGACTTAAAAAGTAAACCTTTTTTGGTTTACATAGTGTTATCTGCGTCTTTTTCGCCTTGAGAACATGTCAACTGCCGTGGTGTGGCTGCAGTTTCCCTTGTCCCTGTATCCGAGGCATGTGCAGGCTATGTGGCCCTTCATGTTGATGGCCACGTTGTAGGTGCCGTGGTCGCCTATGACGTTGTAGTTGCCGGAATCAAGGAGCTCTACCCTTCCATCCCTGACAAGCCTCTTGGCCTTGTCCAGCACCTTGAAGTGAACATAATAACGGCTCATAGCATACATCGACCGACCCTTGAGTAAATTCTACTCCCTTTTAAAGGCACTTGGGAGCTATTGTACTTTTCTGAGGTTATCAGCCTCTCTTTGCCTGGAGATGATGATGGACTCCATATAGTCCGCGATCTCGTTGATCTGGTCATCGATCTCGTGCTCGCTCTGCTTCATCGATGCCATGAGGTGGAACGCGAACACGTTCTGGACCTGCTGTCCTATCTCAATGAGCTCAACCACCTTTGTCAGTGCCTCTGCTAGTGTCGGGTCTCTTGTGTTGTTGATCTGCTCAGCTAGCTCTGATATCAAGATGTTCTGTCTTGACTGCAACCACTGCAACTGGTTTGTTGACTGCATCTCACAAGGGCTTGGATGATGGGATAAAAACCTTCGTTTAGCGATAGGTGATATAAAACCCATTGAACGCAAAAGCCATAACCGTATCGAGTCAATATTTCGTGTCAAGGTGAACCTTTTGAGTGAAAGATATGATCCATACAAGAAAATTGGGCTGAAAGGCGTGGTAAACGCAGCGACATCCCTTACCACCCTGGGCGGCTCAATGCCAAAGGACGAGGTATTCAAGGCTATGCATGACGCCACAAAGGCGTTCATCATCATACCTGAGCTCCAGAAGCGAGCAGGTGAGCTGCTGGCTGAGATGCTCGGTGCAGAGGCTGGCCTCCCGACAGCCGGTGCCGTGAACGCACTATTGCTGGCCGTCGCCGCCTGCATGTTCAAGGGGACCGAGCTGGAGGAACATGACCCGGTAGGACATTCGTCATGGACTGATATAATCCAGAAACTTCCGTTGGACACTGAAGGTCTGAAGAACGAGTTTATCATACTGGGTAACAGCAGGAGCAGCTACGACCACTCAATAGCCTGCGCTGGCGGGATCAGGGTCCAGGCGGGGGACAAGGACGGGGTAACAGCCCAGGACCTGAGGGACGCGTTTGTCCCTGATCGCACGGCCGCTCTTTACTATACACAGACGCCATCTGCGACTATGCCTATCAAGGAGTTCTGCGATGTGGCGCACAGCCTGGGCGTTCCAGCGATAATTGATGCTGCGCCTAACCTGACCCACGCATCCATCCCCGCCGCGGTGCTTGATGCAGGGGCCGACCTCCTCATCCTGAGCGGAGGCAAGCAGCTTGGAAGCGTCAACAACTCGGGAATCCTCCTTGGCAAGAAGGACCTCATCAAGCTCGCCCACCTCAACGCCTACCCCTTCGACGGCATCGGTCGGGGGGCAAAGATGAGCAGGGAGACCATCATGGGCCTGCTGAAGGCGGTGGAGATATTCATCGAGGAGGACAGGAACGCCTACTACGCTGATATGCTCGTGAAATCAGAGAAATTGGCGAAAAGGCTGGACGCCATCGACGGGATAACCTCGGGTACTCTTGACGAGCCGAGTCTTGCAGATGACGTGGTTCCACCAAACTATGTCTGGATCGAGATGGGGGAGGGTAAGCTCACCCTGAGAAATCTGTACGATGGACTGATGTCAGGAGACCCTGTTATCAGGCCGCTGTATGAGCCGTCCTTCCTCTCAACGGAGGTCTCGGGCAGGATCACCCTCAAGGTGGAGTACCTGCAGGCCGGGGACGACGATCTCATCGTCGAGAGGGTAAAATCTCTCCTAAACTGAGCCCATCAGGCCGCTGGTTTTCTATCGACCAATGATATCGCGCCGGTGGCGCAGGTTGAGACGCAGAGGCCGCAACCGTGGCATAATACTTTATCATATACCAGTTTTCCGTCAACCATGCTCCTTGCCTGAAAGACGCACCTGTCAACGCATACCCCACAATCAGTGCATTTTTCTGGGTCATCGACCGCGATGTACTTTGATGTCAACACCTGGGTGTGGATGCCGTTCCTGACTAAGCTCCCCAAGGTGTGGCAACAGCAAGCACAGCAGCTACATACCAGTCCAGGCTTGGAGTCACCTGCCATGGTGTACGACATGTGGACAAGGCCCGCCTCGTGGCTCCGCTCAAGGACTTTAATCGCATCCTCGACGCTGATCTCCCTTGATGCGTACTTTTCATCAGAAAGAAGCTCGTCAGCCGTCTTGTTGACGCTGAGGCACACGTCCTTAGGCGCGTCGCAGTTGTAATATTCTGTCTTGCAGCCACAGTCCTGCAGCGCGATCCGGTCCGCGTCCATGAGTATCTCCCGCATCTCCGACATGTCGTAGACCCTGTGCTCGGCCTCGATCTGGACGTTGACTGGGACGGTAACGGCTTTCTCAAGTTCGCCCGTGATCTTCTGTGTCTCCTCCTCTGTGTAGAACCTCATATCCTTGAACTTGGATGCGTCCATGCATTGAACACCTGATTGCCGGGTATTAATGGTTAACTAGATGCCCGTTCCCACGAGCATCACTATGGCCTGTTTGTCTGTGGTGTTGAAGAACCCGTGGGGCACATCGGTTGGCAGGAATACAATATCGCCTGCCCTTACCTCTTTCCTCTCCTCGCCCACCTGGACCGTGCCCCCTCCCTTGAGAACCATGTAGACCTGCTCGATCCCCTCGTGGGTGTGCATATTGTTGCTCTTCCCAGGGTCGATGGTGAGGCGTGCAAAGTTGGTGAATCCCTTCATGCCCTCGGGCCTCTCGGTGTTGAACATTTTCCCGTGTTCGTCGTCCTGCCAGATGACCTGGTATTTGCATGACTCGCCGTGAAGGTCGATGAGTGGCTGTTTCTTGATTGAGACGATGTTCTCGATAAACATTAACACAAGTATGTGCTATCTGGATAAACAACTTATGCTCAATTAATCTCTCTATCTAATCCGTTATTAGAAAGTTATACTATGTTTGATCAATGACTGTTGATATCATCTACCCGATTGGTAAAGGCGAGCTGACTGGAGAAATCACCCCCGAGAGGCGCGATCAATGGATAAAGGACCTTGAGGATGTCCCGAGACTACTGCGCGAGGCGGTTGATGGGTTGAGTGACGAGCAGCTTGATACTCCTTACCGGGATGGAGGCTGGACCATCCGCCAAATAGTCCACCACCTAACAGATAGCAACATCAACAGCTACGTCAGGTTCAAGCTGGCCGTGACCGAGGACAAGCCTACAATCAAGACATGGGAGCAGTCAGACTGGGCCGTGCTCAAAGATGCCATGTCCATACCCGTTGATGTATCCCTGGGCCTGCTCGATGGTCTTCATCAAAGGTGGATTGTATTCCTGAAATCGCTCACCGAGGCGGATATGAAGAAGACTTTCGTCCACCCGGAAGGAGGCGTGGTATCGGTCGAGGAGAACATCTGGAACTATTCATGGCACAGCAGGCACCACACGGCTCAGATAACCGCGACCCGAAAGAGAAACGGTTGGTAGCCTACAGGTAGCTGAACATGAAGAGCAGGAAGACCAGCAGGATGTATGGTGAGGTCAGCTTGAACAGCACCCAGCCGTCCCTGTTTGACTCGGACTTGTAGAGCCTGTACCCTGCCCCTATCAGCAGTAGGTTCAGCAGGGTGACCCCGATCAGGTACAGGCTTGAATCGGTCCACAGCGCGAGTGAATAAGATGAGGCTATCAGGAGCATCTGGGCCGCCAGCACCCCGCTGATGGCCTTTTTCCGTGAGACCATTGAAGGGAACATGGGAATCCCCACCCTCTCATAGTCCTTTGTGAACGCCAGCGCGATGCTCCACAGGTGCAGGGGCCCCCATATCGCCACGAGAACCCCCATTATGATGCCCACTGGGTAAAGAGGTGCCCCTCCTAGGTACCATCCGAACCAAGCGGGCGCTGCCACGCTGGGGGCCGTGAATAACACGTTTATGCTCGTTTTCCTCTTGAAAATCACAGTGTAGAGCAGTAAATAGCTCCCAGCGCCCTCCAAGAGCAAGATCAACGGTATTACCCCTAGGTAAACAGCGAGAATTGCTGACAGGCCCAGTGTTGTCCAGCTGAATAGGCTGGCATCCGAGAGGCTTATGGTGCCCCTGACCAGCGGCCTGCCCCTTGTCCTTGTCATCAAGGAATCAATGTCCTTGTCGTAGACGCAGTTCAACGCGTTCGCACCGCTAACTGATAGCGCGACGGCCATGAAGCCAATGAAAAACTGGAAGTAGTTGACAGAAAAGTCGCCAGAGAAAATGGATGAAGTGAAGAACGTCGTGAGGTAGAGCCCCAGCATGGCCAGAAGTACCTTTGGCTTCAATAGTACCCCATAGTCGTATGCCAGTTCTACCTTCACTATTCTAACACGCCGAGTTTCTTAGCCACGAGCTCGTGGATGTCCAGTATCTCAAGCTCGATCCCGTGCTCACGCGCACCGTCAACAAAGGTCAGCTTGCACGATGGACAGGCCGATACCAGGATATCTGCCTTCTTCTCAATGGCCTCGTCCAGCTTGATCTTGACTATGCCGAGCCTCATCCCGTCATCGACGCCCTGAAGCAGACCGCCTCCGCCGCAGCACTTTGAGTCAATGCCGTGCTCATCGAACTCAATCATGTTCGATGTCAGGTAGGACAGGGCCTCCCTGGGGGCGTTGAGTACCCCGCTCAGCCTGCCAAGCTCACATGGGTCATGGTAGATGATCCTCTCATCCCCCTTCTCTATGTCCAGCTTGCCCTCGGCCAGTACGTCCCTCAGGAACTCCACGGAATGCTGAACCTCAAAGTTCAGCTCCCTCCCCAGGAGGACGGGGTACTCGAACTTGTACGTCCTGTAGCAGCCCGCGCAGCCAGTGATGACCTTCTTGATCTTCTTGTCCTCAAGGATCTTGACGTTGTGCTCCGCGTACTTCTTTGCCTCCTCGACCTTTCCAGCCATGAGGCTTGGCGCTCCACAGCACCACTCGTCCTCACCCATGACAGTCCAGTTCTCGCCCAGCTTGTCAAGTATTGAGCATATCGAAAACGCGGTATCGTGGTTCGCGCCCTTGTACGCCGTGGTGCACCCGATGAAGTAGGCTATCTCCGCCTCGTCCTCCTCGGGCACCTCGTCTATATCAACATAAAAGCTCCAGTCCAGCCTGGTATCCGGGTCCTGGCCGTAGGGGTTCATGTTCTCCTCAAGCATCTTTGACAGCCTGGCAACGTTCTCCGGCGTGGTGCCCATGGCGTCAACGATCTCCCTGATCCTGATCCACAGTTCATGGGTCTCGAACCCGAAGGGGCATGACTCCCTGCATCGACCGCAGAGGGTGCAGTGGAAGGCGCTCTCCGCCAGCTCGTCCATCTCCTCCTGCGTGATCTCCTTCTCGCCGAATATCTTGGACCATAGGCTGAACTTTTTATCGTAGAGCTTAACTGCCTTCGCTGTCCTGACACCTGGCGCGTGAAGCGGGTTCTCTGAGATGTTGTAAGCCGGGCATTTTTCGGTGCACAGCGCGCAGTGGCTGCATGTGTCCAGCTCCATGAGCTGTTTCCTCGTGAACTTGCCGAGGGCCGCCTTGATGTTTTCCTGTATATTAGTTGTCAAGCTCTTTCCTCCTTGATCCGTAGAACGCCGGGGATATCACCCCGGATATGATGTGTATGAACTTGCTGAACGGCGCGTAGATGACGAACAGCTGGGTCATCAGGACGTGCCAGTGGAACCAGTGGTAGCTGGGCACCGCCTCAAGGTACAGAACGATGACATTGGGGATGAACACGACGCTGTAGGCGATGGTCTCAGCTGACTCAGGGGGGAATATCCTCATGCCCTGGCCCACAACTGCCGCGATGAGTATGATGAGCAGCGCCCCGTAATCGTTGGTCAGCGAGTGGAGCTGCTTGTCCTCAAGCCTGATCCTTCTCACCAGCAGCAGGAACGTCGATCCTATGAGTATCCAGCCCATGTAGACGGGTAATACCTTGATCATCCAGTGGGCCCACCAATTTCCCAGGGGGGCGAACAGTGACTCCGACCATAGGTGGAATCCCCTCATGTGGCCGAACAGGATTCCCCCGATGCTACCATGGAACGCAAAGACCAGCGCCCATGTGAGCTTGTCTCTTTTGAATGTCTTCCTGAATAGCATGACATCCAGTATGATGTACTTTACCGACTCGACTAGGTCGAGCTTCGGCAGGTGTTGATCCTTGGGCGCGCTGAGCCATCTCTGAATTCTGAACGCCACTCCGATGGTGAAAACCGCTATCGTGATGTAGGGGAGCTTCTCCACCCAGAAAGCGTAAATGTAAGCAGTCAAGGGGTTCATTTAATTTCGCATGATTCTTGGTTCCCAAGTTATTATATTTATGCTGAATACGGAGACTTACGTTTTGTCATATTAACTTATCAGTAACACGTAGCGACGGATCTCTGCTATCTCAGCAAAGAATGGGGGTAGTTTTCACGAATATTGATGTTACCACTTTCGTTTTTCCTTTTTTCCACATACTATATGATGTTCAAAATATCTGTGACAATGGAAATCATTGATTAATACGACATGTTGTATATATTTCACTATAGTTAGTTTACTATATGCACTATTCGGTAGTTATTTATGCTACATGTGAGAGTACTTCCATTCAGTGATATCATCGATGAAACAAAGTCACAGATATCTACTACTGCTATGTGCGCTAATGGCCACTATGATGACAGTAAGTTTTGTATCAGCTCAAGACGAGTACAAGGGAGCCGAGTACTGTGGAATGTGCCACGCCGCGGAATACGAGGGATGGTTAGAAACGTCCCACGCAAACGCAGCGGGTATGACCGCAGAAGGAACATTCTGGGTCGCCGATCCGGATGATCCTGCTCGTAACCAAGGAGACCTTGCTGGTTGGAAGGACGGCTGTGCAGAATGCCACGTATTGAATTGGGATGCCGAGGCAAAGACCTTCGCTTTCTCAGAAACAGAGCCCGAGAAGGGTTTGAACATTCAATGTGAGAACTGTCACGGTGCCTATGTGCCACACAGTGCAGATAACCCAGCCATGGACTTGGATTATACGCACGAGTCATGTGTCGAATGTCACAGCGGTCGTCAAGTTGAGGACCACCTGAACAGCCGACACAGTCAGACTTGGGAGGATCTAGAGCCTCTTCCTTATGCCGGAGACGGCTGTCTCCACTGCATGACCACTCAGGGTGCAATTGGAGGGGCAGGCTCGGTCACAATGGAGACAGAGGGTCTTGTTTCTCTATCCTGTGTTGCATGTCACAACATGCACAGCGAGGAGAATCCCAACCAGTTGAGAGCAGAGACTGCTGATGATCTATGTGCTAAATGCCACGTAGGTTCACATCACCCTCAGTCCGAGGAAGCTGTCTACCCATCTGGTCCTCACGAGAAGGCGGATGTCGAGTGCGTTGAGTGCCACGGTCTTGGTGAGCACTTTGCTCATGGACACGTGAGCGCCTGGTTCAACCACACATTCTGGATATATGACACATATTGGCCATACAACGACACGAGGCCAATGACGTGTAGCAAGTGCCATGATATTGAGTGGGCAACCGAGCAGCTTGAGGTTATTGAGCATACCACAGAAACTATGACTCATGCAGCAGAGGAGATCATTGAATCAGCGTACGCCGTAATAGAGGCCGCTGGTCTCAGTGAAGCCGAAGCAGCAGAGTATACATTAGCCGTTGATGCAGCTGCAGACACCGTCCATTACTGGATGGCTGATGCAAGCGGAGGGTTACATAACCCAGAAGGTACATTCGCGGCGATTTCTGCGGCAGCACATGACGCAAACGAAGCAGCAGTGGAGGCGCTCGAAGCATCCAATTCGGAGCTAACGAGCGATGTAGGAGCACTTGAAGCAGCCGAGGCAACTCTCGAAGCTGCAAAGGCTACGCTAGAGTCTGAGGTAGCATCCCTTGAGTCATCCGTCTCTGATCTAGAGGCTGAGATCGAGGAGCTATCCAACCAGGGTATCCCTGGGTTCCCAGTGTCATCAATAGCACTTGGACTACTCATGAGCGCAGCAGCAGTGTTCTATATCTCAAAGCCAAAACAAATAATCTAATCTAAATCCTATTTCTTTTTTTTATTTAAAAATGGCTTTTGTCGATTATTTATATTATTTTTATATACCGCCATCACAGACATTGGCTATGTCTCGGGATAAAATTCAGTATCTTCTCGCCATCATAATTTTACTGGCAAGCTCCGTGTTACTGTACCGAAATAATGATGCCATATCGGGTCTGGAAACCGAAAAGGATCAGCTGATTCAGGAGGTAAGTATACAGACTCAAAAGATACAGGCTCTCACGGATCAGGTTCTCCGGATGAGTGAAACCGCCGACCTTCTAAACAACTCATTGAAAGCAACTTTGGAATCCATTGAGGCAGAAAAAGAGCTTGAACGAAGTACGTACGCTCAGGTTCTCTCCGTTGATAGGATAATCTACGCGTACATGTTTAAAGAAAGGATTAACTGCACTTTTTCAGTCAACTACAGCTTCCCTGGTCCCACGGAAACAGTTTTTCTGGTACTCGACACGGACCAGATAACCGTGCTTGGTTACAAGGAACTTAGCCTTGAAGGGAGGGGGATAGCGACAGTTAAAATTGAGATTCCCCTTCCTGAGGAATCTGGGAAATGGATCATCTCCCCATCTGTTTATTGGTTAAACGATGATACCCCAACATACAGCTCCGCCGGATGGAAGAAAGAGACATCGTTCGATGTTTTGGACGTTGATCCAGGCCATAGCCAGGGCTCATGCGGCGAAGCGTCTGTTATTTGTCATGAAGCTAATAGAAATAGATTGGAGGGATTAATAGAAAATCCCGAGGAGGGCGCTTAGCCCGTAGACCGCCCCTATGAAGACTATTATCATCATAAAGATGAACCCGAAGAACACCGTTGTGATCTTCTTTCCACGCGGCTTACCGACCAGGGCTGCGATGAACAGGACCAAGGCTGGCGCCCAGATGATTCCTATGACCAGGTACCCTAGGGGAAGTGGAGCCTGATGTCCACTTTCACTTGACGCCACGTTCATCAGGGCCTGAATAAGGCCGAGAAGTATATGTGACATCTTAATGGGTCTCCTCCGCTAGGTCGATCAATGGAACTATCTTGGTGATGACCGCGTACATCAGTATCGGGATGGCGAAGGCTCCAAGCATTATGGCTATCTCCACCCATGTAGGTGCGTAGATGCCCACCTGCTGTACCCCGATTGATAGGGTCGGCACGATGATCATGTACCGCTTGAACCAGAACGCGATTACTAGGACGGTACAAGCTGCGGCCGTTCCATCGATGTTGACGTATCCCGGCTTGAATGCCTGCCAGAGCAGGAACAGGAACGGGAGTATCAACCCGAGGGTTGTCATGCTCCAGAACAGTCCAGAGAAGCTACCGAATATCCACTCGTACGATACCAGGAACTCGGCCTCAGGTCCCGCGTAAAGCGCGCCTATCTGCTCTGCCATCATCATGTAGATGTAGATCAGGGTGGTGAGCATCGAGATGTTCGCCAAGCCCTTGAACACCATGGGCTCGATGATGTCCTCCCAGTGGTAGATCTTCCTCATAACCGCCGCGATCACGACGACCGAGGCTAGGCCCGATGCGATAGCCGCGACGATGTAGTATGGACCGGCAAAGGCCGTGAACCACAGGGGCCTAGACCCCAGTAGTGCAAAAATCCATGCCACTGTAGTGTGCACCATTACCATGATGGGCAGGATCGTCACCGATAGCCAGAACGAGAGCCTGTCAATGGTAGCTTTCTCGCCCTCCTCGTAGAGAGGGATCAGCATCTCATAGAAGGTGCTCCTCCAGCCCGTGAACCTCTCGCTCAGGATCTTAAAGTCGTGGCGTAGTGTAATGTAGAGGTACGTGGCGCTCAAAGTGAGGTATGTACCAACGGCCGTAATATCCCATGTCAGTGGCGAGAACTTGAATCTCTTTAGGAACTCGGTGATCAGCAGGTAACTCCTGTCCGGTCTGCCAAGGTCAATCACGATGCTGAGACCCGCCATGGCCAGGCTAACTATGGTCAGAAGCTCCGCTATCCTCGCTATTTTGTGGTATCTATGCAGCTTCATCAGGCGGACAGTCGCTGAGATAGCGATCCCAGAGTGGCTGATGCCGATGAAGAAGATGAAGTTGACGATATAGATGCCCCATATGGTAATATCGTTCAGGCCAGTTACCCCCAGTCCTGTGGTCAGCTGTAGTACGTATGCGTAGATTGCCACAACTGAGACCACTGATAGAAAGGCGATGAACGCGTAGAACTCCTTTGATGTGTGCACCAGTGGCCTCATGAGTTTCTCGATTCGGTCGCTCATGACTTTTCACCCTCCTCGTTCCACTTTACTCCACGCGTGAAGTAATGCAGCTTTGGTTTTGTCCCAAGGTTCTCCCTGATCCTGATTGTGTGCTCGGTACTCAACAGTCTAGAGACCTCGCTATCAGGGTCATTCAAATCCCCAAAGTGTCTCGCACTTACAGGGCATACCTCGACGCATTTCGGGTTCTTTCCATCCCTTACCCTGTGGACGCAGAACGTGCACTTTTCTGTGACTCCTCTCACCCTGAGAGGGACCTCCTCGTTGAGGACCACAACTGAGCCATCCACCGGGCTCACCCTGCTCGAAGGGTGTTTTGGGTCCCACCAGTTGAACCTCCTCGCGTTGTAGGGGCAGGCAGCCATGCAGTACCTGCACCCTATGCAAAGGTCATAGTTGATGAGGACTATCCCGTCCTCGTCAGTGTACGTGGCCCCGGTAGGGCAGACCCTTGTACAGGGAGCGTTCTCACAGTGGAAACAGTTGAAGCTCAGATACCAGTGGTCATCTTTAGGTGACTCCTCGTAGTCTATTACTGCGCTGGTAGGTGGGATACTCTCAACCGCCGTGATTGGCGTGGAGTTCTCCATCTCGTAGACATCAATCCAGTGCATATTGCCTGGTTCTGATGGGATGTTGTTCTCCAGTACGCACGCGTGCTGGCATCTCCTGCACCCGATGCACGCGCCGACGTCGATCATCATCCCAAAGTTAGCCCCATGGACCGGGTCCTTGTACTGGACCTTTGTTGATTTTCTTAAAACCGGGACGCCGACGTTCTTGTAGTCTACGGCTATCTTGTTAAATGCGTAGAACAGTCCAACTGCTCCAACCTTTTTCAAAAAGTCTCTTCTGTTTGATTTAGACATCGCTATACCTCCTAAGGAGCCACACTGAAAACGCAAGTATCTCCAAGATCAGCACAAACGCGATCTTGTAGAGCACAGAAGCCGGTTCGTCCAGCTCCCTTGCGGGTATGGGTTCAAGTGTTGATATTTTATTGATTATCGGAGTATGCGGGTCGTGGCACTCCGTGCATACAGCCTGAGGGTTGTCATGTGCCCCGTGGGTCCCTTGCGCCCAGTCTGTATACCTCTCGTTGTGGCACTGGGCACACAGCGCGACAGGCTCATCGAGGTCATAAGTATCCCTATTTACAAGCTCAAGTTTTAGCTCATGGATGTCCCCGTGGCAGCTCAGGCAAGCCGTTGCCTTCTTTCCCAGTGCATCATGTTTCTCCAAGGTTATGGCGTGACAGCTTGTACAGTCCAGCTCATGCTCTTTCGGGTTGAAGCTGTGTCCCGTCTTTGCCTGTATTCCTTTATAGAAATCAGCCTCCTCGATGTTCATGTGGCAATCCACGCATCCCACATCGTTCACCCCGTGGGTTGAATCGTCCACCTGGACGACGTGTGATTCATGGCACTGGCCGCATGTCTCATCTGGTGTCTCGAACTCCATTTTTGATGTGTGCTCGTTGTGACACGTCATACAATCAGCGGTTCCGTGGCTTGGACCGCTATCCTCCCACTCATCGTAAGTTGGGTACGGGCCCGTGTGGCACTCACCGCATAGCTCGGGGGATGTATCCCTCTCCATGGTGTCCCCCGGTCCGTGGCATGCCTCGCACTGGACCCCGGTCATGGCGTACGTCTCGGTGGTCTTGTCATAGCCTGTTGTATGGCATTCGAGGCAGTCATTAGATGACCCCAGGTCAGTCCATACCTTTTGAAAGTCCTCGTTTGAGTAGGCGATGGTGTGAGCCGATTCCGCATACTCCTCTAACTGTGAGGAATGGCACTCGACGCAGTATCCTGCGCCCAAGTACTCCTCATGAGATTCGGCTTTAACGATCATTGTTTGGTTGAATGCTAAAAATGCTAGGTACATTAGCAGTAGGGTGAAAGCAAATTGCTTTCCCTTCGACATACCTCGCTCTATGTGTCTTACCGTTGACAAAGTGATCTATTATTCCCTGCTGGCTCGCATATTTATATCGTACGCCGAGATGCCCAAAATATATGACATAATTACAACGGTACAGGACAAAATTAACTATATCATGAATAATATAGTATGATATTTTACAAAATGCATCATTGTTATTTGTCCTGTAAAACTAACCGGAAAACTGATGTGATCTGATCATAGTATTTTTGAAAGCGTGCGTTTTGGTCGGTTTCACTCTAATCAAGAATAAACAGGCGCTGTCTTATCGAGGCCCACTATGTCTGTGTGTATTATGTTCCGATGTGGTGGAATGGATTTCACTCCAAACGGGACTTTGTCAGAATTTTCGGTAATAAATTAATACAATCGTTATCTTTTATTTATTTTTTTTATAAACTGAACAGTTTGATCACATTGTAAAGCCAAATATATGGGGAGTGTATATCCTAGCATTAAATGGCGCTTGATGATACGGACCTGAGCATAATAAAACTCCTCAGGCAGGACCCGCGGATGCCCTACACCCAGATAGCTGATACCCTGGGTATCTCCCGTGTGACAGTTAAACATCGCATGGACAAGATGCTCTCTCAGGAGCTACTCATACTGTCCGCGAGGACCAACTTGAAGAACCAGGGGGGCAAGATGGCCATGCTGGGCCTTGAGGTAAAGAGCGAGGCCGACTGGAGTGAGTGCATGCTCAAGCTCAACGCGTTGCCATGGGTGCTCATGGGGTTCAAGGCCATGGGGAAATCAAACCTCAGGGTGATGATCTACGGCGAGACCGATGAGATCCTTGAGCGCAACATTGATGACTTTAGGTACTACCACTGCGTCAATTTTATCGAGGTCGAGATACTGGGAAAGCCTATAGTGGGTCCCTACTAGCCTAGGTTTTCTTACAAGCTACTGTTTTCTCTTTTGATGAAGAATAAAATGTTGGGAACCGATTCAAGATTAGGGAAGTTCCCAACATCAGGTCTTTTTTTGAGGTACAACCTTGCTGTAAGGTCTAGACCTAAGATGAGTTTGTATCTACGATATATTAAAACCCTTGCATAAAACTGTACAAAATGTACACAAAACAACCACAAACACTGCAATTTGTATGTATATTTTTCATCATTCTATATTATGTGGACAACTATGCTAACTTATTTATTACTCTAATTATTCATGATGTTTCACTCTTTTCTTTTATCTTTATTATCTAGAAAATGCTGATGCCTGATTTGATCAATATGTACAATGAGGCATGTTCATGCGGAGAAAATGTCTAGAAATTTTCCAATTTCCATTCAACTAGATATATTTTTATCCTCAAAGTGGCTAAACAGCCATCATGGTTGAATCGTTCTCTAAAATTGAAACAATTCTATGGGGGATATGAATTGTATCAAATTAGCGGCTCTGATGCTTTCTGGGCTTTCGCCTTGATCGATTTTGGGTTCCTTTCCATAGCGGTCATCGCTTCCAGGCTGGTTAGCCCGAAAAGACCGAACAAGATCAAGAACATGACATACGAGTGTGGTAACGAGCCATTCGGCGAGGCAAGGTCGTTCCGGTTGACGGGTATCTCCCGTTATTTCGGTTACGCTGTAGCCTTTTTCGCGCTTGACGCGTTCGCGTGGATGATACTGACCTCGGCCCTATCTTTCCAGATGAACACCGAGTTGGTATCCATCATCGCGCTATACACTTTCATAATTTTCACAGGAATCGCGTACTTCCTGGTTGAGAAGGACAAGTTGGTGAACTGATGGAAAACGAGGAACACATTAGCAGGGCTTATGAAAACGTGCCAGGGGCAACCTTGGCGTACAAACTTGTAGATTTTATCGACGGCTGGTCGAGGAAGTACTCGATCTGGCCCATCCACCTTGTAACTGGCTGCTGTAGCCCAGAGTTCATGCAGGTATCTGGCGCTCGTTTCGATATGGAGAGGCTTGGAGTCCTCCCCTTCGCCAGCGTCAGGCAGTGCAACTGCATTATGGTCGTGGGGATCGTATCCAGAAAGATGGCTGATAGGGTAAAGTTCCTGTACGACCAGATGGGCTCACCAAAATACATAGTAGCTGTTGGGGCCTGCCCGACGGGTAAGGGCCCGTTCTACGACTCATACTCCATCGTTGCAATAGATGAGTACGTCCCGGTTGACGTGTACATCCCAGGATGTCCACCGAGACCGGAGGCAATCATCCACGGCATGATGGAGCTTCAGCATCAAATAGAGAAGGAGAAGAGGTTCGGTGTCAAAGAGTAAACTAGCCGATTTCATATCCTCGTTCAAGGGGAATCATGAGAATTTAGTAGAGTCCATCGAGATATTCGAGGAGACAAGGGCTTCCATCATCGCCAAGAGGGACAGCTACATCGAGGTCGCGGAGATGCTCAGGGACGAGTACGGTTTCGTCATCCCCATCGCGGGGGGCGCGATAGACTACCCTGACGAGAACCGGATGGAGATGAACTATTACCTTGACAACCCCGACTCTGATTTCATAATTATTTACCGTGTCCACCTGGCGCGGGACGACCTTGTCCTGCCCACCATGACCACGGTCTGGGAGGCCATGAGCTTCCACGAGCGGGAGACCAAGGAGATGTTCGGGATAGACTTTGAGGGACATGAAAACATGATCGCCCTACTTCTACCCCCGGACTGGAAAGGTGGTTACCCGCTTCGCAAGGACTTCAAGGGAGAAGGTGTCGAGTAATGCCAGAACCAAAAATTGAATCTGAGATAATGAGAATCAGCTGGGGCCCCCAGCATCCCATGAGCGGGCAGACAAGGATACTCCTCGACACGGACGGCGAGAAGGTCCACAAGATCATAGCCGATATAGGCTTCACCCACAGGGGAATCGAGAAGGTACTGGAGAACAGGACCCTCATCGGTGGAATAATCCCCATTGACCGGATGAACATGGTTGATTCGGCTAATATCAGCATAGGGTATGTCACCGCGTGTGACAAGGCGTACGGACTTGAGGTGCCCGAGAGGGCCCAGTGGATCCGTACCCTAGTCTGCGAGATGGGCAGGATCAACAGCCACCTCTACGCCTTCGGGCTTCAGGCGGAAGCAACGGGTTACTTCCCGGCGGTCTTCATCTGGACCACCGTTGACCGGGAGGTCCTACTGGACCTCTTCGAGGAGCTGACCGGCGCAAGGTGGAGCTTTAACCACTTCCTGCCCGGCGGGGTCTTCAAGGACTTCCCGGAGGGCTTTGAGGCAAAGATCATCGAGGCAGTCCATTACCTCAGGACGAGGTTCAAGGACTACTGGAACGCAATGGTCGAGAACCCCATGTTCGAGATGAGGTGTAACAACGTGGCCATACTTGAGCCAAAGGACGCGCTCAGGCTAGGGGCAACTGGCCCCGTACTCAGAGGCTCGGGAATCCCCATTGATATGAGGAAGGATGAGCCCTACGCGGCCTACGACTCCCTTGACTGGGAGGTAATCACCGAGGACGCCTGCGATGTAATGGCCAGGACCAAGGTGAGGTTCCACGAGATCGGCCAGTCGCTGAACATGATGGAGCAGATAGCCAAGGAGATCCCCGAGGGCGAGACCCGCGCAAGGTTCTCCCCGTTCTCAAGGGCACCCGAGGGTGAGTACATCACTAGGGTGGAGAACGGCAGGGGCGAGATGTCAATCCACATGTGGACCGACGGCACGACCAACCCTTACAGGGTCAAGATCATGCCCCCGTCCCTCAGGAACATGTACGTATTCGAGAGGCTCGCTGAGCTTAGTGAAATACTTGTGGCGGATATCCCGGTGGTCATCAACTCGATTGACCCCTGGTATCTGGACAGTGACCGGTAGGTGATATGAATGGTATACACAAACATAGCACTTGGAACTGCGGGCAGGACGGGACAGACCCTTGCTGGCATCATGGCTTGGATAATTGAGTTCCTAACAGTGAACAGCAAGCCGATTCTACAGGTTTTAGTACTGCCTGGACTAGCCTTCACGCTCGTATTCGCCATAGTCGCGGTATGGTTTGAGAGGAAGTTCCTCGCAAGAGCCATGCTCAGGGTCGGGCCGTACTACTGCGGTGGACGATCAGGGGTCTTGCAGGTCTTCGCTGACTTTATCAAGCTCTTCCTAAGCGAGATGATTATCCCAGATAACGTAAACTGGATGTTCTTTGCGCTAATGCCGATTATGGTTTCTTTCGTCCCCGGAATGGCACTGATCCTGATCCCGTTCGACGCGAACTGGGTCCTCTGGGATATAGGGAGCCTCGGGCTGCCAATGTTCCTAGCAATCATGGGGATAGCGCCACTCATGCCCATATTCGCGGGCTGGATATCAAACAACAAGTACAGTTTCATAGGGGCCTGGAGGGTCGCCTACATGTACATCTCAGGTGAGATACCAGTCGTAATCTGCGCCGCCGCCGTTGCCATCATGGCCGGCTCCTTCAACCTCGTTGATATAGTGGAGGCACAGAAGGACATGATATTCGCGGTCCCCCAGTTCATAGGCTTCGTAATATTCTTCATCGGGGTGCTCATCGAGTCCGAGAGGACTCCCTTTGACCTCCCCGTGGCCGAGACCGAGCTGGTCTTCGGCTGGAGAACGGAGTTCAGCGGGATACTTTTCGGGTTCACGATGATGGCCGAGTACGTCATGCTACAGGCTTGGACGCTGCTCTTCATCACACTGTACCTGGGCGGGTACAGCGGCCCGATAATCATGGGCAACATCATCGGAAGCCACATCTTCTGGCTCTTGGCAAAGTTCAGCGCCGTGATAGTATTCGTAATACTGCTACGCACAGTCTTCCCGAGGCCCAGGATGGACCAGATGCTCAAGATAGGTTGGAATTACCTGACGCCAATAGCGCTACTGAACCTGTTCATAGTGCTTGGCCTCAAGCTGTGGGGGGTCTACTGATGCGCCACTGGCTGTATAGGCTACTCAGGCCCATCGCCATAGTGGCCCCATATGTTCTGAGAAACTCTCAGACAGTGGCTTACCCCACTGAGCGCCTCATCTTCAAGGAGAGGTACCGTGGACGCCACCAGTTCTTCTTCGAGCGCTGCATCAGCTGCAGCATATGCGCAAGGGTCTGCCATAGCAAGACCATCACAATGGTGGAGGTCGAGGGCAAGGAGAAGCTGTTCCCTCAGATCGATTACAACACTTGTAGCTTCTGTGGCTACTGCGTGGAGTTCTGCCCAAAGCAGGCTCTGGAGTTCACCGATGTCGTGGAGATGGCGGTGAGTGACAGGACCAAATTAGTCTACACGCCCGAGCAGCTCACCGTGGTACCCAAGATCAAGGACTTGGTCCCACGCATGAAGCGGAGGATCGAGGCGTATCTTACTGATAAGGAGATGAAGTACCGGAAGGTGGAAGACGTATGATTGCAATGTATTTCGTTTTATCACTCGTGCTCGTCAGCGCCGTACTAGCGGTTACGAGCAAGAACATCATTTACGCCGTAGTGGCGCTGCTCTCAACAAACGTTACGTTGGGCATGGCCTACTACATGATGGGGGCCCCGATGGTATCCCTCTTCCAACTGGCGATATTCGCCGGGGCCGTCGTCGTGTTCTTCGTGATCACTGTCATGTTGACCTCGGGTGGGGACATGGAGTATGATGTGGACCCAAGCCCGCTGATGAACAAGAAGACCCAGCTGGCACTGGCAGTCATAGCCATAGAAATCATGGTGACCTCTTCACTGGGGTTCCGCCTTAATTTCCCATACATGGAGTATGCGTCCAGCGCTTTTGAGTCGTTCTCGATCAGCGCCGGGTCATACGACGATATCACGGCCGCGGTCAGCCAGTTCCTCTGGCAGGTCAGGGGCATGGACCTGATCATACAGTCCTTCGTCATATTGACGGCGGTGATCTGTACTATAGCCATGCTGAAAATGAGGAGGGAGGACAAGTAATGTATCCAATTGATATGTTCATAATCACGACCGCTCTGCTCTTCGTGCTCGGGTTAACCGCGTTAATCATGAAGAGGGACTTGGTCAGGTTGCTCATCGGCATTGAGATTCTTTTCAACGCTGCGAACCTGCTCTTCGTCGCCCTCTCGACGCAGACGCCGGGTATGGTTGACCCGTTCCCCCAGTCCATCGTCATGATGGCGCTGGTATTAGACGGGACAGTAATAGCCGTGGGGTTAGCACTGGCGCTTAACGTGTTCAAGCACTACAAGACTTTCGATATAAAGAAACTGAGGAAACTAAAATGGTAGGCCAACAAATAATCTCACAGGGACTTCAACTCCCGTTACCGATACTGATAACCCTACTCGGTGGAATGGCAACGCCGTTCATCGGGCTCCTCTCGGAGAAGATACGCCTCAAGCTGACAGACGCTTGGATGGTGTTGGTGTCAGCTCTCTCGCTGTACGGCGTGTACACGCTGTACGATCAGGTGAGCAAGGCACCGGGCAACATACTCCTCATATACTCATGGGGTCAGGCACCTCCTTATGGCGGCTGCTTCGAGATCGATATGCTGGGTGTCTTCATGGCCTTCAGCATCGGCTTACTGGCGTTGCTTGTCTCAGTTTACTCGATAAGCTACATGGAGCACGAGTCCCGTGTCCCGGAGTTCAACACACTTGTGATATTCATGGTCTCGGGCATGTACGGAATAGTCATGTCCGGCGACCTGTTCACCCTGTTCATCTTCTGGGAGCTGATGGGACTTTCAAGCTACGTGCTGGTCTCGTTCCTGAAGAGGAACTGGGGCCCAATCGAGGCCGGGTTCAAGTACCTCATCATGAGCGCCACCGCGGGGGCTTTCTTGCTTCTGAGCATGGCACTCATCTACGGTATGACTGGGACGCTGAACTTCGCCGTCCTAGCTTCAACACTACGGGGAGCACCAATGACGCCGTGGACGATCATGATCTTTGCCACCCTAATCGTAGGGTTCGGCGTAAAATCGGCTATTGTACCGCTTCACACATGGCTCCCCGACGCGCACCCTGAGGCTCCGAGCCCCATCAGCGCGTTACTGTCAGGGATAGTCATCGAGACAGGACTCTACGCACTGACGAGGGTCCTATACATCGCGTTCGAGCCTAGCTTCTTCAAGGTGCCAATAGCCATACTGGCCTTGGTCACCATGACCGTCGGGAACCTCCTGGCCCTACGCCAGGACGATCTGAAGAGGATGCTGGCATACAGCAGCATAGGGCAGGTCGGTTACATGCTCATCGGCATCGCAACCGGAATGACCTACGGCCTGCTTGGCACATTCCTGCACATCTTCAACCACTCCCTGATGAAGGGGATGGCTTTCCTTTCCGTGGGCAGCATAGTCCACGAGACGGGCACAAGAGACATCAATAAGCTGAAGGGAGTGGGGAGGATGATGCCGTGGACGACGCTATCAATATTCGTGGCGTTCATGGGACTTGGCGGCGTACCCGGCACAAGCGGGTTCATCAGCAAGTTCATCCTGTTCAACGCCTCAATGGGCGCTGGACTATCAGTACTGGCCTTGGCCGGTGTTCTCAACAGCACACTAAGCATGGCTTACTATCTCCGGGTCTTGATCGCCCTGCTCTCCAAGAGGACCGAGGAGACCATCGAGGCAAAGGAGGCGCCCCTGCTGATGGTGGGGGTGGGCATGGTAATGGCCGTGCTCATCATCGTGCTTGGGTTCTACCCAGGCCCGATAGTTGGCTTCGCTTCTGAAGCCTCAAAGTCCCTGATAGAGGGACTTAGCAACTACATAGGAGCTGTTCTATAATGAGCGGAAGCGTAATCGAGATAATCATGGAGCACCCTTGGCCATTCCTTGCCTGGATGCTGCCCATATTCGGGGCATTAATGATGCCCATACTGGGAAGGATCAACAACAAGGTAAGGGACTACGGGGCGGTCGCATTCGCGTTCTCAGCCGTCGTCGCGTCCGCGATGATGATTCCCTATCTATTTGATGGACATACGCCTGGAGATATCACACTAATTACATGGATGACACTGCCCAACGGCACGCCACTGGACTTTGGAGTCCTGGTGGACCCGCTGAGCATCATCATCAGTAACGTGGTAGCCTTCATCAGCTTCCTCATCGTTGTCTATAGCACCAGCTACATGCACGGGGACGAGGGACTCACTCGTTACTGGTTCCTGTTCCTGTACTTCATGGGAAGCATGCTTCTGCTGGTACTGGCCGACAACCTGATCATGACCATGATCGGTTGGGAAGGGGTAGGCATCTGCAGCTACGGCCTGATCGGGTATTACTACAGGGACAAGAAGGAACGATGGCTGGGAGGCCCGCCACCGACCGAGATGTACCCACCGAGCCACGCCGGCATGAAGGCGTTCGTGGTCACCGGCATCGGCGATGTGCTGATCCTGGCTGCCATCTTCATCCTGTACTACTTTGCAGGCACGTTCAACTACGTTGAGCTGATGCAGACAAGCGAGGTATGGCTCACCGAGATGTCCAAAGTTCCGGGCTTGATAGCCCTGTTCGCGATACTGCTACTCGGGGGCCCCATCGGAAAATCGGCCCAGTTCCCACTCCACGAGTGGTTACCCGAGGCAATGGCAGGCCCGACGAGCGTATCTGCGCTTATCCACGCGGCCACCATGGTCAAGGCGGGCGTCTACCTGGTCGCCAGGATGAGCCCCATCTTCTACGTCGGGGCATGGGCGCTACACCTCCCCGAAGCGCAGGTCTACTTCATAACAATCGCGATAGTGGGTGCGTTCACCTGTTTCCTGGCCGCAACTCAGGCACTGGTAGCCGTTGAGCTCAAGAAGATACTGGCGTACTCCACAGTAAGCCAGATCGGCTACATGATGCTCGGTCTAGGATTATCCGGTTTCACCGAGGGCGCATACATCCCTGGGTTGACCGCGGGAATCTACCACCTGGCGAGCCACGCCATGTTCAAGGCGGCCCTGTTCCTCGGAGCCGGGTCCGTGATACACGCCGTCCACACCATCTACACGTTCAACATGGGTGGCCTGAAGAAATACATGAAGTGGACGTACATCCTCATGGGCTTGGCAACACTGAGCCTATCCGGGGTCCCGCCATTCAGCGGGTTCTGGAGCAAGGACGCGGTCTTCCTGGCCGCGCTGGAAGCGGGTACGCCACTGGCATACGCGCTGCTGACCGTAGGTGTTGTATCAGCCGCCATGACCTTCGCGTACAGCATCAGGTACATCAGCCTCACCTTCAGGGGAGAGGCAAGCGAGTTCATTCAGGACATGGAGCACCATGGACACGCCCCACATGAGTCACCCAACGTGATGCTATGGCCCATCGCCATACTCGTTGGGCTGTTCGTACTGACTGGAGTCCTCGGACTGGCAGGGGTCTTCAACCCAAGCCTGAACCCCGAGGTCTTCATAGAGAAGCAGATGCACCACATGGTGGAGGCACTGTTACCCCATTCGGTCGCGGAGGCCATGGAAGTTCCACACATCAGTAACACAACCAAGATGATTGGAGCCGGACTGAGCGCGTTAGCCCTGTCCGTTGGTGGTTTCCTTGGCTACAACTTTTACTGGGCCAAGAACTGGGATTCCTGGGAATGGGTCCAGAGTAGCCCCATGAGGAAATCAATTCACAACTTCCTGTGGAACAGGTGGTACATGAACGCCTTCTTCTACAGGGTCTTCGTTGACGGCACGCTGGGGCTGTCAAAGGCCATCTATAACGGCTTCGAGGCCAAGGTCTTGATGCCGTTGAGCGATGTCGTGGCGTCAGCCACTACGTCCGCCAGCGACGTGATGTACGAGGTGATTGAGGAGGGGGCCATATTCGGCCTCATCAACACCAGCATCCCAGCCGCAGTTATCAGCATATATCATAAAGCAAAGAAGAGCCAGACCGGGCTGCTGAGCATGAACATACTCTACATCGTGATCATGCTAATTGCAATAGTTCTCGGTATGCTCTACTCAGGAGGAATCTAAAATGTTCGGATCACTTTGGTTAGCCGTTCTCCTCCCAATCGTCTTCATGCCTATAGTCTACTTCGCGGGAAGGAGCCTGGGCAAGAGGGCGAGCTGGGTGGCATTAATCCCACTACTGTACAGTACAGCATACTTCGCCAGCCTCCTCGGGGGGGTGGGGGAGAACCCGGTGGGCGAGTACATCACCTGGCTGCCGGGTATAGTCTTCGGGCTATACGCTGACGGCCTCAGCATACCGATAGCGTTGACGGTCTCGGTGCTTGGGGTGATTATGGTAATCTACTCCAACGCATACATGGATCACAGCATCCATGAGCAGTACAACCACCAGGATAACCCCAACGCACACGCGACGTACTACGCGCTATACCTGGCCTATATCACGAGCATGCTAGGGGTAGTCCTCAGCACAAACCTGTTTGAGTTCTACTTCTTCTTCGAGCTGATGATCATCCCGTCATGGGCGCTCATCAACGTGTACGGCTCGGGCGAGCGTGAGAAGATCGCGCTGATGTACCTACTCTGGTCCATCGTCGGAGCCGTGGTATTCGTAACCGGGGCTCTCTCAGCCTTCGCGCTGACGGGATCATTCGAGATATCCGCCCTAGCTTCCCTTGCCGGGAACCAGTACGCGGGCTTCGTCGTGGTAACCATGATGATGGGCCTGACGGTAAAGATGGCGATGCTCGGGCTACACGTATGGCTGCCCTTCGCGCACGCGGAGGCACCCACGCCAATCAGCGCACTGCTGAGCCCAGCAATGATCGGCCTGGCCGCTTACGCCATCGTCAAGATGCTGCTGCCGATCTCAGGGGTAATCGACGCCAACTTTACGCTGTTGTTCATCTGGGGCTTCGGCACCATGCTCTACGGAGGGCTGATGGTCTTGTCCCAGACTGATATCAAGCGATTGCTGGCCTACTCCAGCATGAGCCAGATGGGGTACATATTCATCGGCATAGCCACCGCGAGCACAATGGGTGTCACGGGTGCCATGATGCACTATATCAGCCACGGTCTCGGAAAGGCCGCTCTCTTCCTCAGCGTAGGGACGGTCATGCACCAGACGGGAATCAGGGACATCAGGCAGCTCGGCGGACTAGCCGACAAGATGCCCATAACGGCCATGGCCTTCCTGATCGGTGCAATGACCATCTCAGGGATCCCACCGACAGTCGGGTTCCCATCAAAGATGATGATCTACATGGGGGCATTCGGGCCGGGAATTGGAGCCATCTCAGGTAACTTCCTGCTGGCACTGGCCGCGATCCTATCCACCGCACTGACGGTGGCCTACACGATGTGGACGATGCGGCGGATCTTCTACGGCCCGCTGCCTGACCACTTGAAGGATACCAAGGAGGCGGGATGGGTGATGACACTCCCAATGATCCTGCTCTGCGTGTTATCCATACTGATTGGCATATACCCAAGGCCGATCATCGACCCACTAATGGAGGTAGTCGCGGGACTACTGTCGTGAGGTGAATGAAATGGTAAACAACATACTATTCATGGTTATACTGGCGACCTTCCTGTCAGCACCAATAGTCTACCTCCTCGGAAGGAAGATTGGAAAGAAAGTAAGCTGGATAGTCCTGGGCATATTCCTGCTATCCACGGTGGTGTTCGGGAGCCTCTTCACGGCCGTACAACACGAGTCAATAATTGAGGAATACAGCTGGGTCGCGGAACCCGTGAAGCTGACCCTCGGCTTCATGGCCGACGGCCTGAGCATCCCAATGGTGTTCACGTACATATTCGTCTTCGCGGGCGCGACCCTGTTCAGCATGCCATACATGGAGAGGCGGTTCAGCCTTGACGACGTCGAGGAGAGTAACGAGAACTATGCCCGGTTCTACACGTTCTTCCTGCTATACGGCGGAAGCGTGGCGGGGTGCATGCTATCGACCAACCTCATCGAGTTCTTCATGTTCTTCGAGCTGGCACTGGTCTTCTCATGGCTGCTGATCCTGCTCTACGGGTACGGAGACCGCAAGCGGAACAGCATGCTGTACTTCCTGTGGACACACTTTGGTGGAGGGATATTCCTCATCGGCATTCTGGGATCGTTCTGGCTGACGGGCAGCTTCGAGATAGCTGACCTGGCCCACATCGCTGACAAGGCGGGGGCTTTCTGGGTTGGACTGGCGTTCAGCCTTGGGCTATTCGTGAAAATCGGCGCGCTGGGCTTCCACGGATGGATGCCAGACACATACAGCGAGTCACCTGCGCCCGTTAGCGCGGTACTGGGGGCGACCTCGGTAATGCTGAGCACATACACCATGGCGAGGCTACTTCCGTCGTTCCAACCTGTACTGCAGGGGATCAGCGGTTGGTTCATGCTGTGGGCACTGGCAACCATACTCTACGCGGGCGTGATGGCGCTTGTCCAGAAGGACACAAAGCGCCTCGTGGCCTACCTGAGCATGAGCCAGATGAACTATTGCGTGCTGGGGGTGTTCACGTACGTCGCGAACGGCGTGCTTGGGTCAATCTCATACAGCATCAGCCACGGGCTGGCAATCGGCCTGCTCTTCCTGGTCTCAGGGGCCCTCCTGTTCAAGACGGGCACAAGGGACATGGACAAGATGGGCGGGCTGGCGGAGAAACTGCCAATAGCCATCCTGGCGACAATGGCAGGCTTCCTGACCATCGGAGGCGTGCCACCGGCGGTCGGCTTCAAGAGCAAGTTCATCCTGCTGAGCGGCGCAATGGTGAGGGGATTCGAGTCCGGCTTCATGGAGCTGTTCGTGGCAATAATGGCGGGAAGCGTGGCCACGCTGGTTACACTCGGGTACGAGTTCAGGGCGGTCTGGAGGATCTACTACGGCGAGCTGCCGGAGAACCTCAAGGACGTGTCCCCCGTACCCATGACAATGGCCATAACGCTCATCGCGTTTAGCGCGCTTAGCGTGATATTCGGCATCTGGCCGGCGCTGATAACCAACCCCATCGAGGTCTACATCGAGCACCTCTTCCATTAACCGGGATAAGATATCCCTTTTTATTTTCATACAAATCCACGGATTATTTTTGTCTCTACACAATATGAAATATAGAAAATTTGTTAATATTTATCAACCTGAAGTTTGGAAGAATATGCTAAAGCCTTTTATTCCATAGGTAACCGACTCTAAGCGAGGAACGATAAATGACTGGTAACACGGAGCTACTGTTCATCCTGTTCATAGTGCTGCTGCTCTTCGGAGGCAGGAAGTTGCCTGAGCTGGCACGATCAATGGGAGAGGCAGCCAGGGAGTTCAACAAGGCCACACAGGAGCCTACAAGGTACGTGGACGAGAAGGTGCGCAAGGAAGACGAGGAGAGAAGGGCAGTAATCGATGCGGCAAAGAAGCTGGGCATCGAGGTCGAGGGTAGGGATATCACCGACATCGCCCAGGACATCGTAAAGTTCACCTCTAAAGAGGAATCATCTTAAACCTTTCATAGGTGCCTTCCATGGCCGAGTTATTCGAGTCTGATCTCTGGGTTCACTTTGAGGAACTGATGTCGCGTCTGAGGAGGGTCGTGTACGTCCTCGTCTTCTCAACAGTGATCGTGATGTCGCTCCCGGCGGATCTCTCGAAACTTACTCAACTGGATTTCGCCGAGTACGACCTGCTTGTCACAGTTTTAATGGAGTACGTGCAAGACGCCGTGCTTCCCAAGGGGGTAACCCTCATCGCGTTGAACTGGCTTGACAGCTTCTATATATACATCTCATTATCATTCGCCATCAGCGTCACAGTGACATTGCCCTACCTTGCCTACCAGATCTACGGGTTTATCGCGCCAGCCATCTACGAGAACGAGAAGAAGCACATTTTCACCTTTGTAACTGTGTTCATGGCCCTGTTCCTGTTTGGGGTCGCCTACTCCTACTATGTGATCGTGCCAACGACTTTCTCTGTCCTGTACAAGTTCGTCGACCAGACGAGAGTCATGCCGTTATACGCGCTGAGGGACTTTTATGACCTGATAACCTTCGGGTTACTCGGGTCCGGGCTGCTTTACACGTTCCCGATAGTGCTCTACTTCCTGGTCAGTCTTGACCTAGTCCTCCTGGAGGAGCTAAAGTCCATGAGGAGACACCTGTTCGTCGGGCTATCAATACTCACCGCCGTCCTGACGCCGGACCCCACCCCGGTCTCGATGATCCTCATGACCATCCCGTTCTCCATCCTGTTTGAGATTACATTAATCATATTATCAGTCACAATGCGGAACAGGCCGGACCGAGTCCTGGAAGAAGGGCTATCTGCTGCAGAGGAGATGTTGTCCCGGAAAAACTTGCCAAAAGAGCCTGTTCTATTCAAGGAAGATTTCCTGGAACAGCAACATAGAGGCAGCGATGACGGCGAGCATGAACGCGAAGAGTAGACGTATCTCCGGGACAGTGGCTGCAAGCCCCTCCCCTGCCAGTATCTTTGCGGTCGCCTGAATACCCGGTAAGAGTATGGGAACGCTTACAGGGAAGAACAGGAAGGCCAGTAGCAGGTTCTTTCCCTCCGAGTACATGAGCACCGCCGACATCATTGAGCCCATCAACGCGAAATCAATGGCTCCTATCGTGAAAATTACCACAAGACCCGGTATGAGGGCCGTGTTCAGGTTCAGGAAGAGCAGGGACGAGAATATGAGCGAGAGCAGCACTATAATCAGCGTCACGATGCCGTAGATCATCTTCCCGGCAAGCACCGCCGTTGGTGCGCATGGGATGCTCCTCAGCCCATCTATGGTGCCTCTGTCCACTTCCCTTGCGAAGCTGGTTGTGAGCACAAGGATGCTGGCGAAGAATATGACCACCCACATCGCGGCCGAGATGACCAGGGGGTCCAGCCTCAGTATGGTCCTCCACGAGAAGCTGCTCACTATTATTGATGAGAGCGTGAATGCGATGATTGATAATAGCTCGTGGGGTCTCCTGAGCTCCACGATGAGGTCCTTACGCGCCAGCTTCAGGGCGTCGCTAAGTGTGCTGTCGCTCATCTCAACTGCACGTCCTTCTCGATTAAGCCGCGGCGTATATGGATCGATCTGTGGCAGAAACTGTTGATGAGCTCTGGCGTGTGGGACGTTGTGATGATTGTCTGATCCTTCAGCCCCTCCATGTAGGTCACCAGTGCCTCCGATGTCTCCTGGTCAAGCCCCGCGAAGAACTCGTCCAGCAGCAGGATGGTCGGGTCGCCAAGGAGGGCCCTTGAGATATCGCCGCGCTTCCTGAGCCCGTATGACAGGTGCCCAGTCTTTGTGTCCTTCCATCTCTCGATGTCCGTTATCTTGAGGACCCTGTTGTACTCGGATTCGGGGATGTCCAGGAAGCTGCCGTAGAACTTTAGGTTCTCAAGGACGGTTAGCTCGTCGTACAGGAAACTCCTGTGGCCCACAACCCCGATGTTTCTCTTAGCGTTCTCCCGGTTCTGGTGGGCATCTTCCCCCATCACCATTACCTCGCCTGAGGATGGGACCATCTGGGTGGCGATTATCCTGAGAAGGGTGCTTTTTCCCGCCCCGTTGGGGCCGAGGAAACTGGTCTTCTGTCCCTTTGAAAAGTTTAATGAAACGCCGCGGAGGGCCTTGATATGCCCAAAGCTCTTAGTGACGTTGACTACCCTCACGACATCGGTCATCGCAGATACCTTACTACTTCTTGTAGAACATGGTTATAACTAGATAACCTATTCCGAGTACCGCGATGGCCATTGCTGCGAGGAAGATATGTGAGACCCCTGTGTCCTCCTCCTC
>SDBS01000661.1_pt1 | contig 34274 bp, 40 predicted proteins | sample 2277091 | NCBI WGS metagenome assembly SDBS01 (sample SAMN10404972, study PRJNA504765) | marine sediment metagenome | isolation source: marine sediment core GS10_PC15, 163 cmbsf | place: Arctic Ocean: Southern Knipovich Ridge | collected 2010 | reverse complement strand
AGTATATTTGACCTAAGGCCGTTGCATCAGGTCCTAAAGTCGGAGTAACATCCTCTGGCAGTGTACCAGCCGGCAGGGAATTTAGTTTTTCTAAAATTCGGGTCCTGCTCCAGTAGAATTCAACACCTTCGTCAAAAATGATATAGATACTTGAAATACCAAAAATGGAGTTGCTTCGGATTGTCTTTACTCCGGAAATTCCTAATAACGCTGTGGTTAAAGGATAGGATATCTGATCTTCCATATCCTGAGGAGACCGTCCTGGCCATTCGGTATATACGATTTGTTGATTTTCACCAATGTCAGGAATGGCATCTACGGGCACGGGATCTTTAGGCAAAATACCGGTGTCCCAGCCAAATGGAGAATTCACTATTCCCATGCTAATGAAAATAGTGAGAACCAAAAAGGTTACAAGTTTATTCTCAAGAAAAAAACGAATGATTTTATTAAGCATATTTAAACCATATCTCATTGTAAACAGTGCAACAAGGGTGATTCAATTCATTCTCCTTCTTTCTAGGAGTGAATTCGATAAACGCCGTTTCATGGCCGGGACTCCTTAGTCTTCTTTTTCGAAAAGAAAAAATACCCGTTCACAAAAGCAATAAGAAAAATCCCAGATACTGTGACAATCAACTTTGCTGTCATCTTGATCCTCCTATGTTTTAAGTTTAATCCGCCCTAACCGGAGAGAGTTGGAGACGACCGTCACCGAACTGAACGCCATAGCCGCCGAGGCAAATATCGGATTGAGCAGAATACCAAAAAAAGGAAAAAGAACTCCTGCTGCTATCGGAATCCCGGCGGTGTTGTAAAAAAAGGCCCAGAAAAGATTTTGCTTGATCACTCTAATTGTCCGTTTGCTCAACTCTATCGCTGCGACAACACCCATTAAATCTCCTTTAATAAGAGTAATATCCGAGGCCTCTATTGCCACATCTGTTCCCGAACCGATAGCAATTCCAACGTCAGCTTGAGCCAATGCGGGGGCATCGTTTATCCCATCATCAACCATAGCGATTTTTTTCCTTCCGCTTGAAGTTTTTTTATCTCCAGAACTTTATCCTCAGGAAGAACCTCTGGGATGACATTCTTTATTCCAGCAGTATGGGCGATTGCCTGAGCGGTCTTTATATTGTCTCCAGTCAGCATGATCACGTTTAAACCCAAACTCTCAAGTTTTTTTACAGCCGCGACAGAATTATCCTTTAAAGTATCTGCAACAGCCAACAGCCCAGCAGATTGTACACGCATCTCTAAATGGCCTTTAAGAAGTGTAAGGCTAACCCTATTCATATACCCCATACCTCTATATAGTATTCTAGCATTATTACTATAGATTTTGTCAAGTTTTATTCGAAATTTTTTTCATCCAAAATTGACCTTGGTGCTGGACGTTTATTGCTAACTAGACAATTCACTCTTCACTCCCTCCTATCACCATCATCGGACGACAAGTTTCCCTCTCATCATGCCCATTCCACATGTGAATACATATTCCCCTTCCTTCTCAGGAGTAAACTCAATAGCCGTCGTTTTAAAAGCAGGCAGAGGTTTCCGGATATTAAAATCCCCAAACACAATCGTATCTGAGCAGTCGGCTGTTTCATCCCGGTAGAAATTAAGGCGAACAGGAATCCCCTTCTTCACAACGATGACATCCGGGCTGTATCCTCCCTTTACCACAATTTTTACTTCCTGAACTCCTGCCTCCTCAGACTCGGCCTCATAAGTCTTTCTTTTCGAAAACAAAAAGTACCAATTCACCAGTATTATGAGAAGAACACCTGAAATCGCGACTACCAACTTCACAAGCATTTCAACTCTCCTGCATTATGATTGAAGTTTAACTCGTCTTAGTCTGAGAGAATTGGAGACAACCGAGACAGAACTAAAAGCCATGGCGGCAGACGCAAAAATAGGATTCAGCAGAATCCCAAAGAAGGGATATAAAGCACCTGCCGCAATGGGGATACCTACAGTATTATAGAAGAAAGCCCAGAAGAGATTCTGTTTTATGATTCTAATGGTTTTTTTGCTCAATTCAATAGCAGACACAACCCCACGCAAATCACCCTTTATCAAGGTAATATCAGACGCTTCCATGGCCACGTCCGTTCCCGATCCGATGGCAATTCCTATATCTGCTTGCGCAAGAGCAGGAGCATCATTTATGCCGTCACCTACCATTGCTACTTTCCCTCCCCCCAATTGCAGTTTCTTGATCTCGTGCACTTTATCCTCAGGGAGAACCTCTGAACGCACAATATCGATCCCTGCCTTTCTAGCGATCGCTTCTGCTGTTTTTTTGTTATCACCTGTGAGCATCACCACCTCAATCCCCATCTGGCGAAGTTTCTGCACAGCTTGAATTGAGCTCTCCTTAAGGGGATCGGCCACTCCTATCAGTCCGGCTGCCTTCCCGGCAATTGCAACATAGATAGGAGTTTTCCCATCCTGCGCCAATTTGTCGGCCCTCACCTCCAGATCTGCGACTGCTATATGCCGATCTTGCATGAGTTTCAAATTACCTATAAGTACTTCATTGCCCTTTATCCGGGCTTCAATGCCATGCCCTTCGATCGCATCAAAGTTCTCAGGATTGTGCAGCTCGATTCTCTCCGCATCTGCTCGCTTGAGAAGCGCTTCTCCCAGGGGATGCTCAGACGCTTTTTCCGCACTGGCCGCAAAAGTCAATATGTCCATCTTAGAAAAGCCATTTTCTGTAAACAGATCCGTAACCTCTGGCTCTCCTTTTGTAAGTGTGCCGGTTTTATCAAACACAATCGTGTCAAGTTTATGGGCTGTCTCTAAACTCTCTCCGCCCTTTATCAGAATTCCATTCTCAGCACCTTTTCCGGTTCCCACCATAACCGCTGTGGGAGTTGCAAGCCCCAAGGCACATGGGCAGGCAATGATCATGACCGCAACAAAATTCAGGAGGGAAAAAGTTAAAGCGGGACTCGGGCCGAAAACAAACCAGACCACAAAGGTAGCGATCGCGATGGAAATAACAATTGGGACAAAGTAACCGGAGATGACATCGGCCAGTCTTTGTATAGGGGCTTTAGAGCCTTGAGCATCCTGAACCAGCTTTATGATCTGGGCTAAGGCAGTATCTTTTCCCACTTTTGTTGCTTGGAATCTGAAGCTTCCTGTTTTATTTATGGTTGCGCCGATCACTTCGGTTCCTGGGTCTTTTTTGACAGGAATGCTCTCGCCAGTGATCATGGATTCATCGACTGTGGATCTTCCATCTTTTACAATCCCATCAACAGGGATTCTTTCCCCAGGCTTGACTATGATGATATCTCCGACCACAACTTCTTCGATGGGAATATCAATTTCGTGTCCTTCCCTGACTACCAACGCCGTTTTTGGCTGCAATCCCATCAGCTTTTTGATGGCATCTGAGGTCTGTCCTTTAGCCCTGGCTTCAAGCAGTCGTCCAAATAAAATGAGGACGATTATCAATGTTGAGGTATCAAAATAAACAGTAGGCTTTATGCCGCCAGCTTCGAAAAATGACGGAAATAATGTTGCAGCCAGGCTGTAAAGATAGGCAGCCGAAGTACCGACAACAATCAGCGTGTTCATATCAGCACTCCGATGTCTGAAGGCACCCCAGGCTCCTTTATAGAATTGCCCTCCAATCCAAAACTGGACAGGCGTTGCTAAAATCCAAAGCACGTAGAAATTCCCAAGAAATTCTGGAATCCAGGGAAACCAGTGACGAGAGCTCCCCAAAAAGACTAAGATGCCAAGAGCAAAGCCGAATATGAACTTCTTTCTAAGCTTTCTATACTCCCGTTCACGGACAGCTTTCTCTGGATCCACACCCTCCTCAGAAGACGAAACATCCAGCACTTTATAGCCTGTAGATTCAATGGCTTGCTTTATGTCGTTGATGTTGATCTCAGTAGGCAGGTATTCAACCTTGGCTCTCCCTGTCGCTAAATTGACCACAGCTTTGGTAACGCCTCGTGTTCGCATCAGGGTTTTCTCGATCCTCTGGACACAAGATGCACACTGAATTCCTTCGATAGGGAGATCGACTGAGGCCGTCCCAACTTCATAACCAGTTTTTCTTATTGATGAGATAAAATCGAAAGGATTTGCCAATTCCGGCTTAAAGAACAAGGTAGCCTTTGAAGTCGCAAAGTTTACATTTGCCTTATCCACGCCACTCAAGACTGACAAACCTCGCTGGATAGTCGACGCACAGCTTGCGCAGCTCATGCCTACTATGGGCAGATCGATTCTCTCCAAGCTGGTTCTCTGCATCATCTTTGGTTCTTGAGTTTCGCCTGGATGCACAGGACATGCACCCGTATTGACTTCGCATTCCAGACTCGACTCAGCCTTTATATATTTATCTGGATTCTCGTCGTCCTTAGCCATCACATTTCTCCTTATTTGCTTAGCACCAGGAGTTATTAAAGCACGTCAATAACACTCCTTAATTTCGTCTGAACCAAAGTCGCTATTTCATGTAGGCCTTCGTTCTCAACAGCACTCATCGAAGCAATGGGATCTACAGCTGCCACTTCAACCTCTTCTGCGCCAATTTCCTGAATGATGACATTACAGGGAAGCATAATCCCAATCTTATCTTCAGCCAAGAGAGCGCGATAGGCAAATGACGGGTTACACGCTCCCAGGATCTTGTATTTTCTGAAATCCACATCCAATTTTTTCTTCAATGTGTCCTGAACATCGATCTCTGTTAAGACTCCGAAGCCTTCTTCTTTAAGGGATGCGTATACCTTCTTCTCAACCTCCTCAAAAGATCCTTTTATCTTTTTTGCAAAATAGTAACTCATGTTATGCCTCTAATATTTTCTGAATTTTCTTAGAACATCGATCACTTCTTCGATCTTTGCGCTTTTATCCTGTTTGTTTCCCTTCATGAAAGACTGCTGTACACATCCCTTAAGATGTCGCTCCAAAATGTTTTCTTCCACTCCTTTGATGGCGCCCACAACCGAAGCCAGCTGGGTCAGGATGTCGATGCAGTAGCGTTTCTCTTCGATCATCTTCTGGATGCCGCGGATCTGACCCTCGACCCGCTTGAGACGCACGATCTCTCCCTGATGGGTGGCTATTTGCTCGTTCGCCATGATTGTTTCCTTGTGCCTGTCCTGTTCGTCAGAATCGGAATCGCATCCCGGCCTGAAGGCGGAAGCCGTTCAGGCTGAGACTAAAATCCGGTCCTGTGTGGATCTCTTCCCTGAAACCATCGATCCTGGCAAAGCGGTACATCCCGGATATAAAAAAATCCACTTTCTGGGCAGGTTTCAGGTTGATGCCTGCTCCCAGATGTGCGCCGAAGTCTCCCTGGGACTGAGAGTCGATATCCCAATAAGTCGCGGCATAGTATCCACCGCCGGCAGTCAAGTATGCTGCCACCTTCGGATTCACAGGCACCGCGTAGTACAGGTTCAGTGTGATGGGTATGACTTGGAATCGATGCAGGTGATCATCGAATCCCACTGGGCTGCCAGCCATCATACTGCGGCCGTGCATGCCTATGGTGTCTCCCAGATATCCTACCGCCAGCGCGGCATATACCTGTGGGGCGATTCGAATCTGAAGCTCTGCGGTGACCTCCGGCACACCACCAAAACTCTCGGTGTGCGTGTAGCCTCCGGATAGGGCAAATCCCACTCTTCTTTCAAATCCGGTGAATTCCTCATCCTGGGCTGCACCCTGGGTCATCAGGCTCGCCGCCATAAAAAGGAAGACGAACATCAAACCTCGGGGAAACTGGTGGCCGCGGTGGCTGACTCTCATCTCACACTCCTCATTTTTTCGATTATACCCTATGCCCTCATGGGGTATCTACATATAATATATATATACGATGGGGCTTGTCAAGTATAGGAGGGGATTATTCGCCAGAAGTGGGCGTCAAAACGCTGTGCCCCTGCGGAATGGACCGGTCACTCCGTCTTCTTTATGGACGAGATCCCCAGCGGCACATAAAGCGGGCAGAACCCGAAAAGACTGGTGGCCAGGAATATCAAAGCTAATGCTCCGAGGATGATCGCCGCCAGGCCGGACAGCTGCTTGGAAAAGTAAAGCACGATGACGATGACGGCGAGCACGGTCCGCAGCACCCGGTCGGTTTTCCCCATGTTCTGTTTCATTCTATCCCTCCTCTATTCTCAAGACATTCTATAACAGCTATAATCGAAGATACCAGCAAAATCACAGCCTATGAGCACCCTGGGGCGCTCTCGACCTCTCGCCAGGCTTCCAGGCCTTCATGGAACAGGAAGAGCACGATGACGATGCCGGCGATGGCATCCGCGTACCACCAGCTGAAAAGATAATTGAGTCCCAAGCCCACGAGCAGGGCGACGGAAAGAAAGGCGCAGGCCAGGGTCTCCTTGGAGTCTGCGATGAGGGCCCCGCTCCGGATCTGCTCGCCTGTTTTCCGCTTGGCCACACTGAGTGCCGGCATGACCACGAGTGAGGCCAGTGCGATGAAGATCCCGGGCAGGGAGGGGTCGGGCATCTCTTTGAGGACCAGTTTGCGGACGGACTGAAACAGGATGTAGAGGCCCAGGATGAAAAAGGTCACGGCCACGAATCTCATGGCTTTTTTTTCGGCACGCTCCTCTTCGTCCTTAGATATCTTTCCGTGCTGCCGGAGGCGCCATATCAGGACAAATCCTGACAGGGATTCCACAACACTGTCCAGGCCGAATCCCACCAGAGCGATGCTCCCTGCCATGTATCCGAAGAATATGGAGAGGGCCGCCTCCACAACATTGTAGGTGACCGTGAAATATTCGAGCCGCAGGGCCTTGCGAAAAAAGCGGACTTGCTGCTCATGATAGCGGGACACGGCACCTATCATATTAAAAAACATCCGACTCGACAAATCCCTTTTTACAGCCATAAGCATCCGCATCCGCTGCTCAGCTTTTTTTTCTGCAGGCGTTTGTGATATAATTTTTTTATCATGCACAACCTGGATAATTCAGGATAAGGAGTCGACATGTCTGGTCATTCAAAATGGGCCTCCATCAAACACAAGAAGGCGGCTACAGACGCCAAGCGGGGCAAGGTGTTCACCCGGATCATCAAAGAACTGGCCATGGCTGCCCGCATGGGGGGAGGGGATCCGGATACCAACCCCGGCCTGCGCAAGGCCATCGCCGATGCCAAGGCCGCCAACATGCCCGCGGACAACATCAAGCGGGCGATCATGAAAGGAACAGGACAGCTCGAAGGCGTCAGTTATGAGGAGATGTCCTACGAGGGCTACGGCCCCGGCGGGGTGGCCATCTTCATCGAAACCTTGACCGACAACAAGAACCGGACCGTCTCCGAAGTCCGCCACATTTTCTCCAAACACGGGGGGAACCTGGGCGAGTCGGGCAGCGTGGCCTGGATATTTCAGAGGAAAGGCTACATCGTGGTGGAGCAGTCCCGGGCCTCGGAAGATGAACTCATGAACATCATCCTGGAAGCCGGCGCCGAGGACATGACGGAGGACGGGAGCAATTATGAGATCCTCACCTCTCCCGAGGACTACGAATCCGTGGACAAGGCCCTGAAGGACAGAGGCATCGAGGTGGCGGTTTCAACCTTGAGCATGGTGCCGCAGAACTATGTCAAACTCGAGGGTAAGAAGGCGGAGCAGTGCCTGAAGCTGATGGATGCCCTAGAAGACCAGGATGATGCCCAGCACGTGTGGGCGAATTTTGACATCGACGAGGAAGAGATATCCAAATACTCCGAGCAGTGAGGTCAAGGAATTTTCCCCTGCGAAGGGCCACCTGAGCGATAATGCGAGTTCTAGGGATCGATCCCAGCCTGAATTCCACCGGCTTCGGTGTCATCGACTACAGCAGCAATCACTATTCCGTGGTGACCCACGGAGTGATCAAGCCCTCCCGCAGCCTCCCGTTCCCCCAGAGGATCCTTACCATAAAGACCGGGATCGAGGAGCTGATCCAAAAATACAGTCCCCAGGAAGTGGCGATCGAAAACCTTTTCCATGCGCACAACATCAAGACGGCCCTCACCCTGGGACAGGTGTGGGGCGCGGCGCTGGTGGCCGTGGCGGGCGGCGACTGCGAACTCTTCGAATACTCGGCCCTGGAGATCAAGAAGGCGGTCACGGGATACGGGCAGGCAGGTAAGGATCAGGTCCAGCACATGGTCCGCATCCTGCTGCACATGCCGGATGAAAAACTGGGGAACGATGCCTCGGACGCCCTGGCCTGTGCCATATGCCATCTCAACGCCAGGATATTCCAGCAGATGATCACGGCGAAGGAAGAATAGGGAGGAAGGCGGATGATCGGATACCTGAGGGGCAGGGTGAAGCGCAAGCAGACCAACAGGGTTATCCTGGATGTCCAGGGAGTGGGATACAGCGTGGGGATCCCGCTGTCCACCTATCTCCGCATGGGTGAGGTGGGAAACGAGGTCGAGCTGTCCGTTCACACCCACGTGACCGACAATTCCATGGCGCTCTACGGGTTTTCCTCAGAGGCAGAGAAAGAGACTTTTCTCAAGCTGATCAGCATCTCGGGCATCGGCCCCAAGATCGCCCTCAACATCCTCTCGGGCATCGAGGTCTCCGACCTGGAGGAGGCCATCCGGAACAGCGATATCACGCGCATATCCCTGGTGCCGGGGATCGGGAAAAAAACAGCCATGCGCATCGCGCTCGAGCTGCAGGAGAAACTCACCGAAAAAGAAAAGGTCTTCCGGGCCGGGATGTCCCAGGAGAGAGAAGACCTGCTGTCGGCCCTGATCAACATGGGTTTCAAACGGAAAGAAGTGGAAAGGATCGTCGATGCCACCATCCAGGAACACAAGGATGAGGCGGAGTTCGAAACCCTGCTGCGCGAATCGCTGCGGCAGCTGGCCAGACTCTGAGGCATTGCATTGAGGAGGAAAATGCGCTATAGGATGGGAGAGAAGCGACACCCATGACAAAAAATTCCGCTCCCATCGAGGCGGTCCTCAATCCGGTTCGCACCACAGAAGACCTCCTGTTCGAGGACAGCCTCCGGCCGCGCAGCTTCGAGGAGTTCATCGGCCAGGAAAACATCAAGGCCAACCTCAAGATCTTTATCGAGGCGGCCCGCAAGCGGGATGAGCATCTGGACCACGTCCTGCTCTACGGTCCTCCGGGACTGGGAAAGACCAGCCTGGCATATCTCATTGCCAAGGAGATGGGGGTGGGTATCAAGCCCACCTCGGGGCCGGTGATCGAACGGGCGGGTGACCTGTCCGCTATCCTGACCAACCTCCAGCCCAAGGAGGTCCTCTTCATCGATGAGATCCACCGCCTGCATCCCTCGGTGGAGGAGATTATGTATTCCGCCATGGAGGACTTCAACCTGGACATCATGATCGGCCAGGGCCCGGGAGCCCGCAGCCACAAGCTCCAGCTCAAAAAATTCACACTGATAGGCGCCACCACCCGCGCCGGCCGCATCACCGCGCCGCTGCGCGGCCGATTCGGCATCATCTACCGGTTGGACTACTACGGAGAGGATGACTTGAAGACCATCATCCAGCGCTCGGCGTCCCTGCTGGATGTGGATATCGACCATGATGGCGCCCTGCAAGTGGCCCGCCGTTCCCGGGGAACGCCCCGTGTGGCCAACCGCCTGCTGCGGCGCGTGCGGGACTTCGTAGAGGTGATCGCCGACGGAAGGATCACAACCGCGGAGGCGGATAAGGCGCTGGACATGATGGACGTGGACTCCCTGGGATTGGACGATGTCGACCGCAAGATCCTGAGCACCATCATCGAGAACTTCGCGGGCGGGCCGGTGGGCATCAATACCATCGCGGCCGCGATCGACGAGGAAAAGGACACCATCGAGTCCATCTACGAACCCTTTCTGATGCGCATCGGGTTCCTGGATCGCACCACAAGGGGGCGGAGGGTAACTTCCAGGGCTTACCGGCATCTGGGCTATGCCGCACCTGGCTCCCCGACCGAACCCCAGGGCGGCCTGTTCGAATAGGGGCTAGGCCTTCGTGAAGGTTTCCGACTTCGACTATGAGCTCCCCGAGGAGCTGATCGCCCAGCAGCCGCTGCCCCGGCGGGATGAATCGCGTATGCTGGTGGTCGATCGCAATAGCGGGGAGATCCACCACGCGCGATTTTTCAATTTCCCGGATCACTTTGCCCCCTGTGATGTCCTCGTGTTCAACGAGACCCGAGTCATCCCGGCCCGTGCCTGGGGCCACAAGGACGGGAAACGCATCGAGTTCCTGTTCGTACGCCAGCATTCCGGGGAAAGTTGGGAAGTCCTCTGCCGGCCGGCCAAGCATGTGCGGGTGGGAGATTCCATCGTCTTCTCGCCCGGCCTGAAAGGGAAGGTCACAGAGGTCGGGCCGGAAGGAAGCCGGATCATCCATTGCAAAGGCACGGATGTCCTGGCGGAGTTGAAGAAGACCGGATTCGCGCCGCTCCCGCCCTACATCAAGAGAAAAAAAGAGCATGCGTTCCTCAAGGCGGCGGACCTGGAGCGCTATCAGACCGTGTTCGCACGGCAGGAAGGCTCCATCGCAGCCCCGACCGCAGGCCTGCATTTCACACCCGAGCTCCTGGAGACACTGGGCCGGTGCGGGATCCGCATCGCCCCGATCTGCCTGGACGTGGGCCTGGCCACCTTCCAGCCGGTGCGCGCGGACAGGGTCGAAGACCATGCCATGCTCGAGGAGCGATACGGCATAACTCAAGAAAGCGCCGGGGTCATCAACGCCGCGCTCGGTGAGGGGCGGCCGGTGACCGCGGTGGGAACCACATCGGTGCGCACGCTGGAGAGCGCCGCGCCTGAAGGGCGTGTGCGGCCGGGACAGGATTCGACCCGGTTGTTCATCTATCCCGGGTATCGCTTCCGGGTCGTGGGACGGCTTCTCACCAACTTCCACCTGCCCCGCTCCACCCTGCTCATGCTGACCGCCGCCTTCGGCGGTTATGAGCTCATCATGCGGGCGTACCAGGAGGCCGTGCGGGAGCGGTACCGCTTCTTCAGCTATGGCGACTGCATGCTTATAAAATAATCCAGGATAAAAGATACCGGCTTGTGAAAAAGAGGTTCAGGTAAAAAGGTGGGAATTTCTTATCTTTATTCGGTTCAAAAGAGTAAAAAAATGAGGAGCAGGCTGACGCCGGAGACCACCAGCGCTCCGAGGATGCCCACCAGCAGAGGCTTTATTCCGAAACGTTTGATGGCACGGAAGTCCGTACCGAATCCGATGCCCACCATACCCATGAGGATCAAGAATTTGCCGGCGGATTTGAAGAAGGCGATGCCTTCGGGCGTGAAGAATCCCTGGACAGCGCACACGGCCATGGCGACATAGCCGAACAGGACCCATGGAAAAGCCTTGAGGATGGCTTTCTTCCCGAGCTTGCTCCTCTCCGCCTCCCTGGCGCCGAACCAGATGGAGACCAGAAAGGCCACCCCGATCATGAACATGTTCCTTGTGAGCTTGACGATGGTAGCCACCTGACCCGATTCCTCTCCATACATGAATCCGGTGCCGATTGTCTGAGGAGTGTTATGTACTGCCGTCCCGGCCCAGATGCCGAAGGCCTGTTGATCCAGGCCCAGGATCCCCCCGAGAATGGGGAGGGTCACCAGCAGGATAAAGGCCGAGATCACGATGGTGCTCACCGCATAGCTGGTTTCCTCTTCCTTGGCTTTGATCAGGGGCGATGTAATGGCGATGGCGCTGCCCCCGCAGATGGAGGTGCCCACGGCCAGCAGGGCGCTCAGCTTTTCAGGGAGGCCGAACCTGCGTGCCACCACATAGACAAAGAAGAACCCGATCGCCATGGAGACCAGGATGACCACCAGGCTCAAAGGCAGGTCGCGGGCCACCCTGAGTGAAAAACCCGCACCCAGCAGCAGGATCCCCCAGAGGAGGGGGGTTTCGAATTTCTTTAGATAAGGCTCCCATTTTTTTGGCATGAGACCCAGGTTGCGGGCCAGGGCACCCAGAAGGATCCCCACCAGCATGGCCTCGAGCGGGTTGGTGCCGCTGATCACGACAAGGCTGGAAATCCATTTGGAGGCATATGCGACAACAGCTAAAACTATCCACGCGATTACAACCACTTTCCGTCTCCTCGACTGAATTAGTCTTTCTTTTTATCTCTTCCGTCCGGAATTGTCAACCGCCGGTGGGGGCGGATCGGTAGGGTGGGTATCACAGTGGGGGCGGGTCGGATGGGTTGACAATATCGCAGCGAACGCATATAAATGTGACCAAGACACCGGAGCCGGGAAATGAGCCGCTGGAAGGAACACGACGACCAGGCCGAAGAGGAAAAACTGGACACCATCCTTCACCCAGACACAAAGGCCAAGGCCTTCAAGATAACCGTAGAGTTCGGCCACAAGTCTTCCCCCAACTACACCCAGGCCGTCGACCTGGCCCGGCGCATGCCCACCTACACGGAGCAGGGCGAGGGCGAGTGGATGCGCCACACCGCCACCTTTTCCCCGGATGATGTGGAGGAACTCTTCCATCTCTTCAACCTCGTCCACGAATGGGAGAGCACGGAAGTGCTGGTCAACCACAAGAAAATCCCCTATGCCCACCAGCTCTGGCTGCCGCTGATGTGGTTCTACCGCATCTAGCCTGCCTCCTGCAGGTGCTCCTCAGGCGATTTCCTCAAAACGGACAGTGAAGTGCCTCAGATGGGGAGCCTGATGCGTTATCTTCAACCCCTTGATCGTGTCGCGCCGTTCCAGCAGGGCGATCAGAGAATCGGCCACGTATTCGAGGTGGGACACCGTGTAGACCCGGCGGGGCACGGCCAGGCGGACCAGTTCCAGCTCGGGATACAGCTCCCTGCCCGAGGCTTCATCCCTCCTGCCGAACATGACACCTCCGATCTCCACGGTCCGCACGCCCGCCTCGCGATAGAGTGCGACACTGAGCGCCTGGCCCGGATACTGGTCGCGCGGGATATGGGGCAGGAACCGGTCTGCCAGCACATAGATGGCATGCCCTCCCGGCGGGCTGTAGACCGGCACTCCGGCCTGGTGCAGGAGCTCCCACAGGTATCCCACCTGGGAGAAACGGTGCTCGAGGTAGGCTTCATCCAAGACCTCCTCCAGGCCTTGGGCCACGGCTTCCAGGTCACGCCCCGCCAACCCGCCGTAGGTGGGGAAACCCTCGCTGACTATGAGGTTGTTGCGGAGCCGCTCGGCCACGGCATCGTCGTTCAGGGTCAAGAAGCCGCCGATGTTCACGAGGGCGTCTTTTTTTGCGCTCATGGTGGCGCCGTCCGCACAGGCGAAGATATCCCGGGCAATCTCGAGCACAGACCTGGACGACTCACCCTCCTCACGGAGCTTGATGAAATACGCGTTCTCGGCGAAGCGGCAGGCATCCAGGAAAAAGGGAATACCGATCTCCCTGCAGACAGCACTCACGGCTCGGATATTGGCCAGCGAGACCGGCTGCCCGCCTCCGGAGTTATTTGTGATGGTAAGCATGACCAGCGGGATCCTGCCTCGGTCTGTTCCCGCGATCAGGGCTTTCAGTTTTTCCACATCCATGTCCCCTTTGAACGGAGAAAGGTCATCGGGATCGTATGCCGCCGCCGGGGCGAGGTCCACGGCTTCCGCATCCCGGACTTCCACGTTGGCCCGGGTTGTGTCGAAATGGATGTTATTGGGGACTCGGTCCCCCGGTCCCACCACAGTCTGAAAAAGGACCCTCTCCGCGGCACGTCCCTGGTGCGTGGGGATCACATGCGCGAATCCGAAGATGTTCTTGATAGCCCGCTCGAACCGGAAAAAGCTCCGCGCACCGGCATAGGATTCGTCCCCCTGCATCATGCCGGCCCACTGAAAATGGCTCATGGCCGAGGTCCCGCTGTCCGTCAACAGGTCGACAAACACATGGTCCGCAGGGACATTGAACAGATTGAAGCCGCCCCTCTGGAGTACCTGCTCTCGTTCCTCCCGCGATGTCATCCGGATGGGCTCGACGCTTTTGATCCTGTAAGGTTCCACTGGTTTTCGAGACATAGCGCTCATTCCTTTATCCTTTCTATTTCACTCCGCTGTCGCCCGCAGTTCAGAAAGACACCAGGCCTCTGAGGGCCTGAAGCCGATCTTCGATCTCCTGGGCGGATATATCCTTGAGCCGCTCCACACTGAAATCCTCGATGGTGAAGGAGGCCAGCACGCTTCCATAAGCCGCGGCCATACGGAAATCCTCGGGCCGGAAGGAACCGGTGCGGTCCAGGTACCCCAAAAACGCCCCAGCGAAACTGTCGCCGGCGCCGGTCGGATCGATCACCGTTTCACAGGGATAGGCCATGACCCCGAACATAAATTCTTCCCCCACGAGCAGGGCGCCGTGCTCGCCCTTTTTGATCACGGCCAGAGACGGCCCCATGGAGAGCAGTTTTTTCCCGGCCTTGATCAGGTTCAGCTCATCGGTGATCATCCTGACTTCTTCATCATTGGCGAAAAAGATATCCACTTCCTTCAGGACGCGTACCAGGGCCTCGGGCTTGGTGTTGATCCAGAGATTGATGGTGTCCATGGCGACCAGGCGGGGTTTCTGAGCCTGCCTGCGGATGTCCTCCTGAAGCTCGGGGTCGATGTTGCCCAGGAAGACGATGTCGGCGGCGGCATAATCCTGAAGCAGCCGGGGCTTGAAATCCTGGAACACGTTAAGCTCCGTCCGGATGGTGGTCCGCTGGTTGGGGTCGTCCCCATAGCGCCCTTCCCAGTGAAAGGTCTTGCCCGGCTCGCGGGTCACGCCCCGCGTGTCCACACCCCTACGGTTCAGGAGGGAAATGAACTCCTGCGGGAAATCCTCCCCTATGACAGCCACGATCTGCGGCGATGTGAAGTAGCTGGCCGCCAGAGCCGCAAAGGAACACGACCCCCCGATGATCCGCTCCTTGCGTTCGGTGGGTGTTTCGATGGTGTCAAAAGCCAGAGAACCGACAATGACCAGACTCATGGTGTACGCTCCTCCTACTGCCCTGGATATTTCTCGAGAATATGACGGAGTTTTTTCCTCGTTTCCTGGGGAATGACTTCGGGATTCGTGACGATACAGCCTTCCAGGGCAGAACCGCAGGCGCAGGCCTCGTCGGCGGTCCCTGCAAGCTGAGGGATCACCTCTTTGAGGAGGGCCTTGGCGCTGCTGATGTTCGCAGCCAGGTTCCCCATGATCATCTCCACGGAAACGGGTTCCTCCGAGTCACGCCAGACATCGTAGTCCGTGACTAGGTTGATGGCGGCATAGCAGATCTCCGCCTCCCGGCAGAGCTTTGCTTCGGTGGCGCTGGTCATGCCGATCACATCACAGCCCCAGGACCGGTAGACGCGGGACTCGGCCCTGGTGGAAAAGGCGGGGCCTTCGATGCAGATGTACGTTCCCCGGGGATGGATACGCAGCCCCAGCTTTTCGCCCGCTTGGTAAAGGGATCCGGCCAGAGCGGAACAGACCGGCTCGGCCAGGCCGATGTGGGCCGCAACACCCTGCCCGAAAAATGAGTTCTTGCGATGCGTACGGTCAAAATACTGGTCGGGTATCACCACATCCCGCGGCCGGATCTCTTCCTTCAGGGATCCCACCGAATTGATGGAGATGATCCTGCCGGCCCCCAGCATCTTGAAAGCATAGATATTCGCCTGATAGTTGATCTCGGCAGGCAGCAGGCGATGCCCTTGTCCGTGGCGGCTGAGGAAGGCGATCCGGGTGCCGGCGTATTCGCCGATGATAAAGGAATCCGAGGGCTCTCCGAACGGTGTGTCGATGTTCACCTCATCCCTGACCTCGATCCCATCGACCTTATACAAGCCGGTGCCGCCCAGAACCCCGATCCCGACCTGGGGGAGATTATCAGATAGTGCCTCTGTCACCGATCCTCCTTTACTTAACCTGAATTATCCAGGTTCGTAAACCCGTGCAATCCGCGGATGTGGGATACCACAGTCTTTCGCAGCGACGCTTCGCGGCTGAGATAATCTCGGCACGCGGGAAACACATGCCAGGGTCATCATATACCGTGGGCAACGGTATGTCCAGACGGAACCGCTCCAAAACGCTCGATGTTCACGCTCCCCGGGCTGACGTTTCAGCTCAAGGTGGGGTGGCTGGGTGGGTCTTCGGTGAACAAAAATAGAGCAGGACTCTCATGGACATCCCCGGGCATTTCCGCTATCCTATGCTCCGGAGAAATGGGATGAGTGAAGACCAGGACATGGGAGCGCTGATCGGCCGCCTGCAGCGCGCCAAGAACGTTGTCGCCCTGACCGGCTCGGGGATCTCAGCCGAGTCGGGCATCCCAACCTTCCGGGGAAAAGAAGGCTTGTGGAAGACCTACCGCGCGCAGGACCTGGCCACTCCCCAGGCTTTTGCCCGCGATCCGGAACTGGTCTGGGAATGGTACGACTGGCGGCGTGGGCTGATGTCCCCCAAACTGCCCAATGCCGGGCATCAGGTCCTAGCGGCATGGGAAGAGGCGATCCCGCAATTTGCGCTCATCACCCAGAACATCGACGGCCTCCATAGGAGGGCCGGTTCCAGGAACGTCCTGGAACTGCATGGAAACATCTGGAGACTGCGCTGCACGCAGGAAGGAACGGTGGTCGAGAACCATGAATCCCCCCTTTCACCCCTCCCGCCCCTCTGCGCTGACTGCGGGGCGCTGCTCAGGCCGCATGTGGTGTGGTTCGGGGAATCGCTGGACCCGGATATCATCGGACAGGCTTTCTCGCTCAGCGCCCGCTGTGACCTGATGTTCGTGGTGGGGACCTCGGCGGTCGTGCATCCCGCGGCCTCGCTTCCCCTAGCCGCGCTGGAGGCGGGGGCCGCCGTAGTGGAGATAAACCCGGAACCTACTCCCCTCACCCAGCATGCGGCATTCTCTTTCCGGGGGAAGGCGGGAGATATCCTGCCGCGTATTGACTGGGCCCTGCGCGAAATATCCGGAGTACGCGAGGGGGATGAGTCATGAAATGTGTGTACTTCGATGCCTTCTCCGGATGCAGCGGAGACATGATCCTGGGTGCACTGCTGGACCTCGAAACAGACAGGGCAGCCTTCCTGGATGCCGTGGCCAGCCTGGAACTCCCGGTAGAGATCTCTATCGAAGAAACCCATAGAGCTTCGCTGCGCGGCCTCAAGGCAAATGTCAAAGTCACACGGGACACCCACGCCCACCGGAAATGGGCGGACGTCCGGGAGATCATAAGCCGGGCCTCCCTGTCCGGATTGGCCGAGGAGCGCTCCCTGGCCATCTTCCGCCGCCTGTTCGAGGCCGAAGCCCGTGTCCACGGGCGGCCCTGGGAGGAGACCCACCTCCACGAAGCCGGCGCAGACGACGCCCTGGTGGACATCGTGGGATTCAGCGTGCTCGTGGAGATGCTCGACATCGGTGAATTTTACTCCTCCCCCCTGAACGTGGGGGGCGGATGGGTGAAGGCGGCACACGGCATGCTCCCGGTCCCGGCACCGGCGGTGAGCGAGCTCCTCATAGGTGTCCCTATCTACTCGGCCCATGTCCAGAAAGAACTGGTAACACCGACCGGGGCGGCCATCCTTACCACGGTGGTCAAGGCTTATTCCGCGCTCCCGGAGATATGTTATGACAAGGTGGGATGGGGAGCCGGAGGCAGAGACCTCCCCGACTTTCCCAACCTGCTGCGGGTTTTCTACGGAGACAGCGAGACCATGCGGCCCGGCAAACGGATTTTTCAGATCGAAGCCAACATCGACGATTCGACACCCCAGGTGCTGGCCGGGTTTCAGGACCGGGCGCTACAGGAGGGGGCACTGGATGTGTTCCTGACCCCGGTCGTCATGAAGAAGAACCGCCTGGCCAGCAAAGTCTCGATCCTGGTCGAGGAGAAAGCCCTGGAAGGCTTGATGAGCCTTATCTTCCGCGAAACAAGCTCCATCGGGGTGCGCTACTTCCCGGTTGGGCGGCGCGTGCTGGATCGCCGCTACGAGACCGTGGATGTCCTGGGGCAAAAGATCCGGATCAAGCTGGCCGGGCCGGAAGGCAAGACGGTCAACATCCAGCCCGAATTCGACGACTGCCTTCAAGCGGCGGATACCACCGGCCGTCCGGTCAAAGAGATCATTGCCCTGGCCCTGCTGGCCTACTCCGGGGAACGAACCAATCGAAATGAAGGATAGACCCGATGTCCAAAGGTAAAAAGGTGGATCTCAAACGCATCGAGGAGGGAGTGCGGCTTATCCTGGAAGGGATCGGCGAAGACCCGGAACGCCCAGGGATCAAGCGGACGCCGATCCGGGTAGCGCACATGTTCGAAGAAATCCTGGGCGGCACCCATGAGGATGCCGGCAAGTATCTCCAGCCCATTGAGGGAGAGAAACACGACGAAATGGTGCTGATCAAGAACATCCCGCTCTACTCGATGTGCGAACACCATCTTCTGCCCTTCGCGGGCGTGGCTCACGTAGCCTACATCCCCAAGGGGGGGCGCATCGTGGGCCTCAGCAAGATCGCGCGCGTCGTGGAGGTCTTCGCTCGGCGGCTTCAGGTCCAGGAACGGCTCACAAAAGAGATTGCCGACCTCATAGACAATACCCTCAATCCCCTGGGCGTCATGGTGGTCATCGAAGCCGAACACATGTGCATGTCCATGCGGGGGGCCAAAACACCCAAATCCCTCACGGTGACCTCGGCGGTCCGGGGGTCCTTCCGCACCAGCAACGCCACCAGGTTCGAAGCCATGACATTGATCGTAGGAGGAGTGTCCGGTGGGCGAGAACGATAAAAAGACTTTCTACATCACGACACCGATCTACTACGTGAACGATGTCCCGCACATCGGGCATGCCTACACCACAATCATCGCCGATACGGTCGCACGCTTCAAAAAGATGATGGGGTATGATGTGTTCTTCCTCACAGGCACCGACGAACACGGACAGAAGATAGAAAAGGCGGCCGCAGCCAGAGGCATCCAACCTCTCGAGTTGGCCGACAGGATGGTCATCCGGTTCAAGGACCTGTGGAAAGCCCTCAACATCGATTACGACGGCTTTATCCGCACCACCCACCCCCATCATGAACAGGTCGTACAGGCACTCTTCCGGAAGCTTAAGGACAGGGGTGACATCTACCAGGGGTCCTACGAGGGGTACTACTGTGTTTCCGACGAGAATTTCCTCTCCCAGGATGTTCCCCTGGAAGACGGGGGGTTCAAGATCTGCCCGGACTGCGGCAAACAGGCCGGCCAGGTGTCTGAGGAATGCTATTTCTTCCGGCTCTCCGCTTATCAACAGCGCCTGCTGGATTTCTACGCCGAAAACCCGACCTTTGTCCGCCCTCAATCGCGAATGAACGAGATAACGAGCTTCGTGCGCAAGGGACTCAAGGACCTGAGCATCACCCGGTCGACGGTCCGGTGGGGGGTCGCGATACCGGAAGATCCGGACCACACGGTCTATGTCTGGTTCGACGCCCTGCACAACTACCTGTCGGGCATCGGCTTCGGCAGCAACGACGCACTCTACCGGAAATTCTGGCCGGCAAACGTGCACATCATCGGGAAGGACATCCTGCGCTTCCACGCCGTGTACTGGCCGGCCTTCCTGATGGCGAGCGGGTTCTCCCTACCCGAGTGCGTGTTCGGCCACGGCTGGTGGCTCAAGGACAAGAGCAAGATGTCCAAATCCAAGGGCAATGTGCTGGATCCGCACCTCATCCTGGACACCTTCGGGACTGACTCGCTGCGGTATTTTCTGCTGCGGGAGATCCCCGTGGGGCTGGACGGCAATTTCTCCCATGAGGGATTCATCCACCGCGTCAATTCCGACCTGGCCAATGACCTGGGCAACCTGGTCCAGCGTGTCCTGACCATGATCCGAAGCTACTTCTCCGGCCGGATCTCGGAGATCGGGGAAGCCACCGGGGAGGACCAGGAGCTGAACACCGTGTTCCTGGAGCACAAGGACAGGATCATAGAGCATTACGACGACCTGGCCATCAACCGCGCCCTGGAAGAGCTCTGGGCCTACATCAACACCGTTAACCGCTATCTGGCGAACAACGAGCCGTGGAAAAAGGCCAAGCAGGCGGGAGCGCGGGCTCGCCTGGGCCGAATCCTCTACCAGGCTGCGGCCGCCATCCGCACCATCGCCTGCCTGGTGTATCCGGTCATGCCCGAATCCGCAGACAAGATCTGGCATTTCCTGGGAGAGGGCACGTCCCCGGGAGAGACGGTCCTGGCCCACCTGGCTTTCGATGATCTGGAGACCGGTGTCGAGTTCCTCAAGCCCGATCAGCTCTTCCCCCGGGTCGACCTCAAGGATTTTCTCAAGGAAAAGCCGGGGGAGACGCCGGCGGGCAACCAAAAAAAGGAGGGAGAAATGGAGCAAATCACGTTTGACGAGTTCAAGCGCATGGACCTGAGGGTGGCCGAGATCCTCCAGGCGGAAAGAGTGGAGGGGACAAACAAGCTCATAAAGATGAAGATAGACATCGGAGATGAGACACGGCAGATGATCGCAGGCATCGCGGACACCTATACTCCGGAGGATTTGACAGGAAAGAAACTCATCGTGATCGTCAACCTGAAACCGGCCGTTATCCGGGGGATCGAATCGCAAGCGATGCTCCTGGCCGCCGTAAAACCCGACGATTCGGCCATCGTCCCCTTCTTTTCGGAAGACGTACCGACCGGAGCCCCAGTCAAATAAGCCACAGGGGAGACGTCCGCCCTGCGGACTACGTCAGGTAGGGGAACAGGCGCTCCGGGGATACAGCTCCCGGCCTCAGGATACGGGGGGGACGCACGCTAAGGTCGAGCACGGTGGACGGCTGGCCTCCTTGAGTGGCGCCGCCGTCGACGATGAGATCCACCTTTCCCTGAAATACCCGGACGGCCTCACGAGGATCGGCGGTCTCGCCCTCACCGGACAGGTTGGCACTGGTCGCGGTCAGGGGAAATCCCGCCGTCCTCACCAGCTTCCTGAGCCAGGCAAGATCCGGAACCCGAACCCCGATGGTCCGGGCAGCCCCCAGCATCACATCCGGGAGCCGGGGAGACGCGGGCAGGACCACGGTCAGGGGACCCGGCCAGAAGGCCTCTGCCAGATCCGGAAGCTCAGGCGGCAGTTCCGCCGCAACCTCCGGAAGCATCCCGTAATCCGAAATCACCAGGGAGAGCGGCTTGCCTTCGATCCTCTGCTTGACCCGGTAGATCCTGCGCACCGCCTCGGTATGGAATCCGGAGGCCCCCAGTCCGTAAAAGGTGTCTGTGGGATAGACGATCACCCCCCCCCTTCCCAGAATCCCGGCGATCCTGAGTAGGATGTCCCGGTCCTCCCTTTTCAGGTCTATGCGGATTATCTCGGTCTTCATGCTCGGCTTCTCTATAGTATACGGAAATCCCAGATCAGTAAATCCTTTACCACCGCGAGACCCGACATAACGTAGTAGATGCCGTGAGATCGGCGCGCCCGAAGGGTAAAGAATGTCGACAGTTTGATTCTTTTGGATTTTCCAGTTAGTAGTGTCGACAGTCTTTATGAATGATTCAGGCTTTTTAAATGGCGGAGAATAGGGTAAAATCTGTTATGATATAGGACAATTGACCTGTTTTGGGCACAATCTTCCGCGTGTTTTCCCCTGGGAAGAAGGGGACGGAGTGTTGGCATAGAATTTGCATTGGTAGATAAGCGAGGAGCACAAAGATGAAAAGAATCGGTATGATTTTGATGTTGCTGATGTTGGTTTTCCCCAGCCTGGTGTATTCTGATTTCGTCACCTTCAAGATCGGATATTTCTTCCCCAGAGCCGGCAGCGATCTCTGGGAGACTGAGTTCTTGAACATGACGTTCGACAAGCAGGACTACACCGGAGCCATTTTCGGATTCGCCTACGAGTATTTCCTGACGCGGGAGATCGCCGTGCAGATCAGCGTCGATGGGTACACTAAGCAGCAGTCCGGCGCATACCTCGATTGGGACGGGCTCATCGATTACGACGGCCGCTGGGCCTATCCCAGAGAATCCCTGGCTTACGTCGATTTCATCCCCCAGCATGTCTATTCCGTGTCCATCACACCCATCCAGATGAACATCAAGTTCACCCCCATGGGCAGGGCCCACAGGATCATCCCTTACATCGGGGCCGGTGTGGGGCTGTACATCTGGAGCGCGAGGCTCCAGGGCGACCTCATCGATTTTGAGGAAATCTGGGAAGACATCGACCTTGGGGTCATCATCCATCCGGTCTACTCTGCAGACATCCGGGACGAAAACAAACTGGCCATCGGATTTCAGGGCCTGGGCGGCATCATACTGCCGTTGGCGAGCAGGGTCAGCTTCGAGGCAGAATTCAAATACAACTTCGCCAAGGGGACCCTGGACAGGTTCATCGGTTTCGACCGCTTAGACCTGAGCGGATACCAGATCTCCCTGGCTATGAACTACTGGTTCTAGGCCGCGCCTCAACTTTTATATCTTTCATAACACACGACCTGGTCGAGGTCGAGGCGCCCCCTGTCCAGAGGGGCCTCATCCCTATACCCCAGGGGAGTCAGGGCCAGCACCTTCACGTCGTCAGGGATGCCGAGGAGTGTTTTGACCGCGGTCTCTTCAAAGGCCCCGATCCAGCAGGTCCCCAGCCCCTCTTCCTGTGCCTGCAGCATGAGGTGGTCGACCGCGATGCTCACATCAATGGTCCAGGAGGCCATGTAGTTCCCCTGCCGCTGGTAGCTGCGGTCGGGATACCCACAGGCCACGATGATGAGAGGCGCCTCCGCCATGAAGTACTGCTTCCGGGAGGCCTCGGCCAGCTGCATCTTCTTGTCCCTGTCCCGGACCAGGATAAACTTCCAGGGCTGCAGGTTTTTTCCTGAGGGGGCAAGCCGGGCCGCCTCCATGACCCGTTCCAGCACCTCCTCCGGTATGGGCTCGTTTTTGTAGGCCCGGATGCTCCGCCGGGCTCTGATCACATCCAGAACTCCCATCCTCACTCCTCCTAGGTGTATTTCCTTATCCTCAAAGTGGGTGCACCATCCGATCCCGGATCCATACTGTAGCGCAGCAGGCGCTCTTCGTATGGTTTCGCCTCGGGGAGTTTCCCCCGCTTCCGGAATCCGTCGCTCAATATCCGACATTTGCGCGCAAGCTCGGAAAGGACCAGGCGCCTCTGCTCCGGCGTCAGGTCTAACTCCAGGGCCTTTTCCAGAGCCGACACACGGAACCGGTCCATCCCCCAATATTTTTTCGACAACTGATCGGCATGGCCACCGCGTTTGACGATGAGCGCTTCCGGCAGTGTGTACACAGGGTATCGGTGTGCCAAGCGGATCCCCAGGTCATAGTCTTCGCAGGCCGGGAAATCCTCGTCGAAGGCTCCGATCTCCTCGAAGACACGCCTCCGGAACAGGGCCGAGGACAGGCTCAACAGGCAGAGCGGCAGGTATTTCTCGAAGACCCAACCGGAATATTTTCGGTGTTTCTTGCGGGGATTGACGAAGACACCGTTCCGGATCCAGGTCTCCTCGCTGCAGACCACCACGGCGTCGGCACGCTCCTGCATGAAACGCATCTGGCGGGAGATCTTATGCGGCTCCCACAGGTCGTCTGAATCCAGGAACGCCACATATTCCCCCCGGGTCAGCCGCAGTCCCCGGTTGCGCGCAGCGCTGACTCCGGAGTGAGGCTGCCGGACATAGGCGACACTCGCCGCGTAAGACCGGAGAACCTCGCCCGTGTCATCCGTGGATCCGTCGTCCACAACCAAGAACTCCCATTCCGATCCCCCCTGCCAGTAATCCTGGTCGAGCACGGATCGGATGGCTTCCTGCAGGAAGCCCGAGCGGTTGTAGGTGGGGATGATGACGCTGATCATCGTTCGACAGGAACACGCTGGTTGAGCTCAAACGGAAGAGACAAGCGTTCCCATTCCGTACGCACGAACAGGGTCCCGGTCACCTGGCAGGACACACTCTCCTGCTGCAGGAGGGCATACACATCCTTCCCCACCTCATAGAAATTGAACAGCAGCGGAATGGACAGGATGTGTTCGGAGGACGCGGGCACGGGATCGCTGGAACGGACCCGCCCTTGCTGGAGCGGGTGGCCGCCGAGCTTCAGGTCGTATACCAGGTCGTCCATGTCCAGGCTGAATCCGTTGGGATTGACAACCTTCAGCTCCACTTCCAGGTCCGCGCCCCCGATGGTGAGAGCCCTGGCCTTGATCGAGTGCACGGCCACGGTCGGGGCCCGGAATATGGGGAAAGCCGCGCTGAAGGCGAAAGGCACGCTGCCTCCCCGGCGGCGCCCGCGAGCGAACACCATCTCTCCCATGATGTAACAGTTGACAGAGACAGCGTCACGGACTCCGGTGATGCTTCGGAACAGATGGTCGTAGGTTATGCGAACCGGGAGCCTGATCATCTCACGGGAACCGCGATTCAGCGGCAGGGCCCTTTCCAGGCTTCTCTCAGGGAGCCGGAAATATTCCTGCTCCTGGATCACGAATCGGTAATTGTAGCCTATGAGGGAATAATCCCGGGAGGAAACATTATCCAGCCGGATGTAGAACACGAGGTCCAGCCCTTCCGGACTCAGGCTCTCCACCCGCTTCTCTTCCAGGGCGATCTTGATGTCGTTTTCCAGGGCCAGCGCCGAAACCAAAGCCGACACAGCCGCCAGCATAACGATCCCTATGTACCATCTTCTGCGCATAGTATACCTCGGTCACAGAGTGACATCCTAGAATACACCAATCACCCTAAATTTTCCAGGCCACCCACTCTTGGACGCGTTGAAATATTCCCATGACTGGGTTATCATCACCCTAACACGAAACCATGATGGACACGCTCGACATCCCCTTTCATGACAAGGATCTCTTTGTCCGGCTTTTCGACCGGGATGTCTTTATGGTCGGCGGGGGTGTGCGGGATGTCCTGAGGGGCAATCAGGTACCGGAGCGTGACCTCGACCTCCTTGTCCTGCACCACACCGTGGACGAGATCACAAAGCGGCTTCAACCTCACGGCCGTGTCGACCTGGTCGGCAGGAGCTTCGGGGTCATCAAGTTCACGCGAGACGACCTCACATATGACATCGCGCTGCCGCGGAAAGACATCCCCAAGGGCAAGGCTGTGCGGGGCCACAGGGACTTCATCATCGACGCGGATCCGGAGCTGCCTATCGAGAAGGACCTGGAACGCCGGGATTTCCGCTGCAACAGCATCGCCGTCAGCCTCGCGGACGGCACGGTCACCGATCCCTATCACGGAAGGGAGGACATCACCGGCCGCATCCTGCGCCTGACCAATCCGGCCGCCTTTCCTGATGACCCGCTGCGTGTCCTCCGGGCCGCCCGCTTCGCCTCGGTCCTGGAGTACACGGTTGATCCCGATGTTTATGCCGCGGCCAAAGAGGTGGATCTTTCCGGCCTCAGTGTCGAACGGATCAACGAGGAGCTATTTAAAATCCTGATGGATTCCCCCCAGCCCTCCCGGGGGTTGGAAGAGCTGTTCATGCTGAGCGCGCTCCGCCAGCTCTATCCCGAACTCTTTGCCCTCACTCTGTCCATCCAGGATTCGGAGTTCCACCCGGAAAAGGACCGTTACGGTCATCACAGCGTCTGGCAGCACACAAAGAACACGGTGGATCAGGCGTCGTGCCTGGCCGGGATAGTAGGGATAACGCGGCCGGAGAAGCTGGCCCTGCTGCTGGCCAGCCTCCTCCATGATGTGGGCAAGCCAGCCACGGCAGCCTGGGAGTTCAAGCGGAGGCGGATGATCCTCACCAACTACGGCCATGACATTGCGGGCGAAAAACTCGCTCGGCTGATGTTCGACCGCTTCAAGATCTTCTCCTACCTGGGATACGACCTGCGGGCCACTGTCCTGTCCCTGGTGCGCTGCCACCACCGGGCCTCCGAGCTCTGGTCGAACCGCGACGTGGTGACCAAAAAGGCCTTCAACCGCCTGGCCGCGGACGTCGGGGGAGAGATCGATCTCCTGATCTATCTGGATGCCGCCGACCGGGCTGGCCGGGATGGGAAACCCCTGACCGGGCTGGGCGAAGAAGCGGAGTGGCTGCTGCAGAAGTTTCAGGAACTGAACGTGAACCGCGAGACCATCCAACCCCTGATCCAGGGGCGGGACCTGATCGCGTTGGGCGTACCGCCGGGACCCGCCATGGGACGGTTCCTGAAAGAGCTCTACCAGATGCAGCTCGACAACGCGTATGAAACCAGAGAGGCGGGACTGGTGACGGTCCGACGGCTGCTCAAGGAGAAAAAAGCATGAGGGTATTGGTCACGGGCGGGGCCGGCTACATCGGGTCCCATACGGTCAAAGCGCTGCACAAGGCGGGATTCGAGGTCGCGGTCTTCGATAATTTCTCCACAGGCCACAGGGAACTGGTGATCGACCGGAACGTGATCGAAGGGGACCTGATGAGCAAGCACGAAGTACGATCGGCGTTTTCAGAATTTCCCTGTGAAGCCGTCATGCATTTCGCGTCCCTCATTCGGGTGGGGGAATCTTTCCGCGATCCCCAGAGATACTACACCGCAAACCTCATAAGCAGCCTCAACCTCCTCGATGGCATGCTCGAAGCGGGCATCGATACGTTCATCTTCTCCTCTTCGGCGGCCGTGTACGGAGACCCGGAGGCTGTTCCCATCCTTGAGACGCATCCCCTGCGGCCGGCCAATCCCTACGGACAGACCAAATCTTTTGTAGAATCCATACTCCAGGATTATGCCCGTGCCTACGGCCTGCGTTTCATATCGCTCCGGTATTTCAACGCGGCCGGCGCCGATCCGGAAGGGGAGTTGGGAGAGCTGCACGAACCCGAGACCCATCTCATCCCCAACATCCTGCGTTCGCTGCTGGAGAAAGACAGAACGCTCGAGATCTTCGGGACCGATTTTCCTACTCCGGACGGGACCGCCGTTCGAGATTACATCCACGTGTCCGACCTGGCAGACGCCCATGCCCTGGCCCTGCAGAAACTCCTGGAGGGGCTCGAGAGCGGGTTCATCAACCTGGGCGCCAATCATGGCTACTCCGTAAGGGAGGTCATTCACAAGGCGGAAGAGGTCACCGGCAAAACGGTCGAGTATAGGGAGGGGCCCAGGCGCAGGGGGGATGTCCCTGTACTGCTGGCATCCAAAGCCCGGGCCGAGAAGTGGTTGGGATGGCGGCCCCGGCACTCCGACCTGGAGACCATGATCCGCACGGCCTGGGAATGGCACCGCAGCCGGCATGCCCGCGGGTGAACCGAGGCCAAAAACATCGCTGTTTCCGGCAACGTTCCACGACTAAAGTATGTTCTGTGTATCAGAGGAAATTGACTATCCGGGGTAGACGTGCTATAAATACCCCTTTTCAGGAGAAAAGTGCCTCATAAAACCCGCTTTTTTTATATGCTGCTGCCGGCCCTCGTACTGGTGTTCGTCTGGGGTTGTGCCTCCGGCAAAAAACCGGCCATCGAGGCCCAACCACCGGATCCCGTTGCTGCTCAAGTCGAGACGGAGCAGGCGGCCTCCCCTCCTCCGATCCTGAATCAGGAGGATTTCCTCCTGGCCGAAGTGCCCTCCGGGACAGGGGCCGAAGAAAACGAGGACAAGGAGAATGACCCGTCCGAACTCCTGGCTGACGGCCTGAACGCCTATCAGGCCGCACTCCTGGCCTGGGACCAGGGGGACCTGGATAACGCGATCCTGTATCTGGATGCGGCCTACAGCTTGATCCTTGGCATGGAAGATATGGAGATTTCCCCCGAGTCCCCGCTCGATCAGGAAAAAAACGACCTGCGGCTGCTGATCGCACAGCGCATCCAGGAGATCTATGCATCCCGCGTCACGGCCGTGGGGGGCAACCACGGCACCATCCCCCTGGAGGTGAACCAGTATGTGCAGCGGGAGCTCGACAGTTTCCGCAACCAGGAGCGCAAACTGTTCGAAGAGGGATACAAGCGATCCGGCCGCTATCGGGAGATGATCCTGGAGGAACTGCGCAGGGAAGGCCTCCCGGAAGAGCTGGTCTGGATGCCCATGATCGAGAGCTGGTTCAAGACGCGTGCATTCTCCCGTGCCAGCGCATTGGGATTATGGCAGTTCATCGCTTCCACCGGATACCGCTACGGGTTGAAGCGGGACCGCTACATCGACGAGCGGATGGACCCGGAAAAGGCCACGCGGGCGGCCGCCCTCTACCTGAAAGAGCTCCATTCCTGGTTCGGGGACTGGACCACGGCGCTGGCGGCCTACAACTGCGGTGAGTTCCGTGTTCGGAGGCTCATCAACCAGCAGCGGATCGCCTACTTGGATCACTTCTGGGACCTGTACCAGATGCTGCCCCGGGAGACCCGCCGTTTCGTCCCCCGTTTCATAGCCGCGGTGCTCATCGTCAACGACCCGGCCCGATACGGCATGACCCTGCCCGAACCGGACCCACCCCTGCGGTATGAAACCATAAGCATCAACAAGCCGCTCAAGCTGTCTACCCTGGCAGAGAAACTGGGATTGGAAAGCGAGATCCTGGCCGACTACAACCCGGAATTGAGACACAAATCCTCCCCTGAAAAGGAATATGCGCTTAAGGTCCCGGTGGGGACCGGCGAGCAGGCGCTGGCAGCCGTCACCGCCCTCTCCCGCTACGTTCCCCCGGAGGCCACATATGTCACCCATTATGTCCGGCGGGGGGAAACGGTCTCGGGGATCGCCAGCCGCTACCGGACTTCGGTCTCCTCCATCACCCAGGCCAATCGGCTGGGCCGCAACTACCTCATAAGGCCCGGACAGCGGCTCAAGGTTCCCACCCGCTACGGCAGCTCCTACTCGACTACCCAGACGCGACAGCTCACAAAAGAGGGAGACAACCTCGCATACACCGTAAAGCGGGGCGACACGCTCTACCACATCGCCCAGTCCTTCACAACCTCGGTCCAGGACATCAAGCGCCGGAACAACCTGAGGAGCAACACCCTGCAGGTGGGCCAGAAGCTGATCATCCACGCCGCAAATGCGGAAGGGTCCACCTTCTACACGGTGAAATCAGGTGATACCCCATTTAAGATCGCCCAGAGGTTCGGGATGAACCTGAACGCGCTGCTCAGTATGAACGGGTTGACGACACGCTCCAAGATATACCCGGGGCAGAAGCTCCGGGTCACCAGCAACAGGTAGACGCTATTTCTTCTTACCTTTCTTTTTTTTGGCCTTCTTCTTTTTTCTCTTGCTCATTTCCTGGCCGCAGCAGAGGAAGACATGTTCCTCGACACAGCCGCAGTCATCCACGACGATGGCCATGCCGCAGACGGCACAGGCCCAGTTCTGTCCCGCTTTGATCCGGGGGACCTTTTTGGTCTGGGTGATCGTGCTCTGCGGCTTCGCAGGCGCAGGCTTCCTAGCTGGTACGGGTTTCTTTACGGGAGCAGGCTTCTTAACCGGGGCGGCGGCAGGCTTCGGGGCTGCCGGCTTGGGAGCCGGTTTCTTTGCCGGTGACGCGGACTTGGCGGGCACCCTCTTCCTGGCCGGTGCTGCTGCCTTGGCCGCTGTTGTTGTCTTGGTGGCAGGCCTTGCGGCAGGGGTCTTTGCGGCCACGGGTGTGCGTTTTGTAACAGGCATAAATACCCTCCTGGAATGATTAGTATCATCAAAACGGGGCGAAGTCAACTCCAGTTCATGGAGGAGGAGGCTGAGAAAAAACCACTCCCCTGCGTATGGGAGGGGGGATACATTGGGGGGTGGTTTGGATGGGGGGGGCGGCGTTACTTCTTCTGAGCCGCCGCCTTGGCCTTGGCGGACATCTTCTCTTTCTTCTTCTCTTTCTTCTTGAACTCTGTGCCGACCAACTCGATCAAGGCCATTTCGGTTCCGTCACCGGCTCGGGGGCCGACCTTTATGATACGCGTGTAGCCTCCGGGTCTTTCTGTGAACCGAGGACCGATGTCTTCGAACAGCTTCTTGACCACATCCTTCTTATAGATGTAACGCAAGGCCTGGCGCCGTGTATGCAGGGTGTTGGTCTTGGCCAAAGTGATCATCTTCTCGGCGATGGGCCGTAACGCCTTGGCCTTGGCATGAGTGGTGCTGATGCGTTCCTTTTCCAGGAACGACGTGACCAAATTCCGCAAGAGCGCCTTTCGCTGGGCCGAGTCCCGGCCCAGCCTCTGACTCTTGACTCGGTGCCTCATTCTAATGCTCCTTCCACCGTACTCTCGTCTTTCTTCTCGGACTCGATCTTTTCGACCAGCCTGGGATTCAGATCCAGGTTAAGGCTCAGCTGCAGATCCTTGAGTGTATCCTTGATCTCGGAGAGTGACTTGCGGCCGAAGTTCTTGGTTTTCAAAAGCTCATCCTCGGTTTTCAGTACCAGCTCATAGATGAACTCGATCCCGGCCGAACGCAGGCAGTTGTTCGAACGGACAGAAAGCTCCAGATGATCGATGGTCTTGGAGAGGATGTCGATCTTGGAAAAATGGGGATCCTCCTTGGGGTGCAGATCGGATTCCCTTTCCAGGGGCTCGTCCACGATGTTGAGGAAGATCACCAGGTGATCCCGCAGGATCTTGGCCGCCTGGCCCATGGCTTCCTGAGGCGTGAGGGCGCCGGTAGTCCAGACCTCCAGGGTCAGCTTCTCATAGTCGATGCGTTTTCCCACACGGGCGGGGTCCACCTTGTAGTTGACCTTGAGGACGGGAGAGTGCGAGGCGTCCAGGGGAATGAAATCCACGCTGAGGTCCTCGTCGAAGTTCAGGTCAGCCGGTACGTAGCCCCGGTTATCGGCTACGACCATCTCCATATCCAGTATGCCGTCCTCATCCAAAGAAGCGATATGGGTGTCCGGATTGAGGATCTCGATATCCGAATCATGTTCGATGTCGGCGGCCGTGGCATTGGCCGGGCCATGTGTCTTGAGCGTCATCGTCTTGGGGCCCTCACCGTTCAGCTTCAGCTTCAGGCTCTTGAGATTCAAGATTATATTGGTCACATCCTCGACCACACCGGGGATAGTGGAGAATTCATGCAGCACGCCCTGGGTGCGAACGTTGGTGATGGCAGCGCCTGGGATGGATGAGAGGAGGATCCTCCTCATGGAATTGCCCACTGTGACTCCATAGCCCCGTTCGAACGGCTGGGCGGTGAACCTGCCGTAGGTTTCGGTCAGGGTTTCGTAATCACATTCCAGGAATCTCGGTCTCTGAAATCCTATTTCCGTCATTGTTCCTCCTAAATAAAACGCGAAGGGTCGTCTCCAATATGCCGGGCGCTACTTCGAATAGAGCTCGACAACCAGGTGCTCCTCTACCGGGATCGGTATGTCCTCTCGTGTCGGGAATGACACCACACGGACCTGTTTGTTGTCGCTGTCGACTTCCAGCCAGGGCGGGACTTCTTTATTCTTGTTGGCCTCCACCAGGGCGCTCAGCTCTTCATGCTTGGCGGATTTCTCGCGGAAGGACACGATGTCTTCCTTGCCTACCAGCATGGACGGGACGTCCAACTTCCTGCCGTTGACGCGGATGTGGCCGTGCGTGATCAACTGGCGGGCATGCATCCGTGAGTGAGAGAAGCCCACCAGGAACACCACGTTGTCCAGCCGTCTCTCCAGCATGGACAGCAGGTTCTCGCCGGTGATTCCCTTCCGGCTTTCCGCCCGCTTGAAAAAGAGCCGGAACTGCGACTCGGACATGCTGTAATAGCGCTTAAGCTTCTGCTTCTCCCGCAGCTGGATCCCGTATCCCCGGATCCTCCTGCGCGCACGGCCGTGCTCTCCAGGGGGATAGGGCCGGCGCTCCACCGGGCATTTATCCGTCAGGCACTTGTGGCCTTTAAGAAAAAGTTTCGTACGCTCGACTCGACAGTACCGGCAGGTATGGTCTCTGTGTTTTGCCATGATAATACTCTCCTTGCCTCTCCAGCTTCCGGCCTAGACTCGCCGTCTCTTCCGGACTCGACAGCCGTTATGGGGAATGGGGGTGATGTCGCGAATGGATTTGATCTCCAGCCCATCGGACTGAAGGGCCCGGATAGCGGATTCCCGCCCCGCCCCCGGACCTTTGACCCTCACGTCCACATAGCGCACGCCGAACTCCTTGGCCTTGTTGGAAGCCTCCCGGGCGGCCAACTGGGCCGCAAAGGGTGTGCCCTTGCGGGCGCCTTTGAAACCGGCCGTTCCCGAACTCGACCAGCAGACCACGTTTCCTTCCCGGTCACTTATAGAAATGATGGTGTTGTTGAAGGTGGACTGGATGTTCGCCACCCCGTACCCGATATCCTTTCTTACCTTTTTTTTCTTGGTGGTTTTTCTTTTCGGTTTGGCCATAAGTCTCTCTCCCTCTACTTTTTCATCTGGTTGCCCCGCGGGCCTTTGCGCGTGCGGGCATTGGTCTTGGTACGCTGGCCGCGCACCGGCAGACGCCGTTTGTGCCGCATGCCGCGGTAGGCGTTGATATCCATCAGCCGCTTGATGTTAGTGCTGATATCCTGGCGCAGATCGCCTTCGATCTTCTCTCGATCTTCGATGATCTTCCGAATGGTATTGACTTCGTCTTCACTCAGGGAGTTGACCTTTTTGTCCTTGTCGATCTTGGCTTTTTCCAGGATCTTCAAGGCCCGCGGCCGGCCGATCCCAAAGATATAGGTCAGCCCGACCTCGATTCTCTTTTCCGAGGGAAGGGTGATTCCAGCTATTCTTGCCATGATTTAACCTCTTCCTCTAGCCTTGTTTTTGTTTATGCTTGGGATTGGAACAAATGACGCGCAGCGTCCCGTTACGTTTTATGATACGGCAGTTCCGGCACATTCTTTTTATGGATGCTCTCACCTTCATGATTCGGCTCCCTACTTATAACGATAGGTTATCCGCCCTTTGGTCAGATCGTAGGGCGATAGTTCCAACAGGACCCGATCCCCCGGCAGGATGCGGATGAAATGCTTGCGCATCCGCCCGGAGATATGGGCCAGGATTTTGTGTTTATTAGCCAGTTCGACCCGAAACATGGCATTGGGGAGGGTCTCGATCACCGTTCCCTCTGTTTCAAACACGTCCGGCTTAGGCATGCAAAGGCTCCTTCAGGGCGGTTCGGCCCTTCGTGTCATTCAGGGAACTCAGGATCTGAGGCCCGTCCTGTGTGACGGCGATGGTGTGCTCGTAGTGGGCGGACAGGCTGCGGTCTCGGGTTACCGCCGTCCAGTTATCCGACAGGATCTCAACCTCCCAATCGCCGATCGCGATCATGGGCTCAATGGCCAGCACCATCCCCGGTTTGATCTTGGGTCCGTGCCCGCTGAGCCCGAAATTGGGGACCTGGGGTTCTTCGTGCAGAGAAAAACCGATCCCGTGTCCCACGAAGTTCCGGATCACGGAAAAACCCTGGGATTCGACATAGGCCTGAACCGCCTCCGAGATGTCCCCGATGCGCTTCCCGGGCACAGCCTGTTCGATCCCCTTGAAAAAACTCTCCTTTGCCGCGGCGATGAGCTTCCCGGCAGCAGGCATTATCTTTCCCACAGGAAACGTGACGGCGGCATCGCCGTAGAAGCCATCGAGGATGGCCCCGAAATCGAGGCTGAGGATGTCGCCTTCTTTCAGCCTGCGGTTCGACGGGATGCCGTGGACGATCTCCTCGTTGAGTGACGTGCAGAGTGAGGCCGGATATCCGCGATAGCCTTTGAAGGCGGGAATGGCGCCCAGCTCGCGGGTCCTTTTCTCGGCGTACCTGTCCAGCTCGAGCGTAGCGATCCCCGGCCGGACCATCCCCGCCAATTCAGACAGGATCTTAGCCACTACCTGATTGGCCCTGCGGATGAGCTGGATCTCGGATTCACTCTTGTAGATGATCATCAATCCGCCTTTATCTCTTCCTTGAGCCGCGATCCCGGTATGGATCTTTCCAGGACCGCCTCGATCCGAACGAACACCTCATGGATCGGGCCGGTACCCTCGATCTCGTGATACACATTCTTGCTGCGATAATACTCCTCCAGCGGTGCGGTCTGCGTGTGGTAGACCTGCAACCGCCTCTGGACGACCTCCGGTTTGTCATCGTCCCTCTGGATGAGGCCGCCGCCGCAGGCCGGGCAAGTGCCGGACGCGGGTGCCGATGCACCCCGGAGGTTGTATATGGAGCCGCATCCGGAACAGATCCGGCGCTCGGACAGCCTTTCGATGATGGAGCGATCGGCGACCCGTATGTCCAAGACGATCTCGTCCCGGCCGGGATCGATATCGGGCAGGCGTTCCGCCTGCGGGACCGTTCGAGGAAAGCCGTCCAGG